>Ga0068853_100004025_pt1 | contig 11304 bp, 8 predicted proteins | sample KBSCornC32_FD_65655 | JGI IMG/M metagenome (GOLD analysis project Ga0068853, IMG submission 65655) | Corn rhizosphere microbial communities from Kellogg Biological Station, Michigan, USA - KBS Corn C3-2 | ecosystem: Host-associated > Plants > Roots > Rhizosphere > Soil ... | reverse complement strand
GGCGCGGCCGACGACCAGCGGGCGGCGCTGGAGTGGAACCACCCGGATCCCCAGGCCCTGTGGTCGATGGCCACCAGCAGGCGGATGTGGGAGCGCCGGCAGAACGACCCCGACTTCGGCCACGTGCGCATCGCCCGTGGCTCGCAGCGGCTGGCCACCCGGCTGGTGCCGCCGCAGACCGGCCCGGTCGACGAGCTGGAGCCGATCGCCACCTTGGCGCTGCGCCGTTTCGTGCGCGCCCACTCGATCGTGCCCGACCTGCCGACCATGATCACCATGCGCGGCTTCGCCGCCATCTCGCTGCTGGGCGAGCGGGACCTGACCCGCGGCCTGGCCCGGGCCATGATCGCCCAGCTGGTCACCTTCCACTCGCCGGAGGACCTGCTGGTCGCCGTGGTCAGCGCCGGCCGGGCCAAGGACGAGTGGGAATGGTGCAAGTGGCTGCCGCACGCCCAGCACCCGACCGAGGTCGACGGCATCGGCCAGCTGCGCCTGATGAGCGGCTCGCTGCAGCAGGTCGAGGACTGGCTGCACGAGCAGACCAGGGACCGCCAGCGCTTCCAGCGCAACGCGCCGCCGCTGACCGACCAGCCGCACATCCTGATCGTCGTCGACGACGGTGAGATCACCCGCGAGGAACAGATCATCCTCGACGAGGGTCTCGTCGGCGTGACCCTGCTCGACCTGTCCGACTCGCTCGGCAACCTGGCCGCCCGCCGCGGCCTGCGGCTGGTCGTGGAGCCGGACCGGATCGGCGCCCGCAGCGGCGCCGGCGTGGAGTGGTTCGGCCAGCCGGACACGCTGTCCGTGCCGGAGGCCGAGTCGCTGGCCCGGCGGCTGGCCCCGTACCGGATCGGCGGCCAGGAGGCCACCGGCGCCGAGGACCAGCCGCTGCTCAACGCCAACCCGCCGATCCTCGAGCTGCTCGGCATCCCGGGCGACCCGATGACCTTCGAGATCGCGCAGGCCTGGCGGCCGCGGCCCAAGTCGGACCGGTACAAGATCCCGTTCGGCGTCGGCGAGTTCGGCCAGTCCGTGGAGCTGGACATCAAGGAGGCGGCCGAGGGCGGCATGGGGCCGCACGGCCTGTGCATCGGCGCCACCGGTTCCGGCAAGTCGGAGTTCCTGCGCACGCTCGTGCTCGGCCTGCTGGCCACCCACTCGTCCACCGCGCTCAACATGATCCTGGTGGACTTCAAGGGTGGCGCCACGTTCCTCGGTCTCGACGACGCGCCGCACGTGGCCGCGGTCATCACCAACCTGTCCGGCGACCTGACCATGGTCGACCGCATGAAGGACGCCATCGCCGGCGAGGTGTCCCGCCGCCAGGAAGTGCTGGCCAAGGGCAACTACAAGAACGTATGGGACTACGAGAGCGCCCGCGAGAAGGGCGCCGACCTCGACCCGCTGCCGGCGCTGTTCATCTGCATCGACGAGTTCTCCGAGATGCTGACGGCCAAGCCCGACTTCATCGACATCTTCCTCCAGATCGGCCGGGTCGGCCGGTCGCTGCAGATCCACATGCTGCTGGCCTCGCAGCGGCTGGAGGAAGGCAAGCTGCGCGGCCTCGACACCTACCTGTCGTACCGGATCGGTCTGAAGACGTTCTCCGCCTCGGAGTCCCGCGCCGTGCTGGGTGTGCCGGACGCCTACGAGCTGCCGCCGATCCCGGGTTCGGGCTACCTGGCCGTGCAGGGCGAGCCGATGACCCGGTTCAAGGCCGCCTACGTCTCCGGCCCGTACCGGCCGGCCGGCATGATCGCCGGCCCGGCCACGCCGGCCGGCATCAGCGGCGACCGCAGGCCCAAGTGGTTCGTGCCGGACTTCGTGGAGATCCCCAAGGAGCCGGACAAGCCGCGCGAGGCGGTCAAGGAGAAGCCCAAGGACGAGGACAAGATCGAGCCGAGCGTGCTCGAGGTCATCGTCGGCCGGCTGGGCGGCCAGGGCGCGCCGGCCCACCAGGTGTGGCTGCCGCCGCTGAACGAGCCCCAGTCGCTGGACATGCTGCTGCCGCCGCTGGCCGCGACGCCGGACCGGGGCATCTTCCCGCAGGGCTACCAGGGTTACCTGCAGATTCCGCTGGGCCTGGTGGACAAGCCGTTCGACCAGCGGCGGGACCCGTTCTGGGCCGACTTCTCCGGCGCGGCCGGCCACGGCGCGGTCGTCGGCGGTCCGCAGTCCGGCAAGTCCATGCTGCTGCGGACGTTGATCATGTCGATGTCCGTGACACACACGCCCGAGGAGGTCCAGTTCTACTGCCTGGACCTGGGCGGCGGCACGCTCTCGCCGTTGGAGGCGCTGCCGCACGTCGGCGGCGTGGCCAGCCGGCTGGAGCCGGACAAGGCCCGGCGCATGGTGGCCGAGCTGACCGGCCTGATCGCCGACCGGGAGCAGCGCTTCCGGGCCGCCGGCATCGACGGCATGGTCGAGTTCCGCAACCGCAAGCGGCGCGGCGAGATCAAGGACGACCCGTACGGCGACGTCTTCGTGATCATCGACGGCTGGCTGAACTTCCGGCAGGAGTTCGAGGCGCTGGAGCAGTCCATCCTCAACCTGGCCGCGCAGGGCCTGTCCTTCGGCATCCACGTGGTCATCTCGGCCAACCGCTGGGCCGAGATCCGGCCGGCGGTCAAGGACCTCATGGGCACCCGGTTCGAGTTGCGGCTGGGCGACCCCAGCGAGTCCGAGTTCGACCGCAAGGTCGCGGTGAACGTGCCGGTCGGCCGGCCCGGTCGCGGTATGACGCCGGACCGGCTGCACTTCCTGACCGCGCTGCCGCGTATCGACGCCTCGTCCAACGTCGGCGACGTCGGCGCGGGCGTGCAGGACGCCATCGGCAAGATCACGGCCGCCTGGCGCGGCCCGATCGCGCCGCAGGTCCGGCTGCTGCCCGAGCTGCTGCCGTACGAGCAGCTGCCGGCACAGCAACAGCAGGCCAACCCGCACCTGATCCCGATCGGCGTCAACGAGGACGGCCTCGCGCCGGTGTTCCTCGACTTCGACAACGACTCGCACTTCTACGCCTTCGCCGAGGGCGAGTCCGGCAAGACCAACCTGCTGCGGACCATCGTGCGCGGCATCATGACCCGGTACACCACCAGCGAGGCCGTCATCCTGCTGGTCGACTACCGGCGCACGATGCTCGGCTTCGTGGACACCGACCACCTGCTCAGCTACGTGGTGTCGGCCAACCAGCTCGGCGACACCATCAACGACATCAAGAACTCGCTCAAGGGCCGGCTGCCCGGCCCCGATGTCACGCAGGAGCAGCTCAAGGCCCGGTCCTGGTGGAAGGGGCCGGAGGTGTTCGTGGTGGTGGACGACTACGACCTGGTGGCCACCCAGAGCGGCAACCCGCTGCAGCCGCTGTCCGAGTTCCTGCCGCAGGCCAAGGACGTCGGCCTGCACATGATCCTGGCCCGCCGCTCCGGCGGGGCCAGCCGGGCGCTGTTCGACCCGGTGATCGGCAAGCTGCGCGAGATCGCCGCGCCGGGCATGGTGATGAGCTGCAGCAAGGACGAGGGTGTGCTGGTCGGCACGTACAAGCCGACGATCCTGCCGCCGGGCCGCGGTGTGATCGTCACCCGCAAGCTGGGCCAGCAGCTCATGCAGACCGCGTGGCTGCCGGGCGAGTGAGTTGACGCTTCACGTAGCGGTCGACTTCGGCACGTCGAGCACGTGCGTGGCGGTGGCCGTCGACGGCAAGGAGCCGCAGCTGGTCGTCCTGGAGGGCGGCACGCCGGTGATGCCGTCGGCGGTCTTCGCCGACCGCGGCGGCACGCTGTTCGTCGGGCAGGAGGCGGAGCGGCAGGCGGCGGTGGATCCGTCGCGCTACGAGCCGAATCCCAAGCGCCGCATCGACGAGGGGCAACTGCTGCTCGGCGACACCGTGCTCAACGTGCTGGACGTGGTGCGAGCGGTGCTCGTACGGGCCACCAACGAGGCCCGGCGGTTGGTCGGCGGCGCGCGGATCGACTTGCTGGTGCTGACTCATCCCGCCGACTGGGGCGCGGTTCGTACGCGGATCCTGCGCCAGGCCGGGCAAGGACTCGGTGCCGAAGTGGCGCTGGTGCCGGAACCTGTTGCGGCAGCGGTGTTCCACTCGGCGTCGACGGCGATGCCGGACGGAACTGCGTTGGCCGTACTGGACTTCGGCGGCGGCACCGTGGACGCCAGCGTGGTGCGGCGGCGCGGGGCGTCGTTCGAGGTGCTGGCGACCCGCGGTGAGCCGAACTTCGGCGGCGCGGACATCGACCAGGCGTTGCTGGAGCATGTCGGCACGCTGGTGTCGGGGTCGGATCCGCAGGCGTGGCAGGCGTTGATGGAAGGCCGCGAGATGGCCGACCGCCGGCGGCGGCGCGTGCTGCGGCAGGACGTGCGCGGGGCCAAGGAGACGCTGTCCCGGCACGCCTACACCGATGTGCCGATGCCGCAACCGTTTCCGGACGCCCACGTCACGCGGGCCGACCTGGAGCGGCTGATCGGCCCGCAGTTGGGTCGGGCGGCCGACCTGGTGGCCGACACGGTGAAGGCGGCGCGGCTGACCGCCGGCGAGCTGAGCACGGTGTTCCTGGTCGGCGGCTCCAGCCGGATCCCGCTGGTGGCGCGGCTGGTGCACGAGCGGGCCGGCGTCATGCCGACGACGCTCGATCAGCCCGAGACGATCGTGGCTCGCGGCGCGCTGCGGGTCGTCACTCTTGATCCACATCGGACGGGTGCCTTCCCGGGGGTTCGACCGCTCAGCCCGATGCACCAGCCGCTGGAGACACCGCGCACGGGCTACCCGGCGGTGCCGGTCGGCGGCGCGGGGCCGATGCCGGCCGGGGCCGTCGCCGACGTCACCCGGCCCGCGCCGGCCAACTTCCCGCAGGTGCCCGTAGCCGTGGCGAAGAAGCGCGGCAAATGGCTGCCGTGGATCGTGGTCGGTTCCGTGGTGCTGGTGGTCGTCGCCGGTGTGACGGTGTTCCGCCTGGTCACCGGCGGCCCGGACGGCAAGGACGTGGCCCAGTACGACTACCGCTTCACCGCGCCGGCCGGCTGGAGTCAGACCGGCGGTGACGCCTCGTTCCGCGAGGTGCAGCTCAAGCCGGACGGGTCCACCGGCAAGCAGGTGATCTCCGTGCAGGAGCGGGCGCTGAACTACGACGCCAGCGCCCAGCGCGACCAGGCCATCAGCCAGGTGCGGTCGGCCGTGGAGCAGGCCGGCGCCGACTTTTCCGATTTCTCGGACGCCGCGAGCTTCGGCGGCAAGGATGTCCTCTACTACCGCGAGCGCGTCGACGGGGCATCGGTCGACTGGTACGTGGTCCTCAAGGGCAAGGCGCAGGTCAGCGTCGGCTGCCAGTACCCGCCCGGCGACAAGGACTCCGTGACGGCCGCGTGCCAGCAGGTCGTGAGCACGCTGGCGGTGCAAGCCTGAGGAGGAGACGCCGTGTCCATCGGTGACGCGATGAGCCAGTTCCGGTCCGAGGTCGACTCCGCCGTGGCGCGGGGCAGCCGGGCCGCGTCCGAGGCCAGGGCGCGCAGCGCCGCCACCAAGGGGCAGACCCGGGAGCTGGTCGGCAAGGTTCGGGCCCGCGAGGCCCGGCCGGAGCCGGCCGACCTGACGTCGCCCGGGCTGCGCCGGGCGGCGGCCTCGTTCCGTAGCGACGAGGGGCTGCCGGTGGACCGGCTGCCCGAGGGCACGGAGCTGCTCGCCCCGCGGGTCGGCCCGACTACTCCCAGTGCTCCGAAGCCACCCGTGGCGGCGAGCCGACGCCCCCTTCCGAGTGACGACGACGAGGACTTTTCGCAGGAAGGAATCATGTTCCGCGGCTAGTTCCACCCGGGCCCGTTTACTTGAGCAACGGTTTGCCAAGAAGTCGCGACGGGGTGGAACCGACCGTGGCACTGTCGTCGTCGCAGTAACCGTACGAACGAAGCACCTCAGTACTCACCCGATTGAAGGGGGCACGTCCGAATGTCTGGCATGGGGACCAACATCGCCGAGATGGCGAGCTGCGCCAAGGACATCGAGAACGTCGAGCAGGAGATCAACGCGACGGTCAACAAGCTCAACAGCGACCTCACTCCGCTCCAGTCCAGCTGGAAGGGCCAGGCTTCCACGGCGTTCCAGCAGCTCCAGGAGCGTCTGATGGAGGACGCCAAGAAGCTGAACCAGGCCCTGAACGACATCTCCACCGCGATGCGGACGGCGTCCGGCACCTACGCGCAGCAGGAAGAGGAAGCCTCGCACGGCATCAGCAGCATCACCAGCCGGCTGGGTGGCTGACCTCAGCTTTGTAGTTTCGGCCACGGCCGGAAACGCGTCTTTGGCATTCGCGGCTTTGTCAGACTTCAATCAGGGGAGAACATCGTGAGTGACGGCATCATCAAGGTCACTTTTGCGGAGATCCAGCAGGCGTCGCAGGACGTCACCAACGCGGCCAACACCGTCGGCGGCCACCTGGACACGCTGAAGGGCAAGATCGCGCCGATCGTCGCCGACTGGACCGGCGAGGCGGCCGAGGCGTACCAGAACGCCCAGCGCAACTGGGACTCGGCGGCCAAGGACTTCCAGGAGACCCTCCAGGCGATCGGCATCGCCGTCCGTCAGGCCGCCGACGGCTACGTGGGCGCCGAGGGTTCCGCCAAGAAGCTCTGGGGCTGAGACCTTCGTCACGCCCGATCGTGTGGCCCGTGGACCCCGGGACGACCCGTCCTGGGGTCCACGTATGCGTTCCGACCACCCGTTTTGACCCTCACGGGTAGAGGCGGGTATCTTCTTTTGTTGTTGTGCGGTTATGCGGCGCGAGGCTTGCTGCCGCGCGTGCTCCAGCAGTTCATGAACACGCTGGCGCGCCCCCGCCGCAACAGCAACCCCATGACACGAGCGTGGACCTGCGTAGGGTCGCGCTACAGAGTGAGTGACGACGAGGTAGATCCGTGCGCACGTACAGCCCGAAGGCCGGCGAGGTGAACCGCGCCTGGCACGTCATCGACGCCCAGGACGTGGTGCTCGGCCGGCTCGCCACCCAGGCCGCGACGCTGCTGCGTGGCAAGCACAAGCCCATCTACGCCCCGCATGTCGACACCGGTGACTTCGTCGTCATCGTGAACGCCGAGAAGGTGGCGCTCACCGGCAACAAGCGGGACCAGGCGTTCGTGTACCGCCACAGCGGCCACCCGGGCGGCCTCAGCAAGCGCTCCTTCGGCGAGATGCTGGAGAAGCAGCCCGAGCGTCTTCTCGAGCAGGCGATCAAGGGCATGCTGCCGCACACCCGTCTGGGCCGTGCGATGGCCAGCAAGCTCAAGGTGTACGCCGGCCCGGCGCACCCGCACGCGGCCCAGCAGCCGCAGCCGTTCGAGATCACCAAGATCGCCCAGTGACCGAGGAAGTTTCAGTGACCACTCCTGACCACGAGCCCGAGCAGCTCGCCGACGAGGCCGTCGCTGCCGAGGCCACCGAGGCTGTCGACGCCGTCGAGACCCCTGAGGCCGAGGCTGTCGAGACCACCGAGGCCGACGCCGTCGCCGAGTTCGACGCCGCCGTCGAGGCGGACGCCGACGAGGACGCCGAGCCCGCGCCCGCTCCGGTCGCGCTGCCCAACCGTCTGATCCAGACCGTCGGCCGCCGCAAGGAGGCCATCGTTCGCGTGCGACTGGTGCCGGGCACCGGCAAGTTCACGCTGAACGGCAAGACGCTGGAGCAGTACTTCCCGAACAAGGTCCACCAGCAGCTCATCAAGGAGCCGCTGGTGACCGTCGAGCGCGTCGAGATGTTCGACATCATCGGCACCCTGGTCGGCGGCGGCATCTCCGGCCAGGCCGGTGCGCTGCGGCTGGGCATCGCCCGCGCGCTCATCGAGTTCGAGGCCGACGACCGCCCGGCGCTGAAGAAGGCCGGCTTCCTGACCCGTGACCCGCGGGCCAAGGAGCGCAAGAAGTACGGCCTGAAGAAGGCCCGTAAGGCGCCTCAGTACAGCAAGCGTTGAGTTTGTCCGAAAGGCGGCGTGCACCTGCGGTTTTCGCAGGTCACGCCGCCTTTCGGCATGTCTGGGCCAGAGCGTGAGCAACCCGCGGCGGACCTCGCACGCCTAAGCCGTAGTCTGGCGATCCCTCACGTCCCCGCCCCCGGAGGTAGCAGCGTCCATGTCCCGTCTGTTCGGCACCGACGGCGTCCGCGGTATGGCCAACGCCGACCTGACCCCGGAGCTGGCGCTCTCGCTGGCCGCGGCCGCGGCCCGGGTGCTGGCCGAGCACGACACCACGCACCGCCCGGTCGCGGTGGTGGGCCGGGACCCGCGGGCCAGCGGCGAGATGCTGGAGGCGGCGGTCACCGCCGGCCTCACGGCGGCCGGCGCGGACGTGCTGCGGCTGGGCGTGCTGCCCACCCCGGCGGTGGCCTTCCTGGTCGCCGAGCTGGGCGCGGACCTGGGCGTGATGATCTCCGCCTCGCACAACCCGATGCCCGACAACGGCATCAAGTTCTTCGCCAAGGGCGGCCTGAAGCTGTCCGACGAGCTGGAGGACGAGATCGAGTCCCGGCTCGGCGAGACCGAGGGCCGGCCGACCGGCGCCGGCGTCGGCCGGGTCAGCGACGTGCCGGACGCGGTCAACCGCTACATCGACCACCTGCTGCTCTCCACCCCGCACGACCTGCACGGCCTGCGCATCGTGGTGGACTGCGCCAACGGCGCCGCCTCGACCACCGCGCCGCAGGCCTACCGCCGGGCCGGCGCCGAGGTGATCGCCATCCACGCCGACCCGACCGGCCTGAACATCAACGACGGCGTCGGCTCCACCCACCTGGACGTGCTGCAGGCGGCGGTGTTGGAGCACGGGGCCGACCTGGGCATCGCCCACGACGGCGACGCCGACCGCTGCCTGGCGGTGGACGGCACCGGCGCCGAGGTGGACGGCGACCAGATCATGGCCGTGCTGGCGCTGGCCCTCAAGGACGCCGGCGAGCTCAAGGACGACACGCTGGTCGCCACCGTGATGAGCAACCTCGGCCTGCACCTGGCCATGAAGGAGTACGGGGTGCGGCTGCTCACCACCGCGGTCGGCGACCGCTACGTGGTGGAGGAGCTGCGCTCCGGCGGCTACTCGCTGGGCGGCGAGCAGTCCGGCCACGTGATCTTGCCCTCGCACGCCACCACCGGCGACGGCCTGCTGACCGCGCTGCGGCTGATGGCCCGCGTGGCCGCCACCGGCAAGTCGCTCGGCGAGCTGGCCGGCGTGATGCGGCGGCTGCCGCAGGTGCTGATCAACGTGCGGGTGTCCGACAAGGCCGCCGTGGCCGCGGCCGAGACCGTGAACAAGGCAGTCGCCGAGGTGACGGCCGAGCTGGGCGAGACCGGCCGCGTGCTGCTGCGCCCGTCCGGCACCGAGCAGTTGGTCCGCGTGATGGTCGAGGCCCCCAGCCACGACGAGGCGCACGGCGCCGCGACCCGACTGGCCGAGGTCGTTTCCGCGGTGCGTTGACCGGCGGTCATCACTTCGGTGATAGCGCCCTGCCCTGTCCGGTTTCTGTAATAGTGTGCGACGCATCGGCGTGAACCGCGGGGTGGAACCGAATCGCCCGCCGCGGAGTCCGAGTAGTCATCCACAGCAGGGGGCAGGGGAGGACAAAGATCATGTCGGGCAGCGTCAAGGCCGACGGCGGGGCGATCACGACTCTCGGTTCGTACTTCCGGGACCTCGATGAGACGACCGCGGTCGGATATCGCAACACGCTGGACTCGGTGCACGTGACGGGGGACATCACGGGGAAGTCGTGCCCGCAGGCCGGCGATGCGGCGGCGAAGGCCGTGCAGACCTTGAGCGCCAACATGAAGGACTTCGGTTCGCACGCGGAGGACATCTGCGCCGGATTGAACGCGACCGCGAAGAACTACGCCGACACCGATTCCTCGAATGCGTCGTCGATCTCGTCCGCGGGGGGTAACGCCTGATGTCCAAAACACACGGGAGCCACCACAGCGGCGGCTCGTCGTCGACCACGCATCACAAGCCCGACACGACCAAGCCCGTCCATCCGAAGAAGGATGACGAGGACCCGAACGGCCCGCATCCCAAGAAGGACGACGAGGGCAAGGACGAGCGCCGTCGTCGCAACGGGCAGGACGGCCAGGACGGTGAGGACGGCCAGAACGGCCGCGGTGGCAACGGGGGCAACGGCGGTAACGGGGGGAACGGCGGCGACGGCGGTGATGGGGGCGACGGCGGCGACGGTGGTGATGGCGGGGACGGGGGAGACGGCGGCGACTACGGCGACGGCGCCGGTGGTGACGGCGGGGGCGATGGCGGCGGCGATCTGAGCGGTCGCTCCGACGACGTCTGCGACGCGCACACCGACAAGCGCGACGGCTTCAAGCCCTGGCTCGACCTCTACAACCTGTACACCGGCAAGAACCTCAGCTTCGACAACGACATCGTCAAGCCGTTCGACCAGCCCCGCGGCATCGACTACGGCCAGCTGGCCAAGGCGGCCGACGAGCTGTCCCAGCTGGCGTCGGACTTCTCGGCCACCCGCGACGAGATGAACGGCAAGGTCACCGGGGTCGTCGGCAGCTCGTGGACGGGCGACGCGGCCAACGCGTTCGGCTCGTACATCCAGCAGTTCGGCAGCAAGGCCCAGACCATCGACAGCGATGCCGACAAGCTGAGCCAGGCCATCCTGTCGAGCACCTCGGCGGCCAAGCAGGTGGTCGACGCCTACGGCGAGACGCTGGACCAGATCGACTTCGGCAACATCAAGTTCGACATCGTCACCGTCGCCGAGCTGATCGCGATCTACAAGCTGGAAACGGGTCTGGACGACCTGGTCAACAAGCTCAAGGACGGGCTGGCCGACATGATCGGCTTCCCGTTCCCCGGCGGCTCGCTGATGGACGCCGCGATGTACGTGTGCTCCACCATCGCCGAGTGCGTGCTGTGGTGCCTCGGCTGGGCCGAGGACCAGTTCCTGAAGGTCATCGCCGGCCTGGTGCAGAAGGTGCTCGACGCCGGCTTCAAGGAGCCGTTCGAGCAGAACCTGCAGCTGTTGCAGCAGGGCTCGAAGAGCGCGGACACCGGTATCAAGCAGGCGTTCCAGAGTCTGATCAGCACCGCCGAGTCGATCAACCAGAGCCCGTTCTCCGGGCTGTCGCAGGTGCCGGAGGGCAAGCCGGAGCCGCCGAAGACCGGTGGTGGGCCGCCGCACAACGGTGGCGGGCCGCCCCCCGGTGGCGGTGGGCCGCCTCCTGGCGGTGGTGGACCTCCCGGTGGCGGTGGGCCGCCCCCTGGCGGCGGTGGACCTCCCGGTGGTGGCGGGCCGACCCC
>Ga0068853_100004023_pt1 | contig 11309 bp, 7 predicted proteins | sample KBSCornC32_FD_65655 | JGI IMG/M metagenome (GOLD analysis project Ga0068853, IMG submission 65655) | Corn rhizosphere microbial communities from Kellogg Biological Station, Michigan, USA - KBS Corn C3-2 | ecosystem: Host-associated > Plants > Roots > Rhizosphere > Soil ... | reverse complement strand
GCCGCGAACGCCGCCGCGGCCATCCGCTTCGCGTTGGCGGGCTGCACCTCGTCGATGCGAAGCACGCCCTCGCCGCAGGCGACGTCGATGCCCGAGGGCTGAACGCGCACGATGCTGCCGGGCGCGGCACCGCTGTCCTGCGCATCGGTGAGCGCGCTCGCCCGCCACAGCTTGACCGCCGTGCGCTCAAGCGTCGTCCATGCCGCGGGCCACGGATCGAACGCGCGCACCGCGCGGTCGATCGCCGAAGCATCGCGCCGCCAGTCGACGCGCGCCTCGTCGCGCGTGACCTTGCGCGCATACGTGACGCCCTGCGCGGGCTGCGGCGCGGCGACGAGCATACCGCCGGCGGCGAGCCTCGCGAGCGTCGCGACGATCATCCGCGCGCCCTGTGCGGCGAGCTTCGCGGTCAGTGTGCCCGCGGTCTCGCGCGCGTCGATCGCCACGGCCTCGGCCGCCAGCACGCCGCCGGTGTCGAGGCCCTCGTCCATCTGCATGATCGAGATGCCGGTCGTCGCGTCGCCCGCCTCGATCGCGCGCGCCACCGGCGCCGCGCCGCGCCAGCGCGGCAGGAGCGACGCGTGGACGTTGATGCAGCCGTAACGCGGCAGGTCGAGCACGGCGCGCGGCAGGATGAGCCCGTAGGCGGCGACCACCAGCACGTCGAGGCGCGCGTCGGCGATCGGCGTACGCGCGGCGGCGTCCTTGAGCGACGGCGGCTGGCTGACGGCGAGGCCGCGCCCCTCGGCGAGGCGCTTGACCGGCGACGCCGCGTTCGCGAGCCCTCGGCCATGCGGCCGATCGGGCTGCGTCAGCACGAGCGGTATCGTGAACCCCGCATCCGCAAGCGCGGCAAGCGCGACGGCGGCGAAATCGGGCGTGCCGGCGAAGCCTGCGCGCAGCCCTTCCACCTTCACCCGGCGAGTTTCTGCTTCTTCTTCTGCCTCGCGGACAGGCGCGCGCGCTTGAGCGGCGACAGGTAGTCGACGAACACCTTGCCGACCAAATGATCCATTTCATGCTGGATGCATACCGCGAGCAGGTCGTCGGCGTCGACCTCGAACGGCTGCCCCCGCGCGTCCTGCGCGCGCACCCGCACGCGGGCCGCGCGTGTCACCTTGTCGTAGTAGCCGGGTACCGACAGGCAGCCCTCCTCGGCCTCCGCCTCGCCCTCGGCGGCGACGAGCTCCGGGTTGACGAACACGCGCAATTCGTCGCGCGCCTCGGAGATGTCCATGACGATGACGCGCTTGTGCACGTCCACCTGCGTGGCCGCGAGGCCGATGCCGGGCGCCGCGTACATCGTCTCGGCCATGTCGGCGACGAGCTTCTCGATCTCCGGCGTGAAGGCGACCACGGGCGACGCAACCTTCTTGAGGCGCGGGTCCGGGTACTCGAGGATCGGCAGGATCATGCTGGCATGGTGGGGCACCGGGCGCCCGCGATCAAGACGGCCGCGCGGCGGTCCGGGACTTGCTTGCAACGCCCCGGCATTCCCCGCCGTTGCATCCGGCCGCAAAGCTTGCCAAATGCAAGTGTCGGATGCAGAATCGTCTTTAAGTCCTTATTTTGCGGCGGTTTAGGACGTTTGCAAGCCCGCCGCTCAAGGAAGAGGTCATATGCGTCAACACTTTAGCACACGCGTTGCGCTGGCTGCGGCGACGTTGGTCGCGGCATGCCTGCTGGCCTCCGCCGCGCCCCCGGTCCGCGCAGCCGACCCGCTCGTGCTGGCCGACGATGCGCCGTCGTCGTATACGGTGCAAAAAGGCGACACTTTGTGGGCGATCTCGGGCCGTTTCCTTCGCGACCCGTGGCGCTGGCCGGAGATCTGGGGCCTCAACAAGTCGCAGATCCGCGACCCCCACTGGATTTATCCCGGCGACGTCGTCGTCCTCGACCACCTCGGTCCCAACGGTGCGCCGCACCTGTCGATCTCGCGCGGCGGCGGCGCCGGCGGCGGGGGCACCGTGCGGCTGTCGCCGCAGGCGCGCGTCGAGCGTCTGGCATCGGATGCGATCCCGTCGATTCCGCCGGGTGACCTCGAGCCGTACCTCACGCCGGCGCTGGTCACGGCCAAGCCGGGCATGCCCGCCTCGGCCGAGATCGTCGCCGGCCGCGACCGCAATCGGATCGTCCGCGGCCAGAACGATCGCGTCTACGCGGTCGGGCTTGATCCCAAGCAGGGTGACCAGTGGCTCATCTACCGGCCGGGCAAGGCGCTCATTTCGGGCGACGACGGCAAGGTGCTGGGCTTCGAAAACCGCTTCATCGGCCACGCCAGGGTCGAGCGCTTCGCCGACGTGTCGACGCTCCTCATCACCGAGTCGGACCAGGAAGTGTTCGTCGGCGACCGTCTCGTGCCGGTGCCGCCCGAGACGCTGATCAACTTCGTGCCGCACGCGCCCGACAAGGCGATCGACGGCCACATCATCGCGTCGTACGGCAACGCAAGCGAGCTCGGCCGCGGCGCGATCGTGACGATCGACCGGGGCACGCACGATGGCATCGACGTCGGCGCGGTGCTGGCGATCTACCACACCGTGGCGCCGATCCACGATCCGCGTCCCAACACCGACGCGCCGCAACTGCTGCGCTTCCTCGACCAGACCACGGTGTTCGTGCCCGACAAGTACCTCGACGTGCCCGAGGAGCGCACCGGCCTCATGTTCGTGTTCCGCACGTTCGACAACGTGTCGTACGCGATCCTGCTCAACACGACCGACCCGATCCTCGTCGGCGACCGCGTTCGCCAGCCGTAGCGTCCGCGGGGTCCCGCCCATGACGTCCGCCGGCGCCACGGCGGCGCCGGCCATCGACGCGCGCACCCACGCCTGGGCGACGCTCGCGCACTGCCGGCTGCCGCAGCAGGATCTCGTCGCGTTGTTGCGCGAAGCGGGCGATCCCGCAACGCTCGTCGCTGCTGCGCGCGGCCGTGCGTCGTGTGCATCGCTGCCAGCGGCGGCGCGTGCCGCAATTGCCGACGTCCGCGACGACGCGCTCGCCGCGACGCTCGCCTGGCTCGCCGAGCCGTCGCATCGGCTCGTCGCGCTGGACGACCCCGACTATCCGCAGGCGCTCTTCGCCGTCGGCGACACGCCGCCGGCGCTGTTCGCCATCGGGCGCGTGGCGCTCTTCAACGCGCCCGCCGTGGCCATCGTCGGCAGCCGCCAGGCGACGCCGCAGGGCAAGGAAGATGCGACGGCGTTCGCACGTGCGCTCGCGGCCGCGGGCCTGACCGTCGTATCGGGGCTCGCGGAAGGCATCGACGCCGCCGCGCACCAAGGCGCGCTTGCCGAGGCTGCATCGACGATCGCCGTCGTCGGCACCGGGCTCGATCGCGTCTACCCGGCGGCCAATCGCCGCCTCGCGCACGCGATCGCCGAGCGCGGCCTGCTCGTCTCGGAGTTCGTGCCCGGCGCGCCGCCTGAAAAGTGGCATTTCCCGCGCCGCAACCGCCTCATTTCGGCGCTTGCGCGCGGCGTGCTCGTGCTCGAGGCGGGCGTGTCGTCGGGCTCGCTGATCACCGCGCGCTACGCCGGCGACCAAGGGCGCTCGGTGATGGCGGTGCCGGGATCGATCCATTCGCCGCTGTCGAAGGGATGCCACCGGCTGATCCGCGAGGGTGCTACGCTGGTGGAGACCGCGCAGGACGTGCTGGTCGAGCTCGGCATCACGACGGCGTCGCCGCGCGCGGCGCCCGCCGGCGCCGCGCGTGCGGTCGAGCCGTCACACGCGGCGCTGCTTGCGGCGATCGGCGAGGCGCCTGTCGACATCGACCGCCTCGTCGCACGCACCGGCCTGGCCGTCGCCACCATCGCCGCGCAACTGACGGCGATGGAAATCGACGGCCACGTCGCCGCGCTGCCCGGCGGTCGCTGGCAGCGCCGTCATTGACGGTGCAATTCTCGACATTCCACGCCGAAACGGACGCCCGGCGCGGGATTGCGGGCGCACCCACCGGGAGCTTCCGGACCCGGGAAACGCGTTGCTGACGCCCCCGCGGAGCCGCGTGCGCCGCCCGCGGCGGACTTGTCCCGGGCAAAGCACGTCCCATTTGCCGATACGAGGTTGCCCGCTCCCGGCCTTAATCGGTAGTATCGCCGCCTCCTGAACGAAGGACCCCGCTTGACCAAGGAACTCATCATCGCCGAGAAGCCGTCCGTCGCTGCCGACATCGCGCGCGCGCTCGGCGGCTTCACGCGCCATGGCGACTATTTCGAGAGCGACAGCTACGTCCTGTCGTCGGCGGTCGGCCACCTGATCGAGATCGCGATGCCCGAGGAGGAGGAGGTGAAGCGCGGCAAGTGGACGTTCGCCCACCTGCCCGCGATTCCCTCGAAGTTCGCATTGAAGCCGATCGAGAAGAGCGAGGACCGCCTCAAGACGCTGATGAAGCTCGTGCGCCGCAAGGACGTCACCCGCCTCGTCAACGCCTGCGACGCCGGGCGCGAGGGCGAGCTCATCTTCCGCTACATCACGCGCTACGCGAAGACCGACAAGCCGATCCGCCGGCTGTGGCTGCAATCGATGACGCCGGCGGCGATCCGCGACGGCTTCGAACGGCTGCGCAGCGACGAGTCGATGCGCCCGCTCGCCGACGCCGCGACCTGCCGCTCCGAGTCGGACTGGCTCGTCGGCATCAACGGCACGCGCGCGATGACCGCGTTCAACTCGAAGTCGGGCGGCTTCCAGCTCACCACGGTTGGCCGCGTGCAGACGCCGACGCTCGCGATCCTGACCGAGCGGGAGGAGAAGATCCGCGCGTTCAAGCCGCGCAACTACTGGGAGCTCCTCGGCACCTTCGGCGCAGCCGCGGGCGAGTACACGGGCCGCTGGTTCGACGAGGGTTTCAAGCGCCGCGAGGACGAGCCGGACCTGCGCGCCGAGCGCCTGTTCGACGAGGCGCGCGCGCTAGCGATCGCCGACAAATGCCGCGGCAAGGAAGGCGTGGTCAGCGAGGAATCGAAGCCGTCGACGCAAAGCCCGCCGCTCCTCTACGACCTCACCACGCTGCAGCGCGAGGCCAACGGTCGCTTCGGCTTCTCGGCGCGCACCACGCTCTCGCTCGCGCAGGCGCTCTACGAGAAGCACAAGGTGCTGACGTATCCGCGCACCGACGCGCGCGCGCTGCCGGAGGACTACCAGGACACGGTCAAGGCGACGCTCGAGGCGCTCGGCGGGACCAATGCCTACGGCACGCTCGCGCGCCGCGTGCTCAAGGAAAGGTGGGTGCGCCCGAACAAGCGCATCTTCGACAACGCCAAGATCTCCGACCACTTCGCGATCATCCCGACGCTGCAGACGCCGAAGGCGTTGAACGAGCTCGAGCAGAAGCTCTACGACTTCGTCGTCAAGCGCTTCCTCGCGGTGTTCTATCCGGCAGCCGAGTTCGAGGTGACGACGCGCATCACGCGCGTCGAGGGCGAGCCGTTCAAGACCGAGGGCAAGGTGCTGGTCAATCCCGGCTGGCTTGCCGTCTACGGCAAGGAAGCGCAAGGCGAGGACGCCTCGCTCGTGCCGCTCGCGCGTCGCGCCGATGCGGCCAAGACGGCGACCGGCGACGTCTACGAGCGCGTCACCGCGGTGAAGGTCGACCCGGTCGCGCAGACGACGCGTCCGCCGCCGCGCTTCAACGAGGGCACGCTGCTCTCGGCGATGGAAGGCGCCGGCAAGTCGATCGAGGACGACGAGCTCCGCGAGGCGATGCGCGAGAAGGGCCTCGGCACGCCGGCCACGCGCGCGCAGATCATCGAGGGCCTGATCACCGAGCGCTACATCCTGCGCGAGGGCAAGGAGCTCATCCCGACGGCGAAGGCGTTCTCGCTGATGACGCTCTTGCACGGCCTCGGCGTGCCCGAGCTCTTCTCGCCCGAGCTCACCGCCGAGTGGGAATACAAGCTGAAGGAGATGGAGCACGGCCGCCTCGGGCGCGACGCGTTCATGCACGAGATCGTCGACATGACGAAGCACATCGTCGCGCAGGCCAAGAACTACGAGAGCGACACGATTCCCGGCGATTTCGCGACGCTCGTGACGCCGTGCCCCAAGTGCGGCGGCGAGGTGCACGAGCGCTACAAGAAGTTCCAGTGCGTCAAGTGCGACTTCGGCTTCTGGAAGATCATGGGCGGCCGGCAGATCGAGCCGGCCGAGGCCGAGACGCTCCTGTCGACGCGCGAGCTCGGCCCGCTCGACGGTTTCCGCAGCCGCCTCGGCCGTCCGTTCAGCGCCAAGCTCAAGCTCAACGACGACAACGAGGTCGAGTTCGACTTCGGGCCGCGTGCCGGCGACGACGACGAGGCGGTCGACTTCAGCGGGCAGGTGCCGCTCGGCCGCTGCCCGAAGGACGGCGGCCAGGTGTTCGAGACGCCCAACGCCTATGTGTGCGAGAACGCGGTCGGCGCCGGCCGCACCTGCGATTTCCGCTCGGGGCGCACGATCCTCACGCGCTCGATCGAGCGCGCGCAGATGGAGAAGCTCCTCGAGCACGGCAAGAGCGATCTCCTGCAGTTCGTCTCCGCGCGTACGCGCCGGCCGTTCTCGGCGTTCCTCGTGCGCCAGCCCGACGGCAAGATCGGCTTCGAGTTCGAGGCGAAGGGCGAGGGCAAGGGACGCGGGCGCCCGCAGCGCGCGGCCGCGCTGCGCGTGCTCGGCAAGCATCCGCGCGATGGCGGCGACGTCGAGCTGCACGCCGGGCGCTACGGGCCGTACGTCAAGCACGGCAGCGTCAACGCTACGCTGCCGGACAAGGACAAAGCCGATTCGCTGACGCTCGACGAGGCACTCGAGATTCTCGCCGAGAGGACCGGCAAGCCGATCGGCGGGCGCAAGCGCGCGCCGGTCAAGCGCGCGCCGCGCGTCGAGGAGCCTGTGCCTTCCACGATGAAGCGCGCGCCGCGGCCGTCCGCCGGGAACGTCGCGCGCGCCGCGACGCGCAAGGTCGCCAAGACCACGCAGGCCCCCGTTCCGGCGCCGCGCACCGCCAAGAAGTCGACGAAGACCGCGAAGCGCACGGCGACCGCGCGCACCGCGGCGAAGCGCACGACGACGCGCAAGTAGGCGTCCACCGTCAATCCCGCGAATGCGGGAACCCAGTGGTAACGGTTGCGGAGCACCGCCGCGCGCAAATTCAACGTCACGGCTGGATTCCCGCATGCGCGGGAATGACGAGGCGTCAGCGCGTCGCGCGGCGCTTCGCCTCGTCGATGTCCATGTACTTCCAGTAGGTCTCGAACGTCTGCGGCGCGAAGCCCTCGAGCCACGGCTGCACGAAGTCGTTCTGCAGCCGGTACATGACCGGGAACATCGGCACGTAGGTGCGCGCGATCTCCGCCATCTTGCGCTGCTCGGCCACCTGCGTCGCGTCGTCCGGCGCGTGGAAGAACGCGTCCATCGCGCGGTCGTACTCGGGAAACTTGAAATGCGAGACGTTCTGCACCGGCGAGGCGCGGCTGTCGAGCTGCTGCAGGATCCCGTAGCCGTACGGCAAGCCGCCGTAACCGCCGTAGTACGCGCTGAACTGGCCGCGCTCGAGCTCCTTGATCGCGTCCTGGAACGGCGTCATGTGGAAGTCGACGCGGATGCCGATCGCATCGAAGTTGCGGCGCATCAGCGTCGCGAGCTCGGTCGAGATCGCGCCCGAGCGGAGCGTCACCGTGACGACGAGCGGCTTGCCGTCCGGCCGCGTGCGCGCGCCATCGGCGCCACGGCGAAAGCCGAGCCGGTCGAGCAGCGCGTTCGCGGCTGCCGGGTCGTACAGCGAATGGTCGCCGAACGCGGGATCGTGGCCGGCCACGCGCGGCGGCACCAGCTGGTTGGCCGGCAGCCCCTGCCCGCCGGCCAGCACGTCGATCATCGTCTTCGCGTCGAACCCGAGCATCATCGCGCGACGCAACCCGATGCCTTCCTTGTCCATCCCGCCGACCGTGGGGTCGGTGACGTTGAAGTAGACGAAAAACACGTAGGGCTCGGGCGTCGCGTGGCGCATGACGCCGCGTTTGGCGAGGTCCGGACGCAAACGGTTGTCGACGAGCAGGCGATTGGCGGCGCTCGAGTGCAACGTGATGTAGTCGAGATTGCCGCGCTCGAATTCGAGAACCCGCACGCTGTCTTCCTCGATGATGCTGATGTCGATCGTGCCGATCCTCGGCAGCGCCTTGCCCTCCATCGCCTTCGCCATCGCCGCGTAGAGCCCGCCGTCGACGCGCGGGAAGCGCAACGTGCGGTAATCCGGATTGGCGACGAGCACGATCTTCGAGCCGCGCTGCCACGACTTCAGCATGTAAGGGCCCGTGCCCACGGGATGCGCGCCGACGTCGCGGCCGGCCGCCTCGACGACTTCGCGGGCGCACGCGCCGAGCGTCAGGAAGAACTGGATCGGCGAGTACACCGGCGACGTCAGCTTGAGTTGTAGGGTATAGCGGTCGAGAGCGCGCAGGCCCGCCATCGGCGCGTCGTAGTCGAACTTCGCGCCGGGCTTCTTCGCCGCGTCGACCAGCGCCCGCGCGCCGACGACAAGGGGCGTGATCGACGCGTCGCCGCCGCGGCGGTGATTGGGATCGAGCCAGCGCTTCAGCGAGTAAACGTAGTCGGCGGCGACGAGCTCGCGCGGCTTGCCGCCGAACGCCGGGTCGGGCGTGAAATGGATGCCGGGCTTGACGTGGATCGTCCACGTGAGGCCGCCGTCGGTGATCTCGGGCTGCGCCGTCGCCGTGAGCGGCGAAAGGCGCACCGGCGAGGCGAGATAGTCGAACTCGTAGAGGCCCTCGAAGATGCCGTTCATCACCTCGAACGAGGGATTGTCGTCGTATTGCTCGGGGTCGAGCGTCTCGATGTCGGGCGACGCGATGCGCAACACCTTGGCCGCGTCGGCGGCCGCTCGCGCGCCGGCCGCGACGAACGGCATGCCGGCTACAAACGCGGCGATTGTCGCGAACAGCAACGAGCGAATGGCACGCATGACATCATGATGACATGCGGCGCGACGGGCCGCGCGGCGCCGCTCGTCGCGGAGGCTCGCGCCCGCGCCGCTTCGCAGGCACAATCGCCGCCATGGACTTCCGCGACATCGTCGTCGAGTTCGCGACGCCGGCCGACGCCCCGGTGCTGTCGACGATGACGCGCGACTGGATCGAGGCCGGCCTCGACTGGAGCTACCGCAGCGCGCGCCTCGCGCGGCTCATCGGCAGCGCCAATCACACCGCCGTGGTCGCGCGCGACGGCTCGCGCATCGTCGGCTTCGCGATCATGGAGTTCGGCGACGAGCGCGCGCACCTCGTGCTGCTCGCGGTGCGGCCGTCGCACCGGCGCCGCGGCATCGGCCGCGCGCTCGGACAATGGCTGATCGACTCGGCGATCACCGCCGGCGCGTCGTCGGTGCACGTCGAGGTGCGCGAGAGCAACCCGCCCGCGCAGTCGCTGTATCGCAACCTCGGCTTCGAGGAGAGCCTGCGGATCGAGGGCTATTACCAGGGGCGCGAGAACGCCGTGCGGATGATCCGGATGCTGCGCGCGCCGACGGCGGCGCTGCCGCCGTGGGCACCGCCGCCGCGGCAGCGCCACTAGCCGGCGCGCCACCACGCGCCGGCACCCGATCCTGGAACGCCCGCCGCGGCTTTCGCTGATGTCGTCGATCGAGGTCAGCGAGGAGGAGGGCGTCCGCTACCTCCACTTCGGCACGCACTGGATCCAGGGCGCGATGCGCATCGCGCGGCCGTGGTCGCTCGAGCTCGAATACACGCGTGACATGATGTATCCGCTGCTGCTCGCGCCCGACGCTGCCTGGCCGCGCAGCGTTCTCGTCATCGGCCTCGGCGCGGCGTCGATCCCGCGCTTCCTGTACCGCCATTTCCCGCGCGCCGCGCAGACGATCGTCGAGTGCGATCCCAAGGTGGTCGACGTCGCGCGCGGGTCGTTCAAGCTGCCCGAGGAGCGCGCGCGCTTTCGCATCGAGATCGCCGACGGCGCCGACTACGTGATCGCGAGCGACCGGCAGTTCGACTGGATCGTCGTCGACGGATTCGACGGCCATGGCCGGCCGGGCCCGCTCGACACGCTGCCGTTCTACTGCAACTGCGTCGCGCGGCTTTCCGACCGCGGCATCGTGTCGCATAACCTCCTCACGTGGCGGCATGGCCTGCGCGGCGGCCTCGCGCGCCTCACCGCCGCGTTCGGCAAGCACCTCAACGCGCTCCCGCCCTGCGACAGCGGCAACGTCATCGCGATCGCGAGCGGCGGCGCGCCGACCACGGGGGCGCGCGACGCGCTGCGCCGCGCCGCCGCGCGACTCAAGGCGAAGACGCGCCTGGACCTCACGCCGCTCGTGACACGGATCGACGGCCGCGCACGCGGCGTATGATCGAATCCTTTTGCGATGCGCGTGGCGCGTCGCCGCCAAGCGCATGTCGTCCACGCACGCCGTCGAATCCCCCTACGCATGGTCGCGCCTCTTCGTCAGCCTCGCGCTGTCGACGATCGGCGGCGTCGGCATGTGGTCGGTCGTCGTCGCGCTGCCCGCCGTGCAGGCCGACTTCGGCGTCGACCGTGGCGCGGCGTCGCTGCCGTACACGCTGACGATGCTCGGCTTCGGCGCCGGCAGCATCCTGGCTGGCCGCGCGTCCGACCGCTACGGGATCATGGCGCCGCTCGTGGCGACGGCGCTCGCGCTCGCCGCGGGCTTCGCGCTCGCCGCCTTCGCGCCGACGCTCATCGTCTACGCGGCGGTGCAGGGCGCGCTGATCGGCTTCGGCAGCTCGGCGACGTTCTCGCCGCTGCTCGCGCACATGTCGCAATGGTTCGATCGCCGCCGCGGCATGGCCGTCGCGATCGTGGCGAGCGGCAACTACCTCGCCGGCGCCGTCTGGCCGCCGGTCGTCCAGCATTTCATCGAGACGTCGGGATGGCGGCCGACGTACATCGGCATCGGCATCTTCTGTGCGCTGACGATGGTGCCGCTGTCGCTGCTGTTTCGCGAGGCGGCGCCGGCGCACGGGTCGCATGCGCCGAACCCGGCCGTGCGCCGCCGTCCCGCGCCGCCGCTCGACGTGCCTCTGCCGACGCTGCAGGTGCTGTTGACGATCGCGGGGCTGTGCTGCTGCGTGGCGATGTCGATGCCGCAGGTGCATCTTGTCGCCTATTGCAGCGACCTCGGCTACGGCCCCGCGCGCGGCGCGCAGATGCTGTCGCTGATGCTCGCCTGCGGCGTCGTGAGCCGGCTCGTGTTCGGCTGGCTGTCGGACCGCATCGGCGGCCTCTATACGCTGCTGCTCGGCTCGACGCTGCAGGGCATCGCGCTGCTGTTGTTCCTGCCGTTC
>Ga0068853_100004022_pt1 | contig 11310 bp, 6 predicted proteins | sample KBSCornC32_FD_65655 | JGI IMG/M metagenome (GOLD analysis project Ga0068853, IMG submission 65655) | Corn rhizosphere microbial communities from Kellogg Biological Station, Michigan, USA - KBS Corn C3-2 | ecosystem: Host-associated > Plants > Roots > Rhizosphere > Soil ... | reverse complement strand
AGGAATTGTTTTCCCTGTAGCTCCATCCATCCAGTGAGGAAAAACTCCATGATACGAATTCGCCTTCAATAAAAAGTTCACCATCTTTAGCATAAACTTCGCAGCAGTATCGCGGCTAATCCATTTTCTTTCTACAGCAACGATCACACTCATAATGCCGAAACCTGTTCCACCTGTTGTTACTGTTTCATTCCCATATCCAAAATTCTCATTGCTTCTTTCTCTCGCTAATCCGCTTACAGGGTGAGCAAAGTCCCAGAAATAACGAAAGGTTTGTTTTTGAACAAGATCAAGCAGTGCAGAGTCGGACAAGTTTTTAGGCCGGTCCAATGGATTGAACCCGGCTGTCTTCTGGGCAATAGAAGTGACGGTAAGTGTAAGTGCCATACCAACTATAAGCAATCGTTTCATGCTAAAATAATTTTATAGATAGGGAGCAGTAAAGCCCAAAATATTCTTCATTCCATTTTTTATTTCGGGGCAACTGGTAAATAAATTCCATAACAACCCGGTACGGTAGTTTTCAATCATCACAATTATTGGTCCCTGGTCAATCGCCAATGTTGAAGTAGCAAACCAGGGGCTTTTTAATGAGAATGCATCCACAAAACCATATTCTTTAAAGATCTTATCCCCCAACACATAATAGAAAAATTTCAATGCGGCCATGGATTCGCTGGGTGTGTAGGGCAGAGAGGACAAGGCCGCAGTTGGTGCAATCACGCCAATATCATTTGTTGGAGAGCTTGCAGCGTATCCGTTTTCGATATCGCTTGCTGTTAAGCCCCACACAGAATCGCTGTAGCCAAAATTGTTTAGCAGGTTCGCCCTGCAATAATTATAGTTGATCAGTGTATGGTTTTTTGTTTGAGTGGCATAATTAACTCCCCCTTCCATCAAGCCATTTGGGTTGATGCCAAGAAAAGAATAATGCGAAAAGAATAGCGGCCCTCCTTGCGGTGGACCTAACGGTAGTGAATAGCCATAATACGTATTCCCATTTATAAAATTGCTTCCGGTTTTCCAACCGCCGGTATAAACAACTGCCGGAACAGCAAACGTAGCAGACGATGCTGCCAAAACATAGGTTATCAAACACTCATTCCACCCTTTTATCGGGAGGTTCATGTCCCAGTTATAGTTAGGGCTCCAATGCCAGAATAAAACGTTTTGCCCGCCATTACGAAACCAACTCCACTCTACTGCGTTCCATAATGTATTAATGTCATTTCGTAACGCGGTTTCCGCAGCACCGGGATCGTTAAAATATTGCCTGGCGCAAAGAAGACCCTGCATCAGGTAGGATGTCTCAACGAGATCAGCACCATCATCTTTTTGACTAAACGGAATAGCAACACCGGTGGTTCCATTCAACCAATGCGGAAATGCTCCATGAAATTTCTGTGCAGTATTTTTTAAAAATGCCACAATTTTTTGCATCCTGTTCAACCCTTCTGCTCTTGTAATAAAATTTCTATTGATGCCAACCGGGATTGCCATGATACCAAATCCAGACCCACCGGAGGTAATGGTTTCACCTGCCGTATTTCTTTCTCTTGCCAGCCCACTAACCGGGTGTGCAAAATCCCAAAAGTATTTGAATGTTTGCTGCTGCACTTTATCAAGTAAAGCATTGTCAGAAATTAAAGGAAACTTTCTTGAAGAATCTATTCGTGTAATAAAAATAAAAGTAAAAGAAGATGATAAACTACCGTCAGTAATTGATTTTAATGCTGCCGAGATAGTTGCCTGGTATTTTGTAATGTAATTTAGCGAAGGGGATGGCTGAACAACTATTGTACTGTCACTATTCTCATAAGAAAAATTCAGGCCCACTGCGCTACCTCCATTTTCCTGAATCGTTATAGCACCGGCAACTGTTGATCTGTTTACTTTATTATTAAATGAAATACGCAATATTGTATTTGTATTTACACCAAATACGGTAGTGTTTTGCAATGCCCCTGCATTATCAAACCTCGCTGTTGTAAATAATAAGGGGGAAGGAGCTGGTGGTGCAGGCATAGAAGGATCTTTACTTCCACAACAAAAACCAATAACTCCTAAAAACAATATTTCAATTACACGTTGTCTGACCTTCATCGTTTCACCATTTTAAAAAACCAGCGTAGCGATCGAATGTGGCAATGCTGTTATTTCCGCAGCTTTACCATTTATCCATAAATAATAAGGTGTTTTATCTTTGCTTTGATTCATTACGATTACTACTGTCTTACCATCTCCATTTTCAAATGCAGTAGTAAGCAATTGACTGCGACTGGCAGCCACTGCGATTCTTTTTGCACCGGGTTGAATGAATTTTGAAAAATGCCCGATATAATAATAGGCGTTGGTATAGATCAGCTTACCGGTCTTTGTATCGCCATGTACCGGAGCAAAACAAAAATTCTGTACATGGTTGGGCCCACCGGTCTCATCCAATAATATATTCCAGTCAGTAAAGCCAACCATCCCGTTATTAAAATCATTGATCATCGACCGGCCATACTCTTCTCCTAATACCCATTCATTGTAGCGACCGGGCTTAAAACTGTCTGAACATCCTTCTGTAAAGAATATATTCTTATCGGGAAATGATTCATAGACCCTTCTCAGGTTATCATACATCGGCGTGCCGCCACTCCAGTCCTCATACCAGTGAAAACCAATACCCCAGATATATTTCGACGCTTCAGGGTCATTGAAATAAGTTTGTGCCCGTTGATAGATGAGGTCACGGTTATGATCCCATACAATGATCTTTTTATCTTTCAGCCCTTCTTTCACCATTGTCGGGCCTAAATGATTCTTTAAAAAATCTCTTTCCTCTTCTGCTGTGTAGATACAACTTTCCCAGCGCTGTGTTGCCATTGGTTCATTTTGTATCGTTAAACCCCATACCGGTACTCCTTCCCTCTCATAGGCTTTGATGAACTTTGTATAATACATGGCCCAGCTGTTATAATACTCGGGTTTCAACTTACCGCCGTGGAGCATATCATTATTGCTCTTCATCCAGGCTGGCGGGCTCCAGGGGCTGGCAAATAAATTCAACTTACCTCCGGCTGCAGCCATCGCTTCCTTTATAAAGGGTATCTTATATTTTTTATCATGATCGATATTGAATGTCTTCAGGGAGGTGTCGCCATCCTGCACATAGGTGTACATATCACTGCTAAAATCACAACTGTTCATATTGGTCCGGGCAACAGTATAACCAATACCTTTTTGGGTATCGAAATAAGCAGTCATTAATTCCTGTTGCTGGTCCTTTGGCAATTTGTAAAATGTTTCTGCTGCTGCATCGGTCAGCGCAGCACCCACGCCGAGATAAGTCTGAAATGTTTTAGTAGGATCTGCAAATACACAGATCTGTGTCTCCAATGGTTGCGGCATGTCTTTAAACTCCACAGTATCTGTAGCAGATAAACGCAGCGTGGTGCTATCAGCAGTTGTGTAGACAATTACTTTTTTACCTGTCGTTGCAAAAGAAGCCGGATCTGCCTGGATATCGTTCGCTTCTTTTTTTTGATTACAGGAGATAAAGAGGATCAGGAAGGAAATAAAAAAAATAGGTTTCATTTTAATACCATTAATACTTGTAAAAAAATTATGTATGCATAACCGTTAACCTTTTAAAAGTACCTATAAAAAAGTTTTATAGCCTGAATAAAAGCATTTAATTTTTTATCAAGAAAAAGGCTGCTTTCATGGAAATTGAAAGCAGCCTTTCGATAATATATCCTGTTATCTTCCTTGTCTTTCTAATTGGTAAAGTGCACTGATCTCCAGATCGGACAACGCTTTATTATACACTCTTAATTCATCCATCGAACCAGTAAGCAATGCCTGCCACGATTGATTTCCGGACAAAGGGAATCCTGTTGCAGCAGTTGGAAACCCTCCTAATAAGACCTGTGTGGGTGTTGGCATAATAATAGGGCCCAGTCCTGTCCTTAAACGAAAATTATTATTTGACACTCTTACATTGTTCGCAAAAAGATCTATTGTTTGTGCCACGCCATCGTAACGCATTATATATTGAACCCATTTATTGGCACCTGCTACGTTCTGATAATCTGTGCCCAGGTTTCCATAATCATTTATATTATCTCCGCCATTTCTGCTGCCGGCAGGATAAGTTCCTATCCAACTATGAAAAGTTAAGTTATCCGTACTTGTTGGGCGGCCTGTTTCAGCTGCTACATTTAAAATTGTCAGCCAGTCTGTTTGTGTTGCAGGTGTCCGGCTCAATGCAAAAAATTCAGATGCCTGTGAGCCGTTGTTTGCGAACTTGACCCACATCGTAACAGTAACGCTTGATATAGCATTGGCAGAACTTAATGCATCAATTGTTGGATACAACACATACCCTGCATTAAAATTTAATGCTTGTCCCTTGATACCTGTTACGAAAGAAGTATTCAGGTCAACAGCCGGTGCTTTTGAAGATTTAACTTCTTTTCTGTCGCCATCAAAATTCCAATAGGCAAGTAAGTTGGCCGTTGCCACCTGGCTTGAATTGGTATAACCTCCCGGTACCGGCGGAGCATCCCCTTTTGTAAAATCATCTCCATAATCGGCTTTGGTACAACCATTGCCGATCAGGCTAATTACTGATACAAGCAATAATGCATGCAGCAGGTTCTTGATATTTTTTTTCATATAAAGATTTTTATATTTATTAGTATCCTACTTGTTTTAATAACCGTTGTTTTGTGTAAGTCTTCCGCCACTCAGATCTCTTTGGGCTTGTGGTATAGGAAACACTTCATGCTTGCCATCAACAAATGGTTTGCCGTGAGCTCTTAATACAACACCTGCACGGCCCTGGCGTACAAGGTCTAAAAAACGGTCCGCTTCCATTGCCAATTCTGTTCTTCTTTCTTTCCAAACGTTGGCCTGCGTCAAAGTAGTCAGACCAAGGTTTGCTCTTGCCCTTACTGCATTTAATTTATTTACACCATCCCCGCTGCCCAGCATTGCAGAAGCTTCTGCATACATCAATAACACTTCTGAATAACGCATCAGGCGGATATTCTTTGGCTTATTGTCCTTGCTTCCGGAAAGCTGTGGCGATTCTGCAATTGTACTATGGTAAGCTTTATAATTGTAGCGATCGTTCTCTACAGAATCTTTTGACGGGATCCTGAACCCATCCCATAAAATGGTACCGGTGCTTGGTGCCGGCAGTGTAGGATTAATAAATATGATAGTGGCGTTCTTTCTAGTGTCGCCAATTTCATAGATGTTTGCCAGGTCCGATGTTGGTGTGTTAAAACCAAACCCTAAGTCATTCCAGCCACCTCTTCCTCTTGGCCCTTGTCCATTACTAAACAATGGGCTTACGGCATTTTCACCAACATTGGCACCAGTTTGCACTTCGAAAATTGATTCGCTGTTATTGGTTCCGCCCTGGCCCCCAACAGGTTTTTCTCTGAAGATCAGATTGTAATCTGTTACCAGGGAATATTTATTAGAGGTAATAACAGCATTCGTAAGCTCTAATACTTTCGTCCAGTTTTTCTGATACATATAAACTTTTGCCAGGTAAGCCTGGGCTGCACCTTTAGTAGCACGGCCAACCTGTGTGCTCGCATCCCCTTTCATCGGAAGATTATCTACACCAAACTGAAAGTCTTCAATGATAACAGCATAGATATCTGCTGCCGATGCACGGGTATTCAGTGCATCGCTGTTTCCTTCGCTTGGCAAAGGAACCGTTGTGATTTTTGGCACGCCGCCAAAGAAACGAACGAGGTTAAAATAATACAAGCCACGTAAAAATCTTGCCTCTCCCAATAACCTGTTTTTAGTAGCTACATCAATAGTACTTTTTCCCAGCACTTCAATTGCTTTGTTAGCAGCGATGATCGCATTGTAATGACCACTCCAGATATTATTGAAAATCCCATTGTTGGCCTTATGTATAAAATTGTCAATATCACCAACGCCATCGGTATTAAAATCACCTGAAGTACTACCCTTATCAGCATCGTCACTTGCAATATCATTGGCCAATTCCCATTCGAAGCCAACGGTGTTCTTGCCAAAGCCACCAAAGTAAAGTGTGTTATAAACGCCGCCTACCAATTTGGCTGCAGCATCGGGATCTGTGAGCGCAAGCACTTCTGTTGTTTGTCCCTGCGGATCAACTTCCAGGAAAGATTTTTTACAACTACCTAATATTACTGTGGCAAGTAATAAAAAAGGCAATTTATTTATGATTATTTTTTTCATGTTGTTATCAGTTTAATAGTTGTCAAAAGCCCAGATTAATTCCAAAAGCAAAAGTCCTGGTAGTAGGGTATATCGAAGATTCTATACCTGCTGCCAATGTTCCGCCCGTACTTATTTCAGGAGTGAATCCGCTGTATTTGGTAAACGTCGCTACGTTTTGTGCAGTGACGTAAAGTCTGAAAGTCTGGATCTTTAATTTGGATAACATTGCATTAGAGAAAGTATATCCAAGTGTAAGATTGTTAATGCGGAAGAAATCACCTTTTTCCAGGAAATAAGTTGATGCAGGAAGGGCACTTGTATTTGCTCTTGGTATCGTGTTAGATGGATTGTTTGGTGTCCAGCGGCCGTTGGCAACAGCTGTTTCTACATTATCTCTGAAGTCGCTGCGGGCAGCTTTTTTACCGTTGTAGATTTTGCCACCAGCCGTGCCATATCCTCCGAAGGAGAAATCAATTGTTTTATAACTTACTCCACCATTTACACCATAGGTAAGTTTAGGCTGATAAGAACCCTGGTACACCCTGTCATTTGCATTGATAACATTGTCTTTGTTTATATCCCTGTACCGAAGATCACCCGGCAATGCAGTGGGTTGTGCAGAAGCCGCGATCTCTGCAGCGTTTTGAAAAACGCCATCTGCTTCCAGGAGGTAAAAACTACCTATCGGCTGACCGTTATCGGATTTCGTTGTCGTTCCCTGTCCGCCTACGCTACCATCAGAAATGGCTTGTCCGCCATTAAGGCTGTTGATCTCATTTTTATTGTAAGCAAGATTTCCACCAATGTTATATTTCCAGTCTTTATTGATGTTGTCTTTCCAGTCCAATCCAAGTTCTACCCCTTTATTAGTAAAGGAAGCTGCATTAGTAATATACTCATCATTTGGGTCGCCAAGTATAGAAGGTATTTTGATCCGTACCAGTGCATCGGCTGTTTTCCTGTTATACAGATCAATACTACCATTCAGCCTGTTCTTTAATATGGTAAAATCAAGACCAATATTTGTTTCGGTAGTTATTTCCCACTTAAGATTTTTATCAGCCAATTCTGCAAGGCGGATATTTAAATATTCCACCCCGTTAAAGAAGTAAGGAAGATTGATAGTCGCTAAAGGAATGAATAAATTACTTGGAATTCCATCGTTACCAACTTTGCCGTAGCTGGCACGCAATTTCAGGTTATTAAAAATTTGCTGATCATCCATAAACTTTTCGCTGCTGATAGACCAGCCCGCACCTACAGATGGGAAAAATCCCCAACGGTTATCAAGCGGTAAACGGGAACTGCCATCATATCTTCCTGTTGCAGTAAGAAAATATTTATCCTGGAAATTATAATTCAATCTTGCGAGGTAAGAATTCCTGGTAGATTTATCACCATCATTGGTATTGGTAGCACCAATTGCATTGCCGGCACCGAGATACCATTGATCGGGGTCCTCAGGAACATCAAACCTGAATCCTCCAAGACTGTTGCTCTTTATTTGTTCGGCAGTAGTACCAACTAAAAAATTAAGATTATGATCGCCGAATTTTTTTATGAAAGTGGCTGTATTATCCCACACCCAGCGGTTCCCCTGACTTTCACTAACTGTTAGTGAACTTCTATTCCTTACCTGGTTACTACCCGCAGTAAGAAATACATTGTCCGGGCCAACATTTGCATACTTGTAGCCATAAGAGACACTTCTGAAATTATTTTTATCTACACCAAAGCTTGTTCGTAATGTAAGCCAGGAAATTGGTTTCAATTCAGCAACGATATTCCCCTGGAATCGATCACCTAAACCGGAATTATTATTCTTATCCTGGTCCAGCAATGGATTACCTACGTTATTTGACAATGAAGTGTTGCCATATAAATTACCTTGCCGGGCAATAACATAGGGTGCTGCACGATAAGCTATGTTAAAAGCATTCAGATCCACGTTCCTTACATCTGACCGGCTATAAGAAAGCAGGGTTGATATTTTGAAATTTTTGGTGATCTTATAATCATTATTATTTCTTAATGTAAAACGTTTGAAATCATTCGTCCTGATAATACCTTCATCGGAAAGATATCCTGCACTAAGGAAATAATTTATTTTATCGCTACCCCCTGATAGGGAGATATTATGATTCTGGAAAAATCCTCTTTTTAATATTTCATCATACCAGTCTGTGTTACCACCATTATTCAGCATAGCCCGTGTCACTAAACTATCGCCGGGGCCATAATAAATATTTGCTTCATTCACATAACCTGCATATTGATTTGCGCCAGCCATATTTACAAGATGTGTAGCTTCTTTAATACCAAGGGTTCCATCATAGCTTATCAGCATCTTTCCAGGCTTCCCTTTCTTGGTAGTAATAAGAATTACACCATTGGCGGCACGCATACCATATATAGCTGTAGCAGAAGCATCTTTTAAAACTTCCATGCTTATGATATCAGCGGAATTAATATTCCTGATATCATCATTAATTATTCCATCAACAACATACAGCGGGTTTGCACCGGCAAGCATCGTACCTGTTCCACGGATGCGAATGATCGGCAATGCATTAGGGTCGCCACTACTAATAACCTGTACACCGGCTATTTTGCCCTGCACCGCTTGTGTTGCAGTAAGTACTGGTTGCTTCGCCAGTTCTGCTCCTGATACAGAAGCTACTGCTCCCGTAAGGTCTTTTTTGCGGGCAGTACCATATCCAATAACAACTACTGCATCCTGTACTTTTTCAGATATTTTCAGGCTAACTGAAATAGTGGTTTTTCCGGCCACTGCTATTTCATAATTTTCATACCCTACCGAACTAAATATTAAAACAGCATCATCGGGTACACTAATAGAGAAATTGCCATTGGCATCTGTAGTAGTTCCGGTTCTTGTTCCTTTTACGGTAACCGAAACACCCGCCAATGGTTCCCCTGTAGCGGAACTAACTTTTCCGGTTACTCTTATTTCCTGGTCAGCAATGACTGCCGCCGTAGTTCCTTCTTTTAATACAACCAGGTTTGTTCCCAGTATCTTGTAAGCTATCCCGGTATTGGCTAATATTTTGTCCAATATCTCGGAAACGGTAACCTCTACCACATCTACCGATACACGGGGTTTTCCTTTTACAGCGTCTTCCGTAAAAAGAAAACGGTAATCACTTTTTTTCTCAATAGCCAATAATATTTTTTTGATTTCTGCAGCGTTCATTTTCAGGGTGATCCTATCCTGGGACCATCCATTGGCCGAAACCTGCAGGCAAACAAATAGCAGCAAAGCAGTCGTAAGTTTCATAATTCTTGCAATCTTTAGGTATAAAAGAGCCTTTGCTGAAACAGGAGCTGTTTCATTTTTTTTCATATTTTACAGTTGAAGGGTTAATTGATGCGTCCCGATTTTCATCCGGACTGTCTTGAATATGTTAACCTTGCGGGGTTCCGTTGCACCGGAGCCTCGCTTTTGTTCCCCTTTCTATTACGATGTGTTGGTATAAACAATCATATGGCATATGGCATTAACGGTGAATAATTATTTTGTTCCCTGTTTTCTCATACTTAAAAGGCATTCCCGGGATCATTTCCTTCAGGGCTTCTATTGCCTGGTCAATCGTTTCTTTTTCAAAATTCCCGGTAATTCTTTTTTGCAGTAACTGAGGATCCTTACTGTCGATTTTAATATCTACATCATACCATCTCTCCATCCGGACAGCCAGGTCGGCAAAAGCTTCATCATCAAACACAAGTTTATTATCTATCCATTGTATTTCAGCAACAGTACTGTCAACGGGGCTTAGTTTTAGTTTATTGATTGAAATAACCGGCTGCTCATATTTGCTATCGTTTTTTTCCGCTTCCTTTTTAATAAAAAACTCATTCTCTACAACCAATTTTTCATTGGGAGAAAGAATGATCTTATTATTCGGCCTGTTCTTTATTGTTACTTCAATGCTACCCCGGATAAGGCTGGTTTCCGTTTGTTTATCTTCAGGATAAGCCTTTACATTAAATACAGTTCCCAATACTTTTATATTAATATTGGAAGTGTGGATCACAAATGGTTTTTCTTTATTTTTTATTACATCAAAGTACCCTTCGCCGATAAGGTTTACTTCTCTTGATTGCTGACCATATTCTTTTGTATAAGTGAGCTTGCTGCCTGCATTCAACCAGACTACTGTACCATCAGGCAATTGCACTTTTGATTTGGAACCTTGTCTTGTTGATACTTCATTTATTTCATCCGCGGGTGCTGCTTTCTTATTATTAAATAAGCTCCGAAATGAAAACAGCCCGATGGTCACTGCAAGAACAGCCGCAGCGACCCAATACCATGTTTTGGACCGGTTTTTAATAGTGGGCATATTAACTGTGTCGCCAAAAGGTATATCCAGTTCGTTCATCCTGTGCAGATGAAGCATGTATGCGTCCTCTTCCTGTGTATTATCTTTTGCTGATTGATGTTGCCAGAGATCTTCAAGATTTTGAATAGCATATTGCCATTCGGGGTGCTCAATAATTAGACTCTCCAGTTCCTTTCGTTCTGAATCAGAAGCTTCTCCTGACAGTTTTTTTGAAAAAAGTATCCAAAATTTCTCCTGGCTCATCTGCTTGTTAGTTGGATGTAAATAAGTAAGACAGGTAGAATCAACGTTTACCCCTAAAGAGATTCCTATTTTTTTACAAATAGTTTTGCGGTAGCAGTGGGTTTTAGCTCAAATAGCATGCATTTGCCGATCCGGCGCAGGGCAATGGCCATTTGGGCTTCAATCGTCTTGATAGACAATTCAAGTAATTCGGCTACTTCCCTGTATTTCAGGCCATCTTCTTTAATAAGCTTAAATATTAGCCGGCAACGAGGTGGCAAATCGTTAACGGCCGCTTTTATCTGTCGCATCATCTCTTCGGTCAGCATCAGTTTTTCAGGATCGAAATAGATACTGTTCATTTGGATAAACCACTCTTCCGGAGAAAAACTTTGCCTTCTTTTCTGTTTTTCAAGACGATTGAGCGCTAAATTTTTTGCAGATGCGTAAAAATATAAAAGTGGGGATTCTATTGCGGTTAGCTGGTCTCTTTTCTGCCATA
>Ga0068853_100004021_pt1 | contig 11310 bp, 9 predicted proteins | sample KBSCornC32_FD_65655 | JGI IMG/M metagenome (GOLD analysis project Ga0068853, IMG submission 65655) | Corn rhizosphere microbial communities from Kellogg Biological Station, Michigan, USA - KBS Corn C3-2 | ecosystem: Host-associated > Plants > Roots > Rhizosphere > Soil ... | reverse complement strand
GTCACGCACGCGAACAGGAACACCAGCGTCAGCCCCACCAGCAGGATGTGCAGCGCGATCTCGTTGGGGGTCTTCTGGCGGGACGCGCCCTCGACCAGACCGATCATGCGATCGAGGAACGACTCGCCAGGGTTGACGGCGATACGGACGACGATGCGGTCCGACAGGACCTTGGTCCCGCCCGTCACCGCCGAGCGATCGCCGCCGCTCTCGCGGATGACCGGGGCCGACTCGCCGGTGATGGCCGACTCGTCGACGGATGCGATGCCCTCGACGATCTCGCCGTCGCCGGGGATCAGCTGCCCGGCCTCGACCACCACGCGATCACCCTTGCGCAGCGACGACGACGGAACGACCTCCTCCTTCGTGTCTCCATTCTTGCCGGTGAGTCGTCGCGCCGTCGTCTCTTTGCGCATCTTTCGCAAGGTGTCCGCCTGGGCCTTGCCGCGGCCTTCGGCCACGGCCTCGGCGAAGTTCGCGAACAGCACCGTGAACCACAGCCAGATGGTGATGGCCGCCGTGAACCACAGCGGCGTGGTCGCGCTCGCGCGGTGGAGGAGGTCGCGCACCAGGACCAGCGTCGTCAGGACGCTGCCCACCTCGACCACGAACATGACCGGGTTCCTGGCCATGTGCTGGGGCGCGAGCTTCCGGAACGAGTCGACGGCCGCGCGCCGGACGATCTCCTTGTCGAACAGGGACGCACTCTTCGCTTTGGGACGAAACATGACTGGCTACCTTCCTGGATCGAGATGTTGACGAGCAAAGCAGTTCCGATGGCGACCGGAGCATCAGAGCGAGCGACGCGAGCGGGTCCAAGCACCTGGGAGGCGCAGCTTCGCTGCGCCGGCGCCGACGGCCTACGGGGGGCGCTCGTGAGGGGGGCCACCCCCTCACGGCGGCGAAGCTGCACTAAAACACCTTTCCGCTGATGGCCGCGTAGTGCTCGAGGATGTTGCCCAGCGACAGCGCCGGGAAGAACGTCAGCGCTCCCACGATGACCACGACCGACACGAGCAGCACGGCGAAGGTCGATCCGTTGGTGGGGAAGGTCCCGCTGCTGGGCGGGACCACCTTCTTTCCGATCATGGATCCGGCGATGGCCAGCGCGGGCACGATCATCAGGAAGCGCCCGCCCAGCATGTCGAGGCCGAGCGAGACGTTGTACCAGAGCGTGTTGGCGTTGAGGCCCGCGTAGGCCGAGCCGTTGTTGCCGGCGCCGCTGGTATAGGCGTACAGGATCTCCATCAGCCCGTGCGGGCCGGCGTTGTTCAAGGACGACACGCCGTAGGGCTTGACGGCGCTCCAGGCCGTGAAGCCGAGGACCAGGATCGGGAAGATGAGGACGTAGAGCATGGCCAGCTTCATCTCGCGGCCCTCTATCTTCTTGCCCAGGTACTCCGGCGTCCGCCCCACCATGAGCCCCGCGATGAACACGGTCAGCACCACGTAGAGCAGCATCCCGTAGAGGCCGGCGCCGGTTCCACCGAACACCACCTCGCCGAGCTGGATGTTGGCCAGCGGCACCAGTCCGCCGATGGGCGTGAAGCTGTCGTGCATCGCGTTCACGGCCCCGCAGGAGGCATCCGTCGTCGCCGTCGCGTACAAGGCCGAGGCCGACACCCCGAAGCGCGCCTCCTTGCCCTCCATGTTGCCGGCGCTCTGGTCGACGGGTAGGTGGGCGTAGGCGGGGTTCCCGTGCGCCTCGGCGCCGTAGCAGACGACGACGCCGACCACGAACAGCGCGGCCATGGCGCCCCAGATCGCCCAGCCGTGCCGCTGGTCGCGCGCCATGCGTCCGTAGGTGTAGGTCAGCGCCGACGAGACCGCGAAGATCGTGAACATCGAGAGGAAGTTCGAGAACGGGGTGGGGTTCTCGAACGGGTGCGCGGCGTTGGCGTTGAAGAAGCCGGCGCCGTTCGTCCCCAGCTGCTTGATGGCCTCCTGCGAGGCGACGGGACCGAACGCCAGCGTCTGCTTGGCGCCCTCGAGGGTGGTGACGTCCAGGTAGGGCGAGAACGTCTGCACCGCGCCCTGCCACACCAGCACCAGCCCGAAGACGATGCTGAGGGGAAGGAACACGTAGACGATCCCGCGAATGAGGTCCACGTGGAAGTTGCCGAGGGTCTTGGCGCCGTCGGGGCCGGGCCGCCGGGTGAACCCGCGCGCCAGCGCCAGGGCCACGCCGATGCCGGCCGCCGCCGACGTGAAGTTGTGCCAGGCGAGGGCCGCCATCTGCGACAGGTAGCTCATGGTCGACTCGCCGGAGTAGCTCTGCCAGTTCGTGTTGGTGTCGAAGCTGGCGGCGGTGTTGAACGCCAGGCCCGGCTCGATCCCGGCGAGGTGCTGCGGATTGCCTGGAAGGTGTCCTTGCAGCCGCAGCAGCACGTAGGTGACCAGCAGGCTGACGCCGCTGAACAGCAGCAGCGCCAGCGTATACGCCTTCCAGGTCTGCTCGCGCGTCGGGTCGACGCCTGACAAACGGTAGAGGAGGCGTTCGAAGCGTCCGAGCACGCGCGGAAGGGGCTGCGCGGCCCCTTCGAACACGCGGAACATGTACACGCCGAGCGGTTTGGTCACCGCGACGACCGCGGCGAAGAAGATTGCGATTTGAAGCCAGCCGATGGTGGTCATGTGAAAGGACCCTTCAGAACTTTTCGGGGCGGATCAGCGCGTACACGAGGTACGCGCCGATCACGATGGAGAGCAGAGCGCCGATGCCGTAGTCGAGAGTCATGTTCGCTTCCTAGAGGCGGTCGAGCGATCGGGTGTAGAGCCAGGTGACGGCGAAGAAGGCGCCGATGAGCGCGACGAGAACGAGGTCTTTCATGATGAGGACCGTCGAGCATCGGTCGTGCCACCGCCGCTGGCTGCTGGCTTCGCGGCGAACGCTGGCTCAAGCCGGCCGCCGAGGTTGCGAAGTGAGGAGGCCGTCCTGGAATGACCCTGCCAAATGCAGGGCCGGCGGAGGCCGTCGCGTCATCGGCGCGGCTGGAACAGGTGGCGCCGCACCAGCGCGCCGCAGGCGGGGTCCGCGTCACACTCGGGCAGCTTCGAGGCGAGCTCGGCCTGGGTGCGGCACAGGGTGCGCAGCGAGACGGGGGGAGCCGGATCGCAGGTGTCGCGCAGGATCTGAACCGTCTTGGCGTAGATGGCCTGGCGCTGTTCGACCGGGAGCGCTCGCAGCGCGCGGGTGTCGGCGGTGCTCGACCACCAGACGAGGACGACGAGAACGACGGCCGCCAGGACGCACGCCGGCACCCAGAGCCAGCGGGGCAGGGGTCGTGGAGTCGGCAGCGGTTCCATGACGAGGCGCTCGTTCGGCCGCACCAGACGGAGGGAGGCCATGAGGCCCGCCGCTGCATTGTTCAGGCCACGCATCGCGTGCCCCGGCCACGGGATGTCTTCCTCGATCACGATCCGAACGAACGAGGCAAGTCTGGAGGCGACCCGGACATCAGAACGAGCGCAGCGAGCGGGTCCAAGCACTCGGGAGGCGCAGCTTTGCTGCGCCGGCGTCGACGGCCTACGGGGGAGCCCGTGAGGGGGGCTCACGGCGGCGAAGCCGCACCCGGCACGACTCTTGATGGAGGTCGGTTTGCTGCGTGCCTGCTTTCGGGCGTAGCGTCGACCTCGTCCGAGCCGATCCGGCCACCATGTCCACGCCCACGACGAAACCCACGCCCGAGGACTTCCTCGAGCTCGTCGAGCGCGGCAAGCGCGGCCGCCTGAAGCTGTACATCGGCTTCGCGGCGGGGGTCGGCAAGACCTACCGCATGCTCGAGGAGGCGCACGCCCTCCGTCGGCGCGGCGTCGACATCGTGGTCGGCTTCGTCGAGACCCACGGTCGGGCCGACACCGAGGCCCTGGTGGCCGGGCTCGAGGTCGTGCCGCGGCGTCGCATCGAATATCGCGGCGTCGAGATCGAGGAGATGAGCCTGAACGAGATCCTGAAGCGTCGCCCTGCCGTCGCCATCGTCGACGAGCTGGCCCACACCAACGTCCCGGGCAGCCGCAACCACAAGCGCTACCAGGACGTGCTCGAGCTGCTCGACGCCGGCATCAGCGTGATCGGCGCGGTCAACGTGCAGCACCTCGAGAGCCTGAAGGACGTGGTGGAGCGGGTGGCCGGCGTCCCCATTCGCGAGACCGTCCCCGACAGCTTCCTCCGGCAAGCGGACCAGGTCGTGAACCTCGACCTCTCCGTCGAGGACCTGCGCGAGCGCCTGTACGCCGGGAAGATCTACGCCGCCGACAAGGTGCCCTGGGCGCTGGAGCACTTCTTCCAGGATCAGAACCTCCACCACCTGCGGGAGCTGGCGCTGCGCGAGGTGGCCGAGAGCGTCGAGCGAGCCGCCGCCGCTCGCCCGGCCGGCGGGCCGCAGGGGGCTGGCACCGTCGAGGCGACGCCGGCGGGATCCCGAATCATGGTGTGTCTTTCTTCTTCTTCTCCCCGCGGGGCCGCGCTGGTGCGCAAAGGCTCGCGCCTGGCGGGGCGGTTGAACACCGACTGGTTCGTGGTGTTCGTGGAGACGCCGCGCGAGGCCCCCGATCAGATCGACGCCGAGGCCCAGCGCCATCTGCTGGCCCACACCGAGCTGGCGCGCGAGATGGGCGCCGAGGTGGTGCGCGTCCGGGCCCGCGATCCGGTGCCTGCCCTGCTCGACTTCGCGCGCTCGCACGCGGTCGGGCACATCGTGGTGGGCCGATCGAACCGCGCGAGCTGGCTGCAGTGGCTGGGGGCCTCCATCCCGCTGCGGCTGGTGCGCGACGCCGAGGACATGGACGTCCACGTGGTGGCCACGGTGGGCGGAGAAGGAGGTGGTGCGTGAGCCTGCGCGGCAAGCTGGTCCTGGCGCAGGCGCCGCTGGCGCTGGCGCTGGTGGCGGTGGGCGCGATCTCGACCGTCACGACGACCCGCCTCGGCGAGCGGTCGCGCCTCATCTTGGCCGACAACTACCGGAGCGTCCTGGCCGCGCAGCGGATGAAGGGCGCGCTCGAGCGGATCGAGACCCAGGCTCTGGTGCTGCTCTCGTCGCGCGCGGCCGCGCGCTCGGTCCAGCCGCCCCTCTCGGACGCCCTCCGTACGCCGCGAGACATTGTCGAGCGCGAGCTGTCGGTCCAGGAGGGCAACATCACGGAGACGGGAGAGGGGCCACTGACGGCGCGCCTGCGCGCCGCCTGGAACGAGACCCGGGCCGGCGTCGATCGCTTCGCCACCCTGTCGGCCCCGCTCGAGCGCGAGGCGCTCTATTTCTCGACGCTGGAGCCGGCCTTCGCGGCCGTGAGGGCGGGGCTCGACCAGGTCCTGGTGGTCAACCAGGACGCCATGGTCCGCAAGAGCGACCGGGCCGCCGACGCCGCGCGCACGTTCGAGCACCTGGTGGTGGGCGCGGTGATCGTCGCGCTGCTGGCCGGCCTCCTCGCGTCGGTCGGGCTCACCACGCGGCTGCTGCGGCCGCTCGGCGTGGTGAGCGCGGCGGTCCGCCGCTTCGGTGACGGCGATCTGAAGGTGCGCGCGGCGGTCAGCGTCTCCGACGAGATCGGCACCGTCGCCACCGAGTTCAACCGCATGGCCGAGCGGCTCGAACAATACCGCGAGAGCTCGCTGGGCGAGCTGCTGCAAGCCCAGCAGGCGGCCCAGGCCGCCATCGACGGGCTGCCCGACCCGGTGCTGCTGCTCGGCGCGGAGGGCGAGCTGCGCGGCGCCAACGCGGCGGCGACGCGGCTGCTCGGGATCGAGCCGGACCGCACCGGCGACGAGGCGTTCACGGGCGCCGATCCCGAGGTGCGGGCGGCGGTGGATCGCCTGCGGGGGCACGTGCTGGGCGGTAAGGGCGCCTACGCCCCGCGCGGGTTCGAGGACGCGCTGCGGGTGCCGAGCCCCGAGGGCGAGAAGGTGTTCCTGCCGCGCGCGACCCCGCTTTACGGCGAGGGCGGCGCCGTCAACGGGGCGGCGCTGGCCCTGCAGGACGCGACCCGCCTGTTTCGCTTCGACCAGCTCAAGAGCGATCTGGTCGCGACCGTCGCGCACGAGTTCCGCACGCCGCTCACGTCGATCCAGATGGCGCTGCACCTGTGCACCGAGCAGGTGGTGGGGCCGCTCACGCCGAAGCAGGCCGATCTGTTGTTCGCGGCCCGTGAAGACTGCGAGCGCCTGCGCCTCATCGTCGACGATCTCTTGAACCTGTCGCGCATCGAGTCGGGACACATCGAGCTGCACCGCCGTTTGTGCGCGGCCGGGCCGCTCCTGGCCCAGGCGGTCGACGTGCACCGCGCGGCCGCCGCGCAGGCCCACTTGACCCTGAAGACCGAGATCCCGCCCGGTCTCCCCGAGGTGTTCGTCGATCCGGACCGCATCCAGCTCGTCTTCTCCAACCTGCTGGGCAACGCCATCCGGTACTCGCCGCCCGACGGGACCATCGTCCTGCGCGTCCGTCTGGAGGCGGCCCCACGTGAGGCGGGCTCGAACCGCGCCCTGCGCGTCGAGCGGCTCGTCTTCGAGGTGACCGACGGAGGGCCGGGCGTCCCGGCGGCGCACCAGGCGGCGCTGTTCGAGAAGTTCTTCCGCGTCCCTGGCAGTCAGGGGGGCGGCTCCGGGCTGGGCCTGTTCATCACGAAGGGACTGGTGAACGCCCACGGCGGTCAGGTCGGCGTGGTCAGCGAGGAGGGCCACGGCGCGACGTTCTGGTTCACCATCCCGGTGTCGGAGGGCGCCGGCCCGACCGCGTGAGGATTCCGCGCCGGCGCTCGACGTCCGGTCTGCACCGGATGAACGCGCGTCTTCCGGGACATGTCGCGTCCCTGCAAGTTGCAGGATCGCCGCCGGCAAAGCCCGCAAGATGCAGGGCGCCGTCGCGGCCGGGGGTGGTCCGCGGGCGTCGCACGTGGCACGACGCGTGCTGAATGGCTGGGTCGTCCGCTGACGACTTCGAGGGAGCCCACGCCGTGAATCCATCCGTCCAGCCCGCCGTTTTCACCGAGGAGCCGGCTTCACCGGCGCCCGTGTCCGCCGACGCGTCTTCCGGAGCGCGGGCGACCACGTCGGCCACCCCGAGGGGACGCTCCCGCTGGAAGACGACGTTGTTCGGTCGCGCGCGCGATCTGCACGACCGGCAGATCTTCCATACGTTGTCGCTGATCCCGTTCCTGGCGTGGGTCGGGCTGGGCGCCGACGGGCTGTCGTCCTCGGCGTACGGCCCCGAGGAGGCCTTCAAGACCCTCGGTGCTCACAAGTATCTGGCGGTCGCCCTGGCGGTCATGATGGCGACCACGGTCTTCGTCATCTCGGCGGCCTATCGCCGGATCATCGAGGCGTTCCCGCACGGCGGCGGCGGGTACGTCGTGGCGACCAAGCTCCTCGGGCCGCCGGCGGGCGTGGTCTCCGGGTGCGCGCTGCTGGTGGACTACGTCCTCACCGTCACGGTGTCGATCGCGGCGGCCGGCGACGTCATCTTCAGCTTCCTGCCCGTCAGTCTGGCCGGGCAGAAGCTGCCCCTCGAGATCTTCTTCATCGTGGGCTTGACGACGCTGAACATCCGCGGCGTGCGCGAGTCGGCCATCGCGTTGACGCCCATCTTCCTGGTCTTCGTGATCACCCACGCCGCCGTGATCGTCGGCGGCCTGGCGGCGCGCGCTCCCGAGATCGGCTCGACGGCCCGGGAGGTCGCGACGGGATTCCAGGGTGGGCTGGGGACGCTCGGGCTGGGCGGGATGGCGCTGCTGTTCGTCCACGCCTACTCGCTGGGCGGCGGCACGTACACCGGGATCGAAGCGGTCTCGAACGGATTGCCCATCATGCGCGAGCCGCGCGCGCGGACCGCCAAGCGCACCATGGTGTACATGGCCGTCTCGCTGGCGTTCACGGCGACGGGCCTCCTGGTCTGCTACCTGCTCTGGCGGGTCGAGCCGGTCTCCGGCAAGACGCTGAACGCGGTCCTCGTCGAGAAGATGACGGCGCCGCTGCCGCTCGGGCGCGTGCTGGCCGTCGTGACGCTGTTCTCGGAGGGCGTGCTGCTGGTGGTCGCGGCGCAGGCCGGCTTCATCGACGGGCCGCGCGTCCTCGCCAACATGGCGGTCGACGACTGGATGCCACGGCGGTTCTCGGCGCTGTCCGAGCGGCTCACCACGGGCAACGGCATCACGTTGATGGGCGCGGCCTCGCTGGGCGCCTTGCTCTACACGGGCGGCGACGTGGGGAAGCTGGTCGTCATGTACAGCATCAACGTCTTCCTGACGTTCTCGCTGTCGATGTTCGGCATGGCGCGGATGACGCTGCGCCGGCGACGCGAGCTGCGCGGGTGGATCGGGCAACTGGCCCTGTTCGGCGTCGGGCTGGCGCTGTGCGCGACCATCCTGGTGATCACGGTGATCGAGAAGTTCCGCGAGGGCGGGTGGCTGACCCTGGTCGTCACCTCGGCGGTGGTGGGGCTGTGCTTCCTGATCCGCGCGCACTATCGGTTCGTGCGCGAGCGGCTGGCCGAGCTGTATCGCGACGTGGGTGGGGTGGACGCGGGGACCGTCCGGGGCTGCCCATCGTCAACCCGCGCCTGCCCACGGCCGCCGTGCTGGTTCCGAGCTACGGCGCGGTCGGGATCCACACCGTCATGAACGTGTTCCGTGCGTTCCCCAACCACTTCCGCAACGTGGTGTTCGTGTCAGCCGGGGTCATCGATTCGGGCGGCTTCAAGGGAGCGGGGTGCGTCGAGGATCTGGAGCGTGACACGCAGGCGATGCTGAAGAAGTACGAGTCCCTGGCGGCGCTGCTCGAGGTGCCGTCGACCTCGCGCTTCGCCGTCGGGACGGAGTCGGTGGCCACGGCGGAGTCGCTCTGCGCGGCGATCATGGAAGAGTTCCCGCAGGTGACCTTCTTCGGCGGAAAGGTCGTGTTCGCGAAGGAGCGCTGGTTCCAGCGCTTCCTGCACAACGAGACCGCGACCGCGATCCAGCGCCGCCTGTACTGGCGCGGCGCCACCATGGTCATCCTGCCCGCCAAGGTCAGCTGAGCCGGGCGACCCCAAAAAAAGGCAGGGGAATTATTCCTGGCCGAGGCGTTCCAGCCTGTACGGGTCGTGATGGGCGCGACCAGCGTCAGGTGAGGGAGGTTCCAATGCTGACCAAGGAAGGATTCGACTTCATTCTCAGGCTCACGGACTATTTTCACGGGCACTGGGAGGACCCGGAGTGGGGACGGCGTTCGATGAGTCAGGCGCTGGTGGGGCTGGCCATCCACACGCTGGCCGCTGGCGTCACCGACGAGAACGCGCGGGTGGCGGTGCAGCACGCCGCCGAGAAGGTCGTCGGGAAGTCCGCCCAGCAGATGGTCGGCACCGCAGCTCGATAGGCGCGCGTCGAGGCGCTTCGACCGGCCCCTTGGAACCCCCGTCCGGGGCCGGTCGCTGGCGCTCAGGAGCCGGCGGTCGCCGCGCCCTCCAGCACCACCGGGTCGTCCTGCTCGCTGAAGCGTCGCTTCTCCTCCTCGACGTCGATGAAGTGACCGGAGCGCGCGGCCTTCGTCTGCAGGTAGAAGCGGTTGTACTCGGTGGCCGGCATGACATGCGGGAGGCGGCCCGAGACCTTGATGCCCAAGCTCTCGAGCTGGCGCACCTTGTTCGGGTTGTTGGTCAGGAGCTTGATCGAGGCGACGTTGAGGCTGACCAGCATGTGCGCCGCCACGGCGTAGTCCCGCTCGTCGTCCCGGAACCCGAGGGCCAGGTTTGCGTCGACGGTGTCGAGGCCCCGGTCCTGCAGCGCGTAAGCCTTGATCTTGTTGGCGAGGCCGATGCCCCGGCCTTCCTGGCGCATGTACAGGAGCAGGCCGCGCTCCATCTGGCCCAGGTGGCGCAGCGCCACCTCGAGCTGATCGCGGCAATCGCAGCGGAGGGATCCGAGAGCGTCACCGGTCAGGCACTCGGAGTGGAGCCGGGTGGGCAGGTCCTCGGCGCCCAGCACGTCGCCGTGCACGATGGCGACGTGGTCCTTGGCGTCGCGGTTGTTCCAGAAGGCCACGATGCGAAACCGGCCGAAGCGGGTGGGCAGCTCGGCGACGGCTTCGACCCGGACGCAGATGTGGTGGACGCCGAAGCCGCCGCAGTCGTGGTTCTTGTCGCGCTCGACCAGCTCGTCGAGGGTGGCCACGCGAGGGACGCCGGAGCAAGGAGAGGGTGCGCTCATCCCGATACTTTAGTACGCGAGCGGGACGCAGGCATCGACAGGACGTTCCGGTAGAGGGTCTCGTAGCGCGTCACGATGGGGTCGAGGCGGAAGTGGGCCTCGACGCGCTCCCGGGCGGCCGCTCCGAACCGCGCGCGCTGGCCCTCGTCGCCAAGGAGGCGCGCCACGTGTCGCGCCATCGCGGCGACGTCGCCCACGGGCGCCAGCAGGCCGGTCTCGCCGTGGGCGACGACCTCGGGCAGACCGCCCACGTCGGAGGCGACCACCGGCAGGCCACAGGCCATGGCCTCGAGCGCGGCGAGGCCGAAGCTCTCGGTCTCGCTGGGCAGCAGAAACAGATCGCTCGCGCGCAGCACGGACGGCAGGTCGATGCGCTCACCGAGGAACCGCACGCGGTCGCCCAGGCCGAGCTGGGCGGCCAGCGCCTCGGCCGCCGCGCGATCGGGCCCGTCACCCACCAGCGCCAGGCTGAGCGGAAGCTCGGGCCGCAGCGTCGCGGCGGCCTGGAAGATACGGACGACGTCCGCGACCCGCTTCAGCGGGCGAAAGTTCGAGACGTGCACCAGCACGCGGGGGCGCGCGTGACGCTCGCGCGGCGGGGCGGGGTGGAAGCGCGCGGGATCCACGAAGTTCGGGATGACCTCGATGGGGCGGTCCTCGGCGATCGCGAAGTTCTGCCGGGTGGCGCGGGCCAGCCAGGCCGACGGCGTCGTCACGGCGTCGCTCGCCAGGATTGAAAAGCGCGTGAGCGGCAGGAAGCTGGGATCGTTTCCGACCAGGGTGATGTCGGTCCCGTGAAGCGTGGTCACGATGGCGGGCGCCTCCCCGTCCGGGGCCAGGATCTGACGGGCCAGGTAGGCGCTGATGGCGTGCGGGATCGCGTAGTGGGCATGGACGACGTCGAGCCGCTCGCGGCGGCAGACGTCGACGATCGCGGAGGTGAGGCCCAGCGCGTACGGGCTGTCCTTGAGCTGGGGATAGGGTCGAATCTCGACGCGGTGAAAGGTCAGGTTCGGGCCGTCCTCGACGGGCAGGCGGCTCGGGCGTTCGTCGCTGAAGACGTGAACGCGGTGGCCGCGGGCGGCCAGCGACAAGCCGATCTCGGACGCGATCACGCCGCTGCCGCCGAAGGTCGAG
>Ga0068853_100004014_pt1 | contig 11321 bp, 6 predicted proteins | sample KBSCornC32_FD_65655 | JGI IMG/M metagenome (GOLD analysis project Ga0068853, IMG submission 65655) | Corn rhizosphere microbial communities from Kellogg Biological Station, Michigan, USA - KBS Corn C3-2 | ecosystem: Host-associated > Plants > Roots > Rhizosphere > Soil ... | reverse complement strand
TGCCACCTGGAACAGGGGTCACCGTGACCGATACCCCGCTGGCGCGGGAAACGGATTACGGCCGCGTCGATGACCATTCGTCGGCGATTCGTGCGCCCGACGATGCACGGCACACGTTCAACCGCGTGCCCGACTATCCCGCTGCCGGTACCGACGTGGTCTATGGGAAGTGGAACGGCGGGCGTATCTCGGTGTCGAGTTCGGCGTCGGATTCGACGGCGCTGCCCAATGTCGTACCGGCGACGGGGCCCACGGCGGCCGTCGATGCCGATTCGTCGACGAGTTGGGTGTCCAATGCGCTACAGGCGGCCGTCGGCCAATGGCTGCAGGTCGACTTCGACCATCCGGTCACCAACGCCACCATCACGATCACGCCGAGTGCCACCGCCGTCGGCGCGCAGATCCGCCGCATCGAGGTGTCAACGGTCAACGGCACCAGCACCCTGCGATTCGATCAGGCGGGCAAGCCCTTGACGATCGCATTGCCCTACGGCGAGACACCGTGGGTGCGGATCACCGCCATCGCCACCGACGACGGGTCGGCCGGCGTGCAGTTCGGTATCACCGACTTCACCGTCACGCAGTACGACGCGAACGGCTTCGCCCATCCCGTCAACTTGCGTCACACCGTGGTGGTACCCGGTCCGCCACCCAATTCGGCTGTGGCGCAATGGGATCTGGGACCGGAGCTGCTCGGCCGGCCAGGCTGCGCCGAAGGCCCCAACGGCACGCTGTGCGCCGCGTCGATGGCGATCTCGCCAGAGGAGCCGGTGAACCTGAGCCGGACGCTCACGGTGCCTACACCGACCGCTGTGACGCCGACGGTGTGGGTGCGCGCGCGCCAAGGCCCAAACCTCGCCGACCTGGTCAGCGAGCCCGGCAAGGCACGGGCTCTCGGCGACGCTGACCCCATCGACGTGCTGGGTTCGGCGTACGCCGCCGCCGACGGCGATCCCGGCACCGCGTGGACCGCGCCGCAGAGCGTCGTGCAATACAAGACGCCACCGACGCTCACGCTGAAGCTGCCCGCCCGCATTGAGGTCGCCGGACTGCAGATCACACCGAGTTCCTCAGTGCTGCCTGCACATCCGACGCTGGTGGCCATCGACCTCGGCGACGGCCCCGAGGTGCGCCGGCTCGTCAGCGACGGCGGAACCCAGACACTGCGCCTCCGGCCGTACGTCACCGACACCGTCAAGCTGTCGCTGCTGCGTTGGGACGACGTCATCGACCGCACCGCACTCGGCTTCGATCAACTCAAGCCACCCGGGCTGGCCGAGGTCTCGGCGCTGAACGCCAGGGGTGAGCCGATCGCCTCCGCCGATGCCGCTCGCAACCGTGCACGGGCGGTCGACCTACCGTGCGGGCGCGGTCCGATCATCGGCGTGGCAGGACAATTCGTGCAGACCTCCGTCTCCACCACCGTGGGCGCTCTGCTTGACGGCGATCCTGTGCAGGCCAAGCCGTGCCGGACGGAGCCGATCACGCTGCCCGCCGGTCAGCAGGAACTGCTGATCAGCCCCGGCGCCGCGTTCGTGGTCGACGGAGTACAGCTGGCAGGCCCGCTGGCGAGCCAATTACACACGGCGGGAACGGTTCCCGCGATCAAACGCGAATGGACCGCCGACCACCGGCAGCTCGACGTTTCGCCATCAAGGGCATCACGGGTGCTGGTGGTGCCCGAGAGCATCAATCCCGGCTGGACGGCGCGTGCGGCGGACGGCTCCGCGTTGAACCCGGTCGCCGTCAATGGGTGGCAGCAGGGCTGGGTGCTTCCGCCGGGCACCGCGGGACCGGTCACGCTCAGCTTCGAATCGAACACGCCCTATCGCGCCGGGCTGATCGGCGGGCTAGCGCTGCTGCCCCTGCTCGGGCTGCTGGCGTTCCTGCCGGTCCGCAGGCCCCGTCCCGTCGACGAGCCGCCACGGCCGTGGCATCCGGGGCGGGTGACTACGAGCGTCGCGGTGCTGGCCGCGGCGGCGCTGGTGTCCGGGATAATGGGCATCACCGTCGGCGGCGCGGCACTTGGCCTGCGTTATGTGCTTCGTCGACGTGAAAAGCTCTGCGAGGCAGTCACGGTCGGCATCACGGCCGGTGGGCTGATCATCGCGGGCGCGGTGCTTAGCGAGAATCCGTGGCGGTCTGTGGACGGCTACGCAGGCCACTCGGTCGGCGTCCAGCTGCTGGCGCTGGTCTCGCTGGCGATGCTGGCGGCGTCGGCGGTGTCGTCGAGCGGCTCGACGGCCGACACGCAGGCCGAGCTACAGGGTCTCGTCCAATTGACCGAGAGTGTCGGTCAAGCGAAGGTTCTCGGAGTAGTCGACGGGGCAGGCGATCAGTGAAACTCCATCATCGGCCAACGCCGTCTTCAGGGTGGGCAGCAACTGGTCGGCCTCGGTGATGCGATAGCCTTTCGCGCCGAAGCTATCGGCGAACTTCACGACGTCTGGGTTTGTGAACGACACGTAATGGTGTTCGCCCAACTCGAGGTCCATCTTCCATTCGATCAACCCGTAGCCGCCGTCCTCCCAGATGAGGACCACCAGCGGTATCTGTTCGCGGACCGCAGTCTCGATTTCCTGCGAGTTCATCAAGAAGGCGCCGTCGCCTGCCACTGCCAGCACCTTCACATCGGGCTCGGCAATCTTCACGCCGATCGCGCCGGGCAGCGCAAACGCCATGGTGGACAATCCATTCGAGATCAAGCAGGTATTGCGTTCGTAGGTCGGGTACAGCCGCGCCATCCACATCTTCGTCGCCCCGGTGTCGACCAGCACGACATCGCTGCGGCCAAGGGCGGCCCGGGTGTCCGCGACGATACGCTGTGGCGCGAGCGGGAACCGCGAATCCTGCTGCCCCCGCGCGAATTCGTCGGCGAGCAGTCCGGATCCAGGTGCGGTGTCGTCGTAGTCGAATCGATGACCGGCCAGTGCGGCGGTCAGCGCGTTCAGAGACTCGCTGATGTCACCGATGATGCCCACCGAAACCGGGTAGTGCACGTCTACCTCGGCCGGGAAGCGATGAATGTGGATGATCTTCTTGTCGCCTGCCGGGTTGATCCTGACCGGATCGAATTCCTGCAGTTCGTATCCGACCGCGATGACCACGTCCGCCGTCTCGAATCCGAAGTTGACGTAGTCGCGGCGCATGAACCCCAGCGTGCCGATGCTATTGGGGTGGTCATCGGGCATCACGCCTTTGCCATGGAAAGTGTTCGCCACCTGGACACCGAGTTCGTCGGAGAACCGCACCAGCGCTGCAGTCGCGTCACCGCGTGCAGCACCGTGGCCTGCCAACACCACGGGCCGCTTCGCGTTGCGAAGAATCTCGACCGCGCGCTGCACCTGTCCGGGCGACGGCGCTTCTGCTCGTACGACGTTGCGCGGCAACGGCGTCAGGTCGTAGTCCGCTTCGTCGGCATCGATGTGCTCGGGGACAGCGAGATAAACGGCGGCGGGGCGTTCGGTCTCGGCCAGCTTGAACGCCTTGCGGACCATCTCGGGTATCGCCCGCGACGTAGGGACGCCGTCCGCCCAGCGGGTGATGGGGGCAAACATCGATACCAGGTCGACGTACTGGTGCGACTCCTTGTACTCGCGGTCCTGGCCGACCTGAGCAGAGATTGCCACCAGCGGGGTGCTGTTGGTGGTGGCGTCGGCGACGCCCAGCTGCATGTTGATGGCGCCCGGACCCAGCGTCGCCGATGCCACGGCGGCGCGCCCGGTGACACGGCCGTACATCTCGGCCATGAACGCCGCACCCTGCTCGTGGCGGGTGAGGACATAGCGGATCGGCGAGGCGGCCAGCGCCTGAATGAAGCGGATGTTCTCCTCTCCCGGCACCCCGAACACGACTGAAACACCCTCGTTTTCCAGGCACTTGACCATCAACTGCGCGGCTGTGGGCATCCGGCACCTCCGCTCGTCACGATAGCGCCATAGCCGGCCGATGGTGCCTGCATGCGATGTTCGGTGAAGGGCCCCACATCGCTAAGGTCCGCCGCTTAGCATCGGCGGAGTGCCCAACCTGAACACTGCCCGCGGAGCCATCGATACGACAGATCTCGGCGTGACGCTCATGCACGAGCACGTCTTCATCATGACGACCGAGATATTGCAGAACTATCCGGAAGCCTGGGGCGATGAGTCCAAACGCGTTGCCGACGCCGTCGCTCGCTTGAATGAACTGAAATCCCGCGGCGTTGACACCATCGTGGACCTGACGGTCATCGGCCTTGGCCGATACATCCCGCGAATCGCCAGGGTCGCGGCGGAGACCGACCTGAACATCGTCGTCGCGACCGGGCTATACACCTACAACGACGTGCCGTTCTACTTCCACTACACAGGTCCGGGCACCGCGCTCGACGGACCTGAGGTGATGACCGACATGTTCGTCCGCGACATCGAGCAGGGCATCGCCGACACCGGCATCAAGGCCGCGATCCTCAAATGCGCGACCGACGAACCGGGAGTGACCCCGGGCGTCGAGCGGGTGCTGCGGGCCGTCGCACAGGCCCACCGTCGTACCGGCGTGCCGATCTCCACCCACACACACGCGGGCACCCGCCGCGGGCTCGAACAGCAACGCATCTTCGCCGAAGAGGGTGTCGATCTGTCCCGGGTGGTGATCGGCCACTCGGGTGACACCACCGATCTGGACTACCTCGAGGAACTCATCACCAACGGCTCATACATTGGCATGGACCGGTTCGGCGTCGACGTGTATCTCCCGTTCGAGGACCGCGTCGAGACCGTGGCGCGCATGTGCGAGCGCGGGCACGCTGACAAGATGGTGCTTTCCCACGACGCTTCTTGTTATTTCGACGCGTTGCCGGAGGAGACGCTGCCCGTCGCCCTCCCGAATTGGCACTATCTGCACATCCACAACGACGTCATCCCCGCGCTGAACGAGCGTGGCGTCACCGACGAGCAGCTGACGACGATGCTCGTCGACAACCCCCGCAAGATCTTCGAGACCGAGGGCGGCTACTGATGGCCGCAGCCGTCGCGCCGATCGGCACGCAGTTCTCCCAGCTGGCCGAAGCCGCGCCCGACGTACCGGCCGTCACGTGCGACGGACGGACGCTGACCCGTGGTGAACTCGAGGTGTCGACGAACCGATTTGCCCGTGCCTACGCCGAACTCGGTGTGCGCCAAGGTGACTACGTGACGATCGTGATGCCCAACTCGATCGAGTGGGTGCAGGCGGTGCTGGCCACATGGAAGCTCGGCGCGATTCCCCAGCCGTTGTCGGCTCGCCTCCCGGACACAGAACTGGCCGGTCTCCTGGCGCTACGGCAACCGTCCTTGCTTGTCGGCCGCGACGACCCCAACGGCAAATCGCGCAGCATCGCAGGCGATTACACGCCCGATCCCACCCTGTCGGCCGCAGCGCACGCCGAATCGGTGTCGCCGGTGTGGAAGTCGATGTCGTCGGGCGGCAGCACCGGCAGGCCCAAGCTCATCGAGGCGGGCGGCGACAGCCGGTTGCCCGCGGCGGCGGGCTACGCGCTGGGCGCCCAGGAGGGCGACGTTCAGCTGATGTCGGTGCCGCTCACTCACAACACGGGTTTCACCACATTCGCGATCGGGCTGATTCAGGGACACCATCTGGTGGTGATGCCGCGCTTCGAACCGCGCGAGTTCCTCGATCTGGTCACCAAGCACGGGGTGACGTTCCTCGCGACCGTGCCGACGATCATGCAACGCCTGCTGCCCGTGTACCGCGCCGCCCCTGATGCCTACGATCTGTCGTCAATCCGGCGGTTCTGGCACCTGGCCTCACCCTGCCCGCCCGCGGTCAAGGAGGCCTGGATCGATCTGCTTGGGCCAGAGGTGATCTGGGAGCTCTACGGCGGGACCGAATTGCAGGCGCTGACATTCATCAACGGCGCGCAATGGCTGGAGCATCGCGGTTCGGTCGGCATCGTCGTGGCAGGCGAGATGAAGGTGCTCGACGACGACGGCAACGAGTGCCCGCCCGGCGTGGTCGGCGAGATCTACATGCGGCCGTCGCCGGGCAGCGCGCCGACATACCGGTACATCGGCGCCACCGCCAAGAGCCGCGACGGCTGGGACTCGCTCGGCGACCTCGGTTATTTCGACGAGGACCGTTTCCTGTATCTCAACGACCGCCGGGTGGACATGTTCACCGTCGGCGGCCGGAACGTCTACCCCGCCGAGATCGAATCGGCGCTGTCGGCGCATCCGAAGGTGTTGTCCTGCTTGGTGGTTGGCGTGCCCGATGCCGATCTGGGCCAGGTGCCTCATGCGATCGTGCAGGCCGACGGTCTTGACGAAGCCGCCGTCACGTCGTTCCTGGCAGGACGCATCTCCTCGTACAAGGTGCCGCACACCGTCGAGTTCAGCGACACCCCGTTACGCGACGACGCAGGCAAGGCGCGACGGTCGGCAGTGCGCGACGAGATCATCGCGCGACGGCAGGCTCAGGCGCGTCAGTGACCGAGCTATCAAGCGGCGCTGGGTCGTTCCGTCGCTCCCAGCGCCGTAGCGCGACTCGGCACGGCGACTCGACCAGCGCGTAGCTCACCGCCGCGATAGCGAAGCCGAACACTACCGTCAGCACCAGGACCACCGGCATGTGCCCGTTGAACGGGAACTCCCCAATGACGGGGAACACCATCGCCAGCGCGGCAAGGTGCCAGATGAACAACCCATACGACCAACGGCCCAGCGTCACCATCGCCGTGCTGCCCAGCAGTCGATGCGAGGTCTCGGGACGGTCCAGCACCAGCGGGGCTATCAATGCGGCCGCGAGCACCGCGCCCATCGCGATCTTCACGACGAGTTGGCTCACGGTGCCCGGTGTCAGCCTTTCGGGGCCTGCCAACGGCGTAGCGGCCACCAAGAACGCCACCGCCACGACCACCGCCATCAGCACTCGCCGCCTGGCCAACCGGTGCGCCCAGCCGATTTCCGTGAGGGTGAGCTCTGCCAGCAGCATGCCCGCCGCGAACCACGAGAAGAACGCGGGCGGCCAGGTCTGCGGGTTGATACCGAACGGCGCATCGAACGGGATCAGCACCCATGCGAGACTGGCGACCGCCACGGCGGCGATCACGGGGATGCGGGCACGCACCGGCAGTCGTCGCGCCAGCAGAGCAAGGAACGGCAGCGCCAGGTAGAAGGCGACCTCGACGGAAAGGCTCCACATCTGGGTCAACCCGGCGGTCAAAGTGAGCGGTACATAGATCTGGGTCAGTGACAGGTTCGCCAGCCAGACCGTCACATCGGCCTTGACGTCGGGGAGCAGAGTCAAAATCACCACGACCGCAACCAGGTAACCCGGCATGATGCGGACGATGCGGGACCGCAGGTAGCGGCCGGTCGGTGGCACTGGCCGCAGACCGCGCGCGGCGGCGGCGTGGCCGCGCCACAACAGGAAGCCCGAAAGCGCAAAGAAAACCGCAACGGCCAGGTCGAACCTGCCGAACAGCCGGCCCGTGATCCCACTCGTATGGTCGGTCTGGAATGCGACGTGCGTCACGACGACGCCGACGGCGGCACACGCGCGCATCCCCTCGACCGCGGGCAGAAAACTGCGGGTCCCGCCGACGATGCTGTCCGTCACGTCGACCAGTGTGCCCGGCGGATCTCCACCCACCTAAAACGGCTAGTCAAGCCGCCGCCAGTCGATGCACTCGTAGTAAGGGATGGCTTTAGTTTGTGCTGTTAGGGTCGAACGGATTTGCCGTCGCTCCCAGGTAGGGGCGGTGGCGGAGCGTCTATGGCCGAAAGGTGAAGGAGGCACGGCTTGAACCGCGCAGTGGCTCTGCGTATCGCGGCGTGCGGAATCATGGGCTTGGGGGCCGCCCTGCTCATAGCGGCGCTGTTGCTGTCCACCTACACCAAGAGCAAGATCGCCAAGATCCCGCTGGACATGGACGCCACGCTCGTTGCCGACGGAACCGGCACGGCTTTCGACCCCGAGTCACTCAACGCCGACAAGTTCGTCATCAACAAGAACGTCCCGCTGGCGTTGCAAGAGCAGATCAGCGTTGAGTCGCCGTCCAATGCCGACGTCATCACCCTGCAGGTCGGCAGTACGCTGCGCCGCACGGACAAGCAGCAGGACGCAGGCCTGTTGCTGGCACTCGTCGACACCGTCACGGTCAACCGCAAGACCGCGAACGCGGTCTCGAGCGAAACCAACCCGGGCGGTGCCGTGCAGAAGCCTCGCTCCATCGACGAAACCCTGCCGCCGACCAACATCGCCCTCCCCCACGACGGGCTGACCTACCGGTTCCCGTTCGACACCCAGAAGCAGACCTATCCGGTTTTCGACCCGATCGCGCAGAAGCCGTTCGACGCCAACTACGACGGCGAGGAAGACGTCAACGGGCTGACCACCTACAAGTTCAGCCAGAATGTCGGCTATGACGCCGATGGCAAGCTCGTCGAGCCGATCAAGTACTCATCGCTCTACGACGATGACGCCGACGCCGACGTCACCGCCCGGGCGACGCTGTGGGGTCTCCCGGGCAATCCGGACGAGTCGATCACCCTGGCGCGGTACTACGCCGCCCAGCGCACCTTCTGGGTGGATCCGGTGTCGGGCACGATCGTCAAGAAGAAGGAGCACGGCTTCCACTACTACGCGCGCGAGCCACTCAAGCCCGAGGTGACGTTCGTCGACTTCACCGTCACATCCAACGAGCAGACCGTCGAGTCGCAGGTGGCCGCCGCGCGGGACGAGCGCGACAGGCTCGGGCTGTGGGGCCGCATCCTGCCGATCACGTTCACCGCGATCGGCGTGGTGGCATTGGTGGGCGGCGCGCTGTTGGGCTCGTTCAGCCTGCGCGCCGAGTCCGCGCTGATCGATCCCGGGCTGGACGAGGCTGATCGATTCTTCGGGCCACGCGGCGCCGAAAGCGATCGGGTGCCAGGGGCCGAGGCACAGACCGAGAAGCTACCGGCTCCAAGACCGTCGGATCTGCCTCCGGACAGACCAGTCTGATTCCGCGGGTTTCCGCGCCCACCCCGGCGCGATCGCTCGGCACGCCGGCGTACGCGCTGGTGCTCGCTCTGCTGGTGACGGCGCCGCTGCTGGCGCCGGGTTATCTGTTGCTCCGCGACGCGGTATCGACACCACGCTCGTACCTTTCCGATTCCGCGCTGGGGTTGTCCGAGGCGGCACCGCGGGCACTGCCACAGGACTTCTTCGTGGCACTGGCCACCGAATTGGTGGACGGCGGCGTGGTGGTGAAGGCGCTGCTGGTGGCCGGGCTGTTCCTGGCGGGCTGGGGCTCCGCCCGGCTGGCGGCGACGGTGCTGCCGGAAACCGGCATGGCCGGTCAGTGCGTGGCCGTGACGATCGCTATCTGGAATCCGTATGTCGCCGAACGACTTCTGCAGGGGCACTGGAGCCTGGTGGTGGGCTACGGCTGCCTGCCTTGGGTGGCGAACACGATGCTGCGACTGCGGACGTCCGACACCCCACCGTTCTACGAGGCGTGCGCGCTGGCATTCTGGATCGGCCTCGCGGGTCTGACCCCGACGGGGCTGATGCTGGCCGCGACGGTCGCGTTGGTATGCGTCTTCGCGCCGGGTTCGGGCCGACCGCGGTGGTGGTGCGCGGTGGTGGGGCTCGGCGCCTCAGTTCTGGTGGCGCTGCCCTGGCTGACGGCGGCGGCGATGGTCGGTTCATTGTCGTCGACGCAGGCGGAAGGTGTTGGCGCGTTCGCGGCCCGCGCCGAACCCGGCCTTGGCACGTTGGGCAGCCTGGCCAGCCTCGGTGGCATGTGGAATGCCGACGCGGTACCAGCCTCGCGCACAACACTTTTCGCGGTCGTCTCGGCTCTGGTGCTGCTGGGAGTCGTTGCGCTGGGTCTGCCAACGATCGTACGGCGCCCCGTCGCGATACCGCTGTTGATCCTCGCGGCGGTGGCGGTGGCAGTGCCTGCTGTAATGGCGACAGGACCGGGCATGGCTGCCGTAGAGGCGACAATCCGAACACTGCCCGGCCTCGGCGTGGTGCGTGACGCACAGAAGTGGGTCGCTCTCGCCGTGCCTGCCTATTCGTTGGCAGGTGCCGCAGCCGTTGCCACGCTGCGTCATCGGATTCCTGCCGCGGCGACCGCGCTGATCTGCTGTGCCGCATTGATTGCGACGTTGCCCGATCTCGCCTGGGGAGTGGGCGGCAAGGTGTCGGCCGTCCAGTATCCGCCTGGATGGGCGAATGTGTCAGCGATGATCAACGCGGACCCGCGACCCGTGGCGGTGCTGCCCGTCGACAGCATGCGCCGCTTCGCGTGGGCCGGCGATGCCCCGGCACTCGACCCACTCCCGCGCTGGGTGCGCGCCGACGTACTGACGACTGGCGACCTGACGATCGGCGGCCGCATCGTGCCCGGCGAGGGCACGCGCGCCCGCGAGGTGCAGCAATTGCTGCTGTCCGGGGCCGATCGGGACACGCTGGCAGCGGCTGGTGTCGGCTGGGTCGTCGTCGAAAACAATTGGAACACAGGATGGTCCGCGCCCGCGCTGCAGCTGCCTGTCGCCTACGGGGATGAGGACCTCACCCTGTACCGAATTGGTGGCGACCATCCGGCCGCGTCAGGCAGGGGCATCATGCTGGCCGCGCACTGGGTGTGGCTCGCGGTGCTCGCCGGGGGATTGATGGGGTGGGCGTTAGGGCTGCGGGTCAGACCACGCCGCTGACGATTCGCCCGACGTGCACGGACTCCAACACCGTTCGCATCGCGTCGGCGCTTTGCTCCCAAGAGAATTCGCCGCTGCGGGCCTGCGCTTTGGCGCCGAGCTGCTCGCGCAGCACGTGATCGGTCAGTAGGCGGTCGAGTTGGTCGACCAGATCATCGTGGTCGTTCACCAGAATCCCCGTCACCCCGTCGACGATCGAATCCGACAAGCCGCCCGAGGACCGGTAACCGATGGTTGGGACGGAGTGCTGCCCCGCCTCGGTGACCGCCAGCCCCCAGCCCTCCTTGCGCGACGGCAGCACCTGCACCCAGCCCCGCTGCAGCACAAGGTGTTTCGTCTCGTCATCGACGTGGCCGTGGAACGTCACGGCGTCGGAGATGCCCAGCAGCGTTGCGTGATCGACGAGCCGCTGTTCCCACCAGCCACCGCCGACGATGTCCAGGTGCAAGTCCGGTATCCGGGGCAGCAGCGCGGCGACGGCCTCGAGCGCGTCCTCGATCTGCTTGTGCGGCACCAGGCGTGACAGCACGACGGCGCGCGGTGTCGCCGACCGCGCGACGTCCAGCGTCTGCGCCGGCGCCTCGTCGAGTCCGTTGCGCACCACCGCGATCTGCGCCGGACGCACACCCAGACCGGTCA
>Ga0068853_100004003_pt1 | contig 11331 bp, 7 predicted proteins | sample KBSCornC32_FD_65655 | JGI IMG/M metagenome (GOLD analysis project Ga0068853, IMG submission 65655) | Corn rhizosphere microbial communities from Kellogg Biological Station, Michigan, USA - KBS Corn C3-2 | ecosystem: Host-associated > Plants > Roots > Rhizosphere > Soil ... | reverse complement strand
GCTCCCGTTCGAGCCGCCGCTGCTGCTCCCGTTCGAGCCGCCGCTGCTGCTCCCGTTCGAGCCGCCGCTGCTGCTCCCGTTCGAGCCGCCGCTGCTGTTACCGTTCGAGCCCCCCGATCCGACGACCGTGGCGTTCGGTGAGCAGCCGGTGGTCACCAGCTGAGCCACCGTCAGGGCGCAGAGTGCGAACAAACCTGAACCGAGCGTGAACCTCTTCATGGATGACCCTTCCCGTTTATTGACCGACGCTAGGACAACCCGTCCGTGCTTCAGGGCCGGCACACTATTTCGACCATTGCGGTACAGCAAGTGCCGACATGGACCGACATGGGGAGACAACCCCCCGGCGGCCGGGAATGGGAAAGAGCCCGCCGGGCGGGCGACGCGGTGCGGAAGGGATCGAGGACGAGGACGAGGACGGGGACGGGATGGGGCTAGCGGAGGCGGGGGGTGGTGTCGGGGAGCCAGAACGAGATGGCCATCCCGCCGTCGCTCCGGCGCTCGATGCTCAGGCGCCCGCCGTGGCGTTCCACCAGGGCGCGACAGACCCCGAGCCCGACGCCGCCGCCCGCGGGCTTGGTGGTGAAACCGCCGCGGGCCATGGCTTCGAGCTCGAGCAGACTGGCGCCCCGCCCGCGGTCCAGGACGGTCACGGTCGTTCCCGCGCCCGGACCGGGCCCCGGGGACGACGGTTCGATCCGCACGCGCACCTCTTCGGGCGGCCCGCCCGCCTCGTAGGCGTTCTTGATGAGGTTCACGAGGACTTGCTCGACCTGGGCGACGTCGAAGCGGGCCGAGCGCTGGACGTCGGGCAAGTCGACCTCCAGCCCCGGCCACAGCACCCGCAAGCGGTCGGCGATCGCGGCCCAGTCGGCGACGGTGGGACGCGGGTCGGGAAGGCGCGTGAGGCGCACGCACTCTTGCAGGAACGACTGCAGGTGCCCGGCCCGCTCGGCCGCGGTCCGCAGCACCAGATCCAGCCGCGCCGTGGCGAGCACCTCTCCCGGCGCGCGCACGCCCCGGGCCAGCGCCGCCGGACCGGCGGAGTCGCCAGGGTCGTCGGCCTGGCGAGCGACGCGGGCGACGATCGTCTGAGCCGAGCCCAGCAACGAGCCGATGGGCCCGAGCGAGTTGCCGATCTCGTGACCGATCATCCGGATGAGCTGGCGCAGCTGGGCCACTTCGTCCTCGAGCCCGGGGGACAGCGAGTCCTCCGCATCGTCTGAGGGATCGTTCGGCACGGCGGGCGCGAGAGCGAGAGCCAAGGCGACGGCGGCCACGGTCAGATCCGGATCCCCAGCGTGAGCCCGGGATAGGTGCGAACGGTGGTGGAGCCGTCGCGGTGCACGCTCTGCCACGCCTCGGGACCGGTCACAGGATCGGAGCCGTTCCAGCCCACGCCCACGTTGTACGAGGGGCCGAGCACCACGGTCACGGGCGGCGCCAGCCGGAATCCGATCAGCAGGCGAGCGCTGGCGAGGAGCGCGTCCTTGTTGTCGCTCCCGAACGTCAGGCCGTTCCACTGGTCGGTCGCCGAGCTGAGCTGCTGGACCAGCCCCTCGACATCGAAGAACCACCGGTCGGTCAGGCGGATACGCCCACCCAACCCCCACTGCCAGAACCACGACCGGCGATCGTCCACCGATCCGGGCGTCACGTTCCGTCCCCCCGGAATGCTCGACGGCGCCGCCAGCCGGCCGATGCCGAGGCGGGTGTAGAAGTGGCGCGTCCCGAGGACGCCCGACAGCACCGGGGTGAGCGCCTCGTTGGTGGTCAGCTCCAGCTCGTGGATGCCTTCACGCACGAACGTGATCAGGCCGATCGGGGCGGCGGCGTCGCCTTCGGTCGCGATGTCGACGAGGCCGATCTGCGTGCCGCGCACGCGGCGGGCGATGTTCACGACGCCGATCTGCGCGCCGGTCACGTCGCCGCCGATGTTCACCACGCCGATCTGCGCGCCGGTCAGATCGCCCGAGAGGTTGCTGATCCCGGCGACCTGCGCCCCGACGACGTTGCCGCGCGCCACGTTGGCGACGCCGCCGACCTGGACACCTTCGAAGTTTCCTCGCGTCAGGTTGGCGATGCCGCCCACCTGCCCGCCGCGGTAGTCGCCGGAGCTCGTGTTCGCGAGGCCGCCGAGCTGCACGCCCGACGAGCTGCCGACGGAGCTGTTGTACAGGCCGGCGACCTGGATGGCGTGGGCGCTGCCCCGCCCCCAGTTCGTGAGGCCGGCCACCTGCACGCCCGAGACGGAACCGTTCACCACGTTGGCGAGCCCCGCGATCTGGGTGCCGTGCACGTCGCCGCCGACCAGGTGGCCGATGCCGGCGATCTGCGCGCCGTGCACGTCCCCGAGCACGCGCGTGCCGAGCGAGAGCGACAGGCCGTCCAGCGTGCGCGAGTGGGCGAAGAAGCCGAAGACGACCTTGTCGTCGGAGGGGATGCCCCCGTCCGTGTCGAAGCCCGGAAAGATCGAGAAGTTCAGGGCGCGGGGGCGGGCGATGTCGACCGGCGCAGCGGCGGCGCTGGCGGTCGCGGCCGGCTCGGCGCCGTCGCCCTCCAGACCGTCGCCTCCGCCGGCACCGCGCGCGCGGCCGGGGACCGGCTGCATCGCGATCAGCGTGGACGGATCGAGCGCGCTCGGCTTGCCAGCGGCCAGCTCGATCGTGCCCTCCGACAGGCGATGGCTGTCGTCGAGCGTGACCCGATAGCGCCCGGGCGGCAGCCCCAGCTCGATGGGCTGGGCCGGCAGCTTGTGCACCTCGGCGACGAGCTGCCCCTGGGCGTCGCGCACGAACAGGCGACCGGACAGCGCCGCGGGCAGCAGCAAGCTGGCCGACGTCGCGCGCAGATCGGTCATGACCAGATCGCCCTTGCCGGCGAGCTGGAAGTCGTAGCTGGCGTGTTGCGGGCCGCCGCGTGACTGCTGCGTGCGCGCCAGCGTCTCCGTGAACGCGTACTGGTACGCCTCGGACAGCGTCACGCGCCCGTCGTGGCTGACGTCGGCGGCGCCGCGCAGGCCGGACACCAGGTAGTGGGTGAAGTACGCCGCCCCCAGGCGATCGCTCTCCTGAGCGGCCTCGTTCTCCGCGCTGGCCGTCAGGTAGGCGTGCCCGCGCGCGGCCGAGGAGTTGTCGACCAGGAACGGCGGCCGATGCACGCCGCCCTTGCCGCGGGTGAGCGCGCCCGAGGCGCACGAGTCGAGGACCGCGATGCGCACCTCGGCGCCGGTCTCGTCCACCCAGGCCCGCACCTCCGGGTACGACACGCGCTCCTGGCCGAGCAGGAGACCGTTCTCGTCGGAGTGACCCGAGTAATAAAAGATCATCTCGGTCCTGGCCCCCGGCGCGTGCGCAGCCGCGATCATCCGCCTCATCCGGTCGAACCCCTCGTGCACCGCCGCCCGGCCAGCGTCGGTGAGCACGACCGTCGATCCCTCGCCCAGGCCGCCCAGGTCGGCGAGCACCCGGCGCACGGCCACCCCGTCGGAGGCGGCGAAGCGCAGCGGAACGCGATCGGGCCCGCCCTGGCTGGCGCCCACGATCAGGGCGAACCGATGGACCACCGTCTTGTCCGACGGGCTGGCGGGATCGGCCGCGCCGGCGACGCGGCCCGCCCCTCCGATCAGCACCGCGATCGCCAGCAGCCCCATCTTCGTCGTCTTCATGATTGCGCTCGTCATCGTCGTCCTCGTCTTGGTCATGGCGGTCACGGTGGTCGTGGTCGGGGGAACGGTCACGGCTTCCTCACCGTGAAGATCACCGCCTTCGTCTCGGCCGGCGCGGCGGCGCGCCCGCTGGCGACGTCGGCCAGCACCGAGGCGTCGAAGGGCTGGTCGGCGGACAGGAACACGAACCGCTCGAAGCCCGGCGCCGCGTCCAGCTCGTACGAGGACGGCAGCGCCGTCTCGCCGTCGGCGCTCAGGTGCACCGCCGGCCCGGGCGTCGCGGGCAAGTGATAGGTGATGTGACCCGCGCCGTCGACGGAGGCCACGGCGCCGTATTGCCGGCCGGCGGCGATGTACGCGAGCTGCAGCTCGTCGCCGGCGTGCGTGGTCGCGCCGTCCTGCAGGCGCTCGACCTTCCCGGCGGCCTTGCGGTACACGCGCAAGGTCGGGCGCAACCCCTTCACCCGCTCGCCGTCCTCGGCCCCGCCAGTGACGGGCGTCGAGCCGACGCCCGGGCTCTGCGGGCCTGGCCGGCCTGGCCCGAAGGCCCCGCCGCGCACGACCAGAATCAGCGCGACCGCCACCGCAGCCAGGGCCGGGAACCCGAAATGAAGGCGGAGGCCCGGGCGGCCCGCGCGCGCCGAGGCCTGGGCGGCCGCTGCCTGCGCGGCGGCTCGACCGAAGCGACGCTCGATCTCGGCGGCCACCTCCGCGGGCGGATGCGCGCGCAGGATCTCGTCGTTCGATTCCTCCAGGCGCTGGAGGCGGGCGCGTCCTTCGGGCTCGGCCAGCAGGCGCGCCCGCACGGTCTCCGCGCGATCGGAAGGCAGGTCGCCCGCCGCCAGGCGCTCCACCCAGTAATCGGAGACGACCTCGCCGGCTGAGGCCGAAGTCGAGGCGGGCGTCGAGACGGACCTGGAGGTGTGAGAAGAGTCGGAGACCGAAGCGCCCTGCGCCGGGTGCTTCGCGGCCGTGTCGTTCTTGGCGTTCATGGTGCTGCTCCTTCTTGACGAACCCGAGGGGAATCGGAGGGCGAGATCGGCGAGCGCTCCGGCAGCCGCTCCCGCAACGTCCGCAGCCGCTTCCGCACACCCGAAACGGACAGGCCGACCTCGCGGGCGACCTCTTCCAGGGTCATCTGATCCACGTAGTGCATGACGGCGATCTCGAAGGTGGACTCGGCCTCGTCGCCGAAGATGCGCGTGAGCACGCGCCGCGCGACGGATCGGCTCTCGCCGTCGGGCAAGGCCGCGGCGATGTCGAGGATGAGGCCGTCGCCGAGGTCTTCCTTGCGGCGGCGGGCGCTGCGCAGGCGGTTGAGGCACACGTTCGTGGCGACGCGCATGAACAGCGCCGCCGGGGCCGTGACGGTCAGCGTCTCGTGTCGCCGCAGGACCTCGACGAACACGTCCTGCATGGCGTCCAGCGCCCGCCCCTCGTCGCGCAGCAGCTTGCGGCACCGTCGCAGGACGAGGGGGCCGTATTGCCGGTAGGCTGCTTCGACGTCGATCATGGGTTCCGGTCTCGCCAGAGCTAACACCGGCCCCGCGGAAAGGTGTTACCGAGAAAATGCGATTGACGAGCAGGGCATGAGCACTCGGGTCCGGGTGGCGGCAGGGGGCCAACCATTCGTCGAGCCGGCGGAAAGATTTGACAAGGATCTTCGCAAGTTAGAGCGTCGGCCCGAGCAGGCCGCTGGTCCTGCCCACAATCAACCGGTTGCCCTCCCTCCGCGAAGCGGGGGGCGGATGAAGGAGAGGGGTCCGCGCTCCAGCGGGCCGCCGTCACCTCTCCCGCCAGCCTCCGGCTGGCGACCTGGCATCTTGACGGGGTCCGGCTCGCTGCCGCTCGCGAACCCCGTACCCCCTCGCTCCGCGCGGCGAAGCCGCGCTACGCTCGCGCCCAAAAGCGAGGTGCCCGGGCCTACGCGGTGCGGGCGCCCTGTGCCTGAAGCGGAACCGGGCCGGCTCCGCTGGACGGAACGGTGAACCCGAGGTCGCGGAGCGTCGAGCGCCAGAACGTCGTCGGCTCGCCCGACGGGAAGTAACGCTGGATGAAGGCGTACGCGTTTCGCGAGATGGTGTCTCGCAAGACGTCGTTCTCGAGCTCGCGCAGGGAGGCCGCGGCCTCGGCCGGGGTCTCCGCCACCATGGCCGTGCGCCGATGTTCCATCGAGAAGTTGGCGCCTCGGGCGCTCTTTCCGACCACGACGATGCCGGTGGCCATCGACTCTTGCGGCGGCAGCGCGCACCCCTCGACCTCGGCCGAGGCCAGGAAGATCTGGGGGCGCAGCATCGCCTTGGCGAGCTCGGCCAGCGACAGGCCGTCGATCAGCTCGAAACGCCAATGCGTCCCGCCGAGCGCCGCATAGGCGGCCCGCGTCGCCTCGATGAACTCCGGGCCCTTCCGCGGAAACGCGAACACCAGGCCCGCCTCTCGCTCCGACTGTGGGCGGAACGGGAAGCGCACGTCGTCCACGATGTTCGGGACGATCGGGATCTTCTTGCCTGGAAATGCCCGCTCGCACTTCTCGAGCATGAACGGCGAGTCGGTCCAGAGCTGGACGTCGGACCGCATGTAGTCGAAGTTGGGGGTCAAGAAGATCGGAACCTGCAGGTACGCGATGGCCGGGCCCTTGACGTCGTCGATGAGCCGCGTGCAGATGTCCGGCACCAGACACACGTCGTCGGCGCGGCGATCCGCCCAGCGGATGAACGGCAGGTTGACGATGTTGAACCGCCCGTAGCTGTCCGTGCCCCCCGGCGTGGCGAGCACGGCCTCGACGCCGAGGGATCGGGCCAGCGCCGCGTGGCGCATGATGTTCAACGTGCCGCCGAACGTCTGCCGGGTGTGCAGCCGCGAATCGACGATGAAGTGCCGCACGAGCCGCGAGTCACGCAAGCGCGTCCTGGTCGCGAGCTCGAGCGCCCGATCCTTCCACCCAGTCCCCCGCAGCTCCGGAATCAGAAAGACGATTCGCATCTAACGCGCCTTCGAAGCTGACGCTGACGAGATGAGCGTTGATTCTGGCAAAAGAGCTTACTGTGTAGCACAATCGCTCCCGCGGAACTAGCCATGGCAGAGGATCCCTACATCATCTTCGGCAGTCCCATCATCGACGAGGCGGAGATCCGCGCGGTCACCCGCACCCTCGAGACCTGCTGGATCGGCACCGGCCCGCGCACCCACGAGTTCGAGGCGGCCTTCGCCAGCTACGTGGGCTCGAAGTTCGCGCTGGCCACGGCGTCCTGCACGGCCGCCCTGCACCTGTCGATGGTGGCGGCGGGGGTCGGCCCCGGCGACGAGGTCATCACGACCCCCATGACGTTCTGTGCGACCGCGAACGCGATCATTCACACCGGAGCGACTCCGGTGTTCGCCGACTGCGAGCGCGACACGATGAACATCGATCCGCGCGCGGTCGAGGCGGCGATCACGCCGCGCACCAAGGCGATCGTGCCCGTGCACTTCGCGGGACGCCCGGTCGACATGGACGCGATCGGCGCCATCGCGCGCCGGCACAACCTGCTGGTGATCGAGGACGCCGCCCACGCCATCGAGTCCACCCACAACGGGAAGAAGATCGGCGCGATCAGCCATCTCACCTGCTTCAGCTTCTACGTCACGAAGAACATGACCACCGGCGAAGGTGGCATGGTCACGACCAACGACCCGGACCTGGCCAACAAGGTCAAGGTCTACGGGCTGCACGGGCTCTCGGCGGACGCGTGGAGCCGCTTCTCCGACAAGGGCTACAAGCACTACGAGGTCGTCTTCCCCGGCTTCAAGTACAACCTGACCGACATGGCCTCGAGCCTGGGGCTCACGCAGCTGCCGCGCCTCGAGGGCTGGTTGCGACGGCGCAACGAGGTGTGGGCTCGGTATGACGAGGCGTTCGCCGACTTGCCGGTGACCCGCCCGGCCGCGCAGGCGCCGAACTCGATCCACGCGCGCCACCTGTACACGCTGATGATCGAGGACCGGGCGCCGCTCAGCCGCGACGAGTTCATGGTCGAGATGCACCGACGCCGCATCGGCACGGGCGTCCACTACCGCGCGCTGCACACGCACCCGGCCTACGTCGAGCGATGGGGCTTCCGGCCCGAGCAGTTCCCGAACGCGGCCTGGATCGGGGACCACACGGTCTCCCTCCCGCTCACGCCCAAGCTGACCGACGCCGACGTGACGCGAATCATCGCGAACGTTCGGGGCGCCCTCGGCGCCTAACGCGCCGTCATCAAGATGGGACCCCTGAGAGGGTTCCCATGCCCTCCGGCCAGCGCGCTCCCGCGGGCCAAGCCCGCCTCCGCGCTGCCGTTGGAGCTCGCGTAGCTGCGCGTCCCGAGTGCTTGTTGGACCCGCTCGCTGCGCTCGCTCTGATGCTCGGGTCGCCCGGAGACCCTGCCTCCTTCATCGAGATTTGACCGTCCAGGCTTTAGCGTCAGCGCAGGATGCCGAAGCGGCGGAGCAGGAAGAAGCCGGCGGCCGCGACGGCGAGGACCAGCACGACGTTCATGACGACGCTGGATCTCGTCCGGGGCGCGCCGCTCGGCTTGCCAACGCCGGTGGCGCCGCGGGCGACGGAGCGGAAGCCTCCGCGCAGGGAGCCGAGCGCGCCCCCGCCGCCCCCACCCTTGCTCTTGCCGCCGCTCCTCGATCGCCGTCGTTTGCGCGTCATGGGTGTGCTCCGTTCGAGATGCGTTGCCCAATCGGAATCTATCCGAATATGAGGAGTTTCACAGCCGACCCGAGCTTCGGAGCGAGCGACGCGAGCGGGTCCAAGCCCCCGGGAGGCGCAGCTTCGCTGCGCCGGCGTCGACGGCCTGCTCATCCGAGGGGGGCAGGTCGGGCGCCGTCCGCGGCCCCCCGCCAGCGGCGAAGCCGCGTCAGTAGGTCTCGACCAGCGACACCACCCGGAGCGCTGCTCGGAAAGCCTCCACAGTGGTCGAGGCGCGGGGCCGGAACGTCACGGTCGCGGTCTCGCCCGGGAAGAGATCGAAGTCGTTGTCGTCGAACGCTCCGTCGATCGCCACCGCGCCCGTGGGATCGGTCGTGGACAGCATGACGTCCCGGGCGTAGCGACGCGAGGTCAGCCGGACCGCGAAGGCGCCGTCCGGGCGGGCCTCGACGTCCGCGTGCACCTCGACCGGAGGCAGCGCCAGGTCCTTGGCCTTCACGAAGCCGAGGGTGTTGCGGCTGAGCCGTCGGCCCGCCTCGGTCAGCTCCACGACCAGGACCACCGTCTTGGGATCGGCGCCGCCCGCCAGGATCTCACGCTTCGGCACCGTCACCAGCACGTGGCTCGCGTTCGGCGCGAGGCGCACGTCGTCGTCGCGCCGCCACACCTCGCGGCCGTTGAAGTCGAGCAGGCGCATCGACAGGTGCGCGGCGACCAGTGTGCGCCGGTCGGAGACGCCCCAGACCTTCACGGTCGCCCCGCTGCCCGAACCGTCCTCGACGGGGCTCACCAGCACCGGCGCGAAGAAGCGACGGGCGGCGTAGTGCAGGGCCTTCCAGCGCCCGAAGTAGTCGATGCCGGACCAGGACGCCACTGGCCAGCAATCATCCAGCTGCCAGTAGAGGCTGCCCCAGTTGTGGCCCATCTGGCGGCGGTGCGCCTCTGCCGCGTACTTGATCACCGTGGCCTGCAGCACCTGCCCGACGTACAGGAACGACGCGAAGTCCTTGGGTTGACGGAAGTCGCGCAGCATGTACGTCCGGATGAGCTGGTTACCGCGCGGGTGGCGCTGGTGGCTGGACATGACGGGGGACGTGATGTCCCAGTCGGCCGGCTTCGCGTAGCGGGCCACGGTCCCGAGCTCGGGGAACGACTGGAACCCGTACTCGCTCATGAAGCGGGACGTGTTGTCGGCGTACTTCGTGTACGGCTCCTCGGCGTGCCACACGCCCCAGTAGTGCATGTCGCCCCACCCGAGCTTGTTCGCGCGCACGTCGTCCTCGTTCGCGCTCGGGCTGCTGCGCGTGTAGAAGCGGCCCGGATCCTCGGCGGCGACCACGGCCGGCAGGAGCACGTGGAACATCTCGCGATAGTCGCTCCAGATCTGGGTCTGCGCCTTCTGGGACAGCGAGAACTTCACCGGCCAGCCCCACCCCTGCCAGGCGGCCTCGATCTCGTTGTTGCCGGCCCAGAGCGCCAGCGACGGGTGGTTTCGCAGGCGGCGCACGTTCTCGATCGCCTCGGCGCGCACGTTGGCGACGAAGGCGGGGTCGCCCGGGTACATGCTGCAGGCGAACATGAAGTCCTGCCAGACCAGGAGCCCGAGCTCGTCGCACAGCTCATAGAAGTGATCGTCCTCGTACACGCCGCCGCCCCACACGCGGACCATGTTCATGTGCGCGTCGGCCGCGGCGCGCAGCAGAGCGCCGTAGCGCTCGGGCGTCACCCTCGGCAAGAAGCTGTCGGCGGGGACCCAGTTGGCGCCCTTCATGAAGACGGGCGCGCCGTTCACCTTGATGGTGAAGCTCTTCCCGGGCTCGCCCCGATCGCGATCGCGCGCGTGCACGACCTCGATGCTGCGCAGGCCGAAGCGGGTGCTGCGCGCGCCCAGCTCGCGGCCATCCGCGGCGCCCAGCAGGCGGGTCTCGAAGGTGTAGAGGCGCTGCGGGCCGAGCCCGTTCGGCCACCACCGCTCCGGTCGATCGATGCGTACGGGGATCGACACGTCGCTGGCGCCGGCGGGCACGTTGGCGTCGACGACGACGGGCCCGGGACCGGGCGCCGCGGTGGCCGCCGCGCCACCTTGCGGAGGCGAGGTCGCGGTGGCCGGGGACGAGATCGTCACCTGAAGTCGGACGCGGCCGGCTCGGGCCGCCTGCACGCGTGCCTTCACGGTCAGCCGCGCCTGCTCGGCGTCGAGGTGATCCTGGAACACCTGGACGTCGGCGAGGCGAGCCCCGCTCCATACCTCGGCGGTGACCGGACGCCAGATGCCGCTCGTGACGAGGCGCGGGCCCCAGTCCCAGCCGAAGTGATAGGGCGCCTTGCGCGAGAACATGCTGACCATCTCGCGCGCTTGATCGTTGACGGCGGGCAGGCGGTAGCCGAGCCGGTCGTACGTCGGCTTGACCGTGGCGATCGGCGAGCGGAACCGAACGGTGAGGACGTTCTCGGCGCCGGCGGGCCCGGCGGCCACGGGGACGAGCTGGGGCTTCACGTCGACCCGCCAGGTGCGGAACATGTTCGTGGCCCACAGGACCGACACGCCGTTGACGAGGACCTCGGCGTAGGTGTCGAGACCGGCGAAGACCAGCTCGACGTGGTCGGCGGCGCGCGCGGCGGCGTCGACCCGAAACGTGGTGCGGTACTCCCAGTCCTCGTTCTCGATCCAGGCCTGATCCTTCTCGTTCAGGCCGACGAACGGATCGGCGATCTTGCCGGCGGCGAAGAGATCGGTGTGGACACACCCGGGGACCGTCGCCGGCAACCACTGTTCGGGCGGCCCACCCGACCGCGCCACCCGCCGGAACGACCAGCCGCCGAACACGACCCCGGGGCCCGCGGGCGTCGCCGGGTTCGCCCCTGCACCGCCGCTCGCACCGCCGGCTGGCGATCCCTCGGCGGCGACGGCCCCTCGCTGCGCGGACGAGGCGCTGGCCAGCGCGATCGCCGCGAGCCCGGTCACTCGCAGCGGCAGGCCCGACCG
>Ga0068853_100004000_pt1 | contig 11335 bp, 8 predicted proteins | sample KBSCornC32_FD_65655 | JGI IMG/M metagenome (GOLD analysis project Ga0068853, IMG submission 65655) | Corn rhizosphere microbial communities from Kellogg Biological Station, Michigan, USA - KBS Corn C3-2 | ecosystem: Host-associated > Plants > Roots > Rhizosphere > Soil ... | reverse complement strand
GCTAACGCCGTACCCCAAGCTCTACTTTACCTGCTTACTTAGCTCATTCCGCACAGCCTCGACGCCTTTGACGCCTTGTTCTTTGAGGACGATCTTGCCGTCGCGGTCGATGACGTAGTGCATTGGGAACGGCACGTTGATCTCGCCATTTTTATCCGGTGTGCCGAATTTTGTAAGGATTATCATCTGTGCGTTAGGGACGATCGTGTAGTTGAAAGGATTTTTGACGAGAAACTTCACGAGGTCCTCTTTTTTACTGGCCGCAAGACCGAGAAAAACCACGTCCGGCTTGCCTTTGTAATCATTTACGAGCTGATTCAACTGCTTGATCTCGTCCATGCAATTTGGGCAGCCGATGAACCACAAATTAACAACGACCACCTTGCCGCGAAGCGTCGACAGCTCGACTCGATTGCCGTTCATGTCGAGGGCCGCAAAGTTCGGCTGTACGTTTTGAGAGCTGGCTGAGAGAGCGAAAAGGAGTATTGCGACCGAGGTGAGAGCTAACTTCATAGGCCTCTATTTTTAGGGCCTGTGAGCCAACCATGTCAAGCGAATATCGTCTTACTTGGTCAAGAGTCCGCCGATCGTGGAGTTGAGCTGCGACGTGCGGTCCCAGCCGCTGCCTTTGTAGGCGATACGTCCGTCTTTATCGATCACGTAAAAAGCCGGATAGCCAAAGTTGAGATTCCCGTCCTTGTCCTTGTCCGCAAAAGCGAGGATGGCTCCAAAACTATTCGGCACGACATGAGCCTCCTGCGGCGAGAATTGCAGGTACTGCTTGACCCTTACTTCGTCGTCCGCTGTCACGGCCAAAAACGTCACATCCTTGCCCTGAAATGAGCGGATCATCTGATTCACTTTCGGCAGCTCACTTTGACAGATCACACACCGCACCGACCAGAATGTGACGACCACGACGTGCCCGCGCAAGTGGCTCAGATCGTATTCGTTACCGTCTATCGCGGTGCCGGTAAACTGCGGAGCCGACGAACCGACGCGAAGCTCGGTCTGAGCCGAGGCGGCAAATGAGAGAGTAAGGACGATGCCCAATGTGAGAAGCAGGTGTTTCATGAGGATCAGGGAGTGGCGTTACAGAGTTTAGCGCCTCCTAAAATAAACTTTTATACGCCTTGAGATTCCGTAAATCCGGAGTCTGTCTGATGACTATCGGCAATCGAGAGTTGCAGACACAGATGCTAGACTCTCATCTTCAAATGCTCCTCGAGAGTTTATCAGCACAGGCCTTTAGAAATCTCGCCGGCGCGGCCGAGTTCGCTCCCGGGCTCAACATCCTTACGGGTGAGAATGGGCAGGGCAAGACGAATTGGCTCGAGGCGATAGGGGTGCTGGCGTCGGCTAGGTCATTTCGGACGTCGAGACTCGCCGAGGCGATCAGATTCGACGAGGAACAGGCGTCAGTCACCGGACAGGTGAGAGAGTCGGCCGAGATCGTCCGTGAGCTCCGCATTGCGATCACGCCGAGCACACGCGCCGCATTCACCAATGGCAAAAAAGAGCCGCTGCCTCGCTATCTCGGTCAGCTCAACGTCGTGGTCTTTAACTCCGACGAGCTGGAGGTCGTCCGCGGTACGCCGGACGCGAGGCGGCGGTTTCTCGATGAGGGCATCGTGTCGCTGCACCCGCCATTCGTACAGGTATTTGCGGATTACAATCGCGTCGTCAGACAAAAGAATTCGCTGCTAGGGCAAGCTCGCGACAACGAGTGGCAGATGGACAAGACCGCAGAAGCTCTCGGTCCATGGAATGAGCAGCTTGCAAAGCTCGCCACACGCATTCATCGCGGACGCATCCGATTTGTCGAGCGGCTCAATGAGGTCCTGCAAAAGCATCTCTTTGGCCGTGAGGAACTCTCGATCGCCTACCGCTCGTCACTCGAGGGAAAGGGCGATCTCGCCGCCTATGAGGAGCTGATCACCGAGCGGCTCAAGCTGCGCATTCAGGCCGAGCTTGTCGCAGGTCATGCTCTCATCGGCCCGCATCGTGACGACATGGAGCTGACCTTTGACACCCATGATCTGAGGAAGTTTGGCTCCGCCGGCCAGCAGCGCTCAGCACTGCTCCTTTTGCAGCTCGCGAACATCGCCGTCTTTCACGCCACACGTGGCGAATATCCGCTCTTTTTGATTGACGATATTGACGCCGAGCTTGACTACGAACGCATCGGCAAACTGCTCGAATATCTCGCCAATAAGACTCAAACATTCGTCACAACCTCCAAGGAAAGTTTTGTCGAAAAATTTGGCTCCGATGCACGCATTTTTCAGGTTGCGAACGGGGCCGCTAAATCCGCTTAAATCCTCGATTTTATTGCGTTTTGCCGCTGTGAATCGAGCGGGAAAAATGGTAGAATAAGACATTGGTTCGAGAGCCCGTTCTCCGCTCTAAATACGCTCATTTTCCGCGTTGTGACCAAAGGACAGCAGGCGTGAATTGCGCCCTGCGATTTGCAGTTTAAGAGGTTCCAAATTGGCTAAGGCAAAGACAGAATACGATGCAGCTTCGATCACCGTCCTCGAGGGCCGCGATGCGGTCCGAAAGAGGCCGGCGATGTATATCGGCTCGACGAGCGATATCGGACTGCACCACTTGGTTTACGAGGTCGTCGATAACTCGATCGATGAGGCCCTCGCGGGGTTTTGCGACCGTGTCGAGGTCGTGATCCACATGGACAATTCGATCACGGTGATCGATAACGGCCGCGGCATCCCGACGGGCATTCACAAGCAGGAGGGACGCTCGGCAGCCGAGGTCGTTATGACCGTCCTGCACGCGGGTGGCAAGTTCGACTCGAATTCGTACAAGGTGTCGGGAGGCCTGCACGGTGTCGGCGTAAGCTGCGTTAACTTTCTCAGCGAATATCTGCGGCTCGAGATCTGGCGTGATGGGGCGACGCATGAGATGGAATTCGAGGCGGGTATCCCGGCCGCTCCACTCAAGCACACAGGTACGACCACGAAGCGCGGCACAAAGATCACATTTCGCCCTGACTCGAGCATATTCGAGACTACCGTTTACAGTTTTGAAAAGCTCTCGGAGCGGCTTCGCGAAAAGGCCTTTCTGAACAAAGGCATCCGCATCCACATCAAGGACGAGCGCGAGGAGCCCGAGAAATCGCACGAGTTTTATTACAAAGGCGGCATTGCCGAGTTCGTCAAGCACCTCAACCGCAACAAGAGCACGCTGCACGACGAGCCGTTGTATTTTGAGCAGGTCTCGGACGACCTCTCGATCGAGGTGTCGATGCAGTACAACGACGCCTACGACGAAAAGATCTTCACCTTTGCCAACAACATCAACACTGTCGATGGCGGCACGCACCTGTCGGGTTTTCGCGGTGCAATAACGCGTACGATCAATAACTACGCCGAATCGTCCGGCATGATGAAGAACGCGAAGGTTGCTCTCACGGGTGACGACGTCCGCGAGGGTCTTGTCGCCGTGATCTCGGTCAAGCTGCCTCAGCCCCAGTTTGAGGGGCAGACAAAGGGTAAGCTCAACTCGCCGGTCAAAGGCCCTGTCGAGTCGTTTCTAAACGAAAAGCTTGGTGAATTTTTTGAGCAGCATCCTGCGGTCGCGAAAAAGATCGTCGGCAAGGCCGTCGATGCCGCTCGTGCCCGCGAGGCTGCGAGAAAGGCCCGTGAGATCGTTCGCAAAAGCGCTCTCGGCTCGTCGACATTGCCAGGCAAGCTCGCCGATTGTCAGGAAAAAGATCCGGCACTCTCGGAGATCTACATCGTCGAGGGAGACTCGGCCGGCGGCTCCGCAAAGCAGGGCCGCGATCGTAAGAATCAAGCAGTTCTACCGCTAAAGGGCAAGATCCTGAACGTCGAAAAGGCACGATTTGACAAGATGCTCGGGCACGGCGAGATCAAGGCGCTGATCACCGCGCTTGGTACGGGGATCGGCAAGGACGATTTTGATGTCGCAAAGCTGCGCTATCACAAGATCTGCCTGATGACGGACGCGGACGTGGATGGATCGCACATTCGCACGCTGCTGCTGACCTTTTTCTATCGGCAGATGCCGGACCTTCTCACGGGCGGGTACGTCTACATCGCCCAGCCGCCGCTCTACAAGGTAAAGCGCGGCAAAAAAGAAGAGTACATCAAGGACGAGAAGGGGATGTTCCGCTATCTGATGCGGCAGGCATCGAGTGACGTCCACGTCACCGCGGGCGGCAATGTTGTCGAGGGCAGAGCTTTGACCTCGGCGCTTGAGAAGACGGACGAGCTTAAAAAATACATGTTTCGTATCGCTCGCCGCATGCACAACGATATAAATCTCGTGCGTGTCGTCCTCGACGCTTTTGTCGGTAAGGACGGCATCATGTCCAAGAGCGCCGTGCGGCTGCGCAAGATCTTTTCCGATCCAGAGATGATGGCCGAGATCGAGGGCAAGCTCGTTGCCGCCGGTTATGCGGCAGAGTTGACGAGCGATGAGGAGCACGGTCTCGGCGAGATCGAGGTGCGATTCCCGAACGGTCACAGCATAAAGATCGATTGGGACATGGCGAGCTATGTCGAATTTCAAAAGGCGCTCGAGCTAAAGCGTGACCTCGAGGAGGATTTTTCCGCACCGTTCGTGCTCGGCGAGAACGGCAAGAGCGAGAGTATCCGCGATCGCGAGGAGCTGTTGGAAAGGGTGCTCGGCCTCGCCAAAAAAGACCTCTCGATGCAGCGTTACAAAGGTCTCGGCGAGATGAATCCCGAGCAGCTTTGGGAGACAACGATGGACCCCGACAAGCGCACGATGTTGCAGGTGCGTATCGAGGATGCGATCGAGACCGATGGGCTTTTTACCGTGCTGATGGGCGACGCAGTTGAGCCGCGACGCAAGTTCATCGAGGACAACGCTCTCGATGTAAAGAATCTCGATGTCTAACGGACGAGTTCAGTGATCGTTCACTAAAAGGCAGGATCACTTCCTGCCTTTTTGATTTTGTGGATTGTTGACGATATCGCCGTAGTTCTCGAGCGGCGTCGCGTGCGGGTCGGACATGGAGTACGTCAGCCGTTTGCCTTGCATCAGGAATGTGCTGCCGTTCCACTTGTAAACCGAGCGTGTAAAGTACGTTGGACAGCAAAGCTGCTCGCGATCATCCGTGATCTTGCCGGTTTCGTTGCCGCCGAGCAGGAATCGGTCCTGACCATAAAGCTCGACCGTCATCATACCATTCTCGCTGCGAATGTCCTTTAATCCACCGTCCGCTCTGTCACCGGTGCGGAACGTCCAGATCATCTCCGGCGCGTTGTTTTTCCACGAGAAAATGTACCCGATCTGCGGGATCGCAGAGCCCTCCGTCTCGACCTTTAGAATGACGACAGCCTCATCCTGTCCGTCTCCCGTGAGATCCATGTACTTGGTCGTCACATACGACATCCCGATCCGCCGCTGTTGCTTCGCGGCAGCTTTGTCCTCGTCCGACATATCCTCGCCCACTGTGCCCGCGTATGGCGACACTTTGCCGTTGACCAATGTGATGTCGTCGGAGCCATCCGGATTTTGCCACCCGCGCGGCAACGTGTAGGTGTAATTCTTAAAATCGAATTTCCCTAAAGGTGAGACCGTCTCCTTGTCGCGTTTATCGAGAAGCTCGGCTTGCAGGTTTGGAAATGCCGGAGTCGCGGTCGCCGTCGGAGCAGGTGTTTGCCGGGGCGGCAGTTGCGCGAGACTGGACTGGGAGTTTGTGTCTTGGCTGGTGCGGGAACAGGCAAATGAAAGAATCACTGCGGCCGCCAATGATACGAATAGGGAGCTCTTAAACATCAACAATTCTATTGCCGTTCAGCGAACGGATGTCGGCTCAAATAAGAAAGGCTTTAGCCGAACTTGGGCTAAAGCCCGATCTTCTTTGCGGGAGGTCACCGATGCCTAAAGGCAACGGCAATTCGAATCAAGCCCTGGTCAAACTCCTGTACTTGATCCGATGCGGCTGGTCGGCGTCGTGGCCGAGACGGCGTTTGCGGTCCTCCTCGTACTCGGAGTAGTTGCCGTCAAAATACTCGACATGACTGTCACCTTCGAAGGCCAGAATGTGCGTCGCGATCCGATCCAAAAACCAACGGTCGTGACTAATCACGACCGCGCAGCCGGCAAAGTTTTCGAGAGCCTCCTCGAGTGCGCGCATGGTGTTGACGTCGATGTCGTTGGTCGGCTCATCGAGCAGCAGGACGTTGGCACCGGTCTTGAGCATCTTTGCGAGATGGACGCGGTTGCGTTCGCCGCCCGAGAGCTGACCGACAAACTTTTGCTGGTCTGCACCCGAGAAGTTGAATTTTGAGACGTAAGTCCTCGCGTTCATCGTCCGCGTGCCGAGTGTCACGTTATCGAGTCCGTCGGAGATCTCGTCAAACACATTCTTCTCCGCATTGAGGCTGTCGCGCGACTGATCGACGTAGCCGAGCTTTACGGTGTCGCCCACCTTAAACGAGCCCGCATCCGGTGTTTCCTGCCCGGTGATAAGGCGGAAGAGCGTCGTCTTGCCCGCCCCGTTGGGACCGATCACGCCCACGATCCCGCCCTTGGGCAGCGAGAATTCGAGGTTCTCAAACAATACGGTTTCTCCGTACGCCTTCGAAACGCCGTGAGCCTCGATCACGTTATCGCCAAGCCTTGGACCTGGCGGAATATAGATCTCGAGGTCGTCGGCGTGCTTCTCGGACTCGGTGGCGACCATCGCCTCGTAATCGTTGATGCGGGCTTTTGATTTTGCGTGGCGGCCTTTTGGCGACATCCGGATCCATTCAAGCTCACGCTCCAATGTCTTTTGTAGCTTGTCCTCTTTACGCTGTTCCTGTGCGAGACGCGTGCTCTTTTGCTCGAGCCAGCTTGAGTAATTTCCCTGATAAGGGATGCCTTGCCCACGATCTAGTTCCAGTATCCAGCCCGCAATGTTGTCGAGAAAATATCGATCGTGGGTAACCGCGATGATCGTGCCCTCGTACTTTTGCAGATGCTGCTCAAGCCAGCCAACCGATTCCGCGTCGAGGTGGTTTGTCGGCTCATCCAGCAGGAGAATGTCGGGCTTTTGCAGCAGTAAACGGCAGAGAGCGACCCGACGCTTTTCGCCGCCCGAGAGATTTTTGACGGGCGTATCCGCGGGAGGGCATCGCAGCGCATCCATCGCCATCTCCAGCCGCGAATCGAGGTCCCACGCGTCGGCGTGATCGAGCTTTTCCTGCACCTCGCCCTGACGCTCAATGAGCTTTGACATCTCATCGTCATCCATTGGCTCGGCGAATTTGGCGTTGATCTCCTCAAATTCCTTGAGCAGATCGACGGTCGATTGCACTGCCTCCTCAACGACCTGCTGGACGGTCTTTGATTCGTCAAGGTGCGGCTCCTGCTCCAGATATCCGACCGAGTAGCCCTTGCTAAAGACCACCTCGCCATTAAAATCTTTGTCCTGCCCGGCGATGATCTTGAGAAGCGACGATTTACCCGCGCCATTGAGACCGAGCACGCCGATCTTCGCGCCATAAAAAAAGGATAGATAAATGTCCTTGAGAACAGGCTTTTTATCGTAAAATTTTGAGACCTTGACCATCGAAAAGATGATCTTGTTTGGTTCGACTTGGCTCATAACTGCAAAACGATAAGGATACCAAAACACAGGCCATGAGAGCATGCGAGATTGCCCTGTCAGTTTTGCGAGTGCTCTTAAACGCAATAAACTGAATGTTTTGGCATGAATGGACAATAACCTGATCATCACGTGTGTGATCCTTGGCGCCGCGGTGCTGCTGTTCTTTACAGGGCGGCTGCCGGCGGACCTGGTCGCGCTGTTGGTCGTGGTTGCTCTGGGCCTCTCGGGCGTGCTGACGACACAAGAGGCATTCTCGGGCTTCTCGAGATCGGCGGTGATCACGATCATCGCGATCTTTGTGCTCACAGAGGCGTTACAAAAGACAGGCGTCACGGATCAGGTCGGCAAGATCCTGCTTCGCGTCGGCGGCCGAAGCGAGTTGATGCTCATTGTAACCGTGATGCTTGCAGGAGCGTTTCTCTCCCTGTTCATGAATAACATCGCCGCCGCGGCGGTACTCTTACCGGCCGCATCAGGCGCGGCAAAGCGTGCAGGGGTTAACACATCGCGTCTATTGATGCCGCTGGCTTTCTCAACGATCCTCGGCGGAATGGCGACGCTCTTTACGACGTCCAATATCGTGCTCAATTCCGTCCTCCTCGATAATCACATTGAGGGATTCGCGGTCACCGACTTCCTGCCTGTCGGCATACCGGTCGTGATCGCCGGCGTATGCTACATCGCTTTCTTTGGACGGTTGTCGCTGCCGGGCGACTCGCCACTTGAGCGGACGCAGGCACCAGACCGCGGTCCGTCCGACCTGCTCACGACATACCATCTCGGCGAGAAGCTTTTTAAGGCAAAGGTGCCTGAGAAGTCATTCCTCATCGGCAAACGCGTGAGCGAGAGCACGCTGCGTGAGGATTTTGACGTGTCGATCGTTGCGATTGAGCGCAAGGGCAAGAAGATACTCGACCTCTCGCCGCAGACAGAGCTAAAAAAGGGCGACGTTCTCGTGCTCGAGGGCGATGAGGCCGATTTTAAAACGCGGGACGTCGAGCCGTTCATGGAATTTTTGCCCGGCTCCGAGTGGCACGAAAAGGACCTTGAATCACGCTCTATCGAGGTTGTCGAATCAATGCTCTCGCCGCGCTCGCAGCTCATCGGCAAAACTCTGCGTGATGCGCACTTTCGCGAGAAATACGGCATGTCGGTACTCGCGATCTGGCACGCGGGCGAGGAGATCTTTACGGATCTCGCCGAGGTGCCGCTGCATTTTGGCGACGCCCTTCTCCTGCAGGGCCCGCGCGCAAAAATGAAGGTCATTGCCGACGATCCCGACCTAATTCTGCTCATGGACGAGGATGAGAGCGAGGTCACAGTGCCGGGCAAAGGCCGGGCGGCTCTGATGGTCTTTGCGACGACACTCTTTGTCGCGATGATGTTCCCCGACATCATCGGCGAGGTCATGCTCGGCGGCGCGCTTGTGATGGTGCTTGTGCGGATCATCACGACCGAGCAAGCCTATTCGGCCATCGGCTGGAAGAGCGTCTTTCTCGTCGCCGGAATGCTGCCGATGGGAATTGCGTTGACCAAGACCAACGCCGCCGGGCTCGCCGCGGGGGGGATCTTTGAGACCTTTGGGCATTTTGGAGCTTTCCCGCTTGTCGTCGCGATCTTTGTCGCGACCGTGATCCTCACGCAAATGGTCAACGGTGCCGTTGCTGCCGCTATCATCGGACCTGTGGCAGTCTCGATCGCTCAGCAGGCAAACCTCAATCCGCGCTCCGTGATCATGGCCGTCGCAATGGCGTGCTCCATGGCCTTTATCACCCCTCTCGGCCACGCCGTCAACGTCCTCGTGATGAGCCCCGGCGGCTATAGTTTTAGAGATTACGTAAAGCTCGGCCTGCCGCTGACCGTGCTCTTGTCGGTTGTGGTGCTTGTGGTGCTGCCAGTGGTGTGGGGACTATAACTCCCTCGGAATGCTCATTAGCGTGAAGCTCTGGACGCATGTAACGTAAATTCGAAACGGATAAGCTCCCATGTGACCGTATCCCCCACTATCCAGCCGGCCTATGAATACAACAGACGACAGAGTGTCGAACTTATTATTTTTTCCGGCTCTAAGTTTCTTTTCTGATCCGGTACATAAATTATCGCTAAAATTGACCCATACGCCTGTCGGTCTATTTCTGCATAGGGAGTCACAGAGGTAAGCCCACTCGAACCCGTATCGATAATCTCCGGTGAACCGTATAACTTTGCCTACATAGTCACTGGGACGTTCCGCCAAATCTCGATATGTAACATCGATCGGCTCGGGAACTTGACTGCGAAAGGTTGCGCAGAAAAGGAGAAGGACTATCGTGACTATTTTCATAGACTCACAGATGTAGAGCGAACGGCGACAGTTTGAATACGCTCCAGACAAACTTCAAACCCGATTCCAGGTGCCTCGGGAGCGGTGATCGTGCCGTTTGGGCTGGCCTCAACGGCGGGTTCAATGATGTCCTCGTGCCAGTAGCGTTTTGAGGCGGAGATGTCGCCGGGGAGAGTAAAACCGGCGAGCGTGGAGATGGCGATGTTGTGGGCGCGGCCGATGCCGGATTCGAGCATGCCGCCGCACCAGACGGGAATCCCGTTTTCGCGCGCAGTTTGCTCGACTAGTTTGGATTGGGTGTGGCCGCCGACGCGTCCATTTTTGAGATTGATGATCTTGCCGGAGCGTAGCTCGATGGCTTTACGAGCGTCGTCGGGAGATTTGATCGGCTCGTCGAGGCAGATCGGCGTTTTGATCTCGCGCTGGAGCTTGGCGTGATCAACGATGTCGTCATAGCCGAGCGGCTGCTCGAGCATCATCAGGTCAAATTCATCGAGGCTCCGGAGCTTGTCGATATCAGCAAGCGTGTACGCCGAGTTTGCGTCGCCCATCAGCCGAATATCGCCAAACTCCTGTCTTACGGCCTTGATCACGTCATAGTCCCAACGCGGTGAGATCTTGATCTTGATCCGTTTGTAACCGGCGTCGAGCTCGACGCGTATCTTGTCCAATAACTGCTCGACAGAGTCCTGGATGCCGATCGAGACGCCGCACTCGATCTCTTGATTCACGCCGCCGAGATGCCGCCATAGCGGAACGCCAACCTTCTTCGCCTCGAGGTCCCAGCACGCCGTCTCAATGCCCGATTTTGCCATACGATGGCCGCGTGCCCAGACCATTCCGCTCCAAACGTAGGCAGCGGACGCAAACTCACGCCCGACGACCATCGGTGCAAGGATCTTCTCTATCGTTATCCACGCCGAATCGGTCCATTCGTCCGAGTAGCCCGGACTCTCGCCGCAAGTGACCTCACCCCAACCCTCAGCACCGTCGCTGTCCTCAACTCGCACAAGGATGATCCGCCGCTCGTAGGTGCGGCCAAAGCTCGTCTCAAAAAAATGGACAAGCGGGAGGTTGATCTCAATCAGCTCTATCGAGCGAAGTTTTATCACCGCTACTGCACGACCTCAAATTCAATAAATTGTGTCGCGGTCTGCTGCTTTTGCTTTGCGAGGCTGTCAGTGACAACGACCTGGAGCACGTAGTCGCCAGGCTCCATTGTTTTGCCGATTGCGAGCGCGCCGGCGTTTTTGATGTGCTGAAGGTCGGTCTGGCCAGTAGCGTCAACGGGAGCACCTTTGCTCTCATAAAAGAGCTTGCCGTCACGAAAGATCCGGACATGAGCCATAAGGTGCGCTGCCTTCGATTCGTCGAGCTTGGCATTGTAGATCTCGTAGCCGTAA
>Ga0068853_100003998_pt1 | contig 11337 bp, 4 predicted proteins | sample KBSCornC32_FD_65655 | JGI IMG/M metagenome (GOLD analysis project Ga0068853, IMG submission 65655) | Corn rhizosphere microbial communities from Kellogg Biological Station, Michigan, USA - KBS Corn C3-2 | ecosystem: Host-associated > Plants > Roots > Rhizosphere > Soil ... | reverse complement strand
TACGACCGGCTGTGGGGCAGCGGCTTCCTGCCGTCAAAATATCAGGGGGTCAAGTTCCGTTCGGTCGGCGATCCGGTTCTCTATCTTTCGAATCCTGAGGGGCTCGATCGCGAATCGCGCCGCCGGTTTCTCGACGACCTCGCGCAGCTCAATCAGCTCAAGCTCGACGACGCGGGTGATCCGGAGATTGCCACGCGCATCGCCCAGTATGAACTGGCCTACCGCATGCAGGCGTCGGTGCCCGAGCTCACCGACGTGTCGAGCGAGCCGGCCCACATTTTTGACCTGTATGGGCCCGACGCCAAAAAGCCCGGCACGTTCGCGGCCAATTGCCTGTTGGCACGTCGGCTGGTCGAGCGCGGCGTGCGATTCGTGCAGCTCTTCCACCGCGGCTGGGACCAGCACGCCAACCTGCCGAAACAAATCGTCGGGCAGTGCCGCGACACAGACCAGCCGTCGGCGGCGCTGATTGCCGATCTCAAGCAGCGCGGCCTTCTCGACGACACGCTCGTCGTCTGGGGCGGCGAGTTCGGACGAACCGTTTACTGCCAGGGCAAGCTCACGGCCGAAGATTACGGCCGCGATCATCATCCGCGGTGCTTCACGATGTGGCTGGCCGGCGGCGGCATCAAGCCGGGTATCAGCTACGGAGCGACTGACGATTTCAGCTACAACATCGCCGCCAACCCGGTCCACGTGCACGACCTGCACGCCACGCTCCTGCACTGCCTGGGAATCGACCACACGAAGCTGACGTTCAAATTCCAGGGCCGCTATCACCGTCTGACCGACGTGCACGGCAACGTGGTCAAGGAAATTCTCGCTTAATACCCCGTCAGGTTGATCCGGCCGTGAATCGGCGCGTTCTCATTTCGATCGTTTTGGGACTACTCGTGGGATGGTGGGCCTGGCATGCCTTGTCACGGCCAACAGCAGGCCAGATTGGCGCGCCGAGTGCGACCGATTCCGTCGCCCACTCCCCTGCCCCTCTGTTTGAAGACGGCACCGCGCGTGCCGGCATCGATTTCTTCCTCGACCCCGGTCCTCTGGATCTTTATGAGGTCCCCCAGATCATGGGGTCGGGCTGCGCGTTCCTCGATTTCGATCAGGATGGCAGGCTTGATATTTTCTTGGTGAATCAAGCCGGCGGCGCCGGGTATGCGGGCCTGGACGGGCAGGCACAGCCGACTGCCCCCCGGCCGGCTGACCCCCGGCAACTTGACACGGCCCCCATGAACCGGCTCTATCGACAACAAACGGACGGCAGCTTCGTCGACGTGACCAGCGGATCGGGGCTGGACGTCGGCGGGGTCGGCATGGGAGTGGCGGTCGGCGACGTGAACAACGACGGTTTCCCGGATCTCTGCGTCACATATTTCCGGGGGACCAGGCTGTTCCTCAACAAGCGCGACGGCACGTTCGTCGACATTTCCGAATCCGCCGGGATCGACAATCCTCAGTGGGGAGCTTCGGCCGCTTTTTTCGATTTCGATCGCGACGGCTGGCTGGACCTGTTCGTCGCCAACTACAGCGATTACTACGTCGGCAGGATTTGCAACGATCCCAGCGGCCAGCGCGAGTTCTGCGCTCCGAGTCCATCCGCCGGCAGCCCGCACAAGCTGTTTCATAACCGGTCGGGCGCGCCGGACGGCGGTCTCCCCGTGAAGGCGAACGAGGTGCCCAGCGTGCGATTCAGCGACGTGAGCCTGTCGTCCGGCATCGCCCGGCGCACGGGACTGGGCCTGGGAGTGGTGGCGGCCGATTTCGACGGCGATCGCTGGCCCGATCTCTTCGTTGCCAACGACGTCGGGCCGAACTTCCTGTGGATCAATCAGCACGATGGCACGTTTCTCGAACAGGCCGTGCTGCGCGGCGCCGCCTTCGACCTGAACGGTCACGCGCAAGCCAACATGGGAATCGCCATCGGCGACGTCGACGGCGACGGGCGGCTGGATCTGCTCGTCACGCACCTGGACGGCGAGATGAATGCTCTCTATTTGAATAAGTCGAACGACGGCTTCGAAGAGAGTGCCGCCAGCACCGGCCTGGGAATGCCCAGCCTGCCGTACACTTCCTGGGGGACTGCTTTTTTCGACGTCGATCACGACGGCGCCCTGGACCTGGCTGTGGTCAACGGCGCCATTGCGCGGGTCGCATCGAGCAAAGCCGCGTCGGGCTTGCGCACGAATTCCGGCTGGGAACGATACGCCGAACCGAACCAGTTTTTTTTGAATGACGGGACGGGGCGCTTCGCCGAGGTACCCGTGGCGGCCGAACCGTTTTCTATCGATCGCGAGCGCGGCCCCGCCATCGGGCGCGGGCTGGCCGTCGGAGACGTTGATAACGACGGAGATCTCGACCTGTTGGTGACGAACCTGGCCGGCCAGGCCAGGCTGTTTCTGAATGTGGCCAATAAGCATGGCCACTGGCTGCAATTGCGAGTCATTGAACCCGCGTTGGGAGGACGCGACGCCTATGGCGCACGCGTCGTCGTCACGGCCGGAAAGCAGCGCTGGACGCGATTGGCCAACCCGGCCTTCAGTTATCTGTCGTCGAACGACGCGCGCGTTCATTTCGGCCTGGGCCGCATCGAAAAATATGACGCCATTTCCGTGATCTGGGCCGATGGAGCCGAAGAGGTCTTCCCAGGCGGAGACGTCGATCGTCACCTGGTCCTGCGCCGCGGGGAGGGACGAATTCCCTGAACGCATTTACGGACCGTGCGCAGTGCTACGGCAACGCGCTGACTCCCCCCCTTAGGAAGGGGGGGGTAGGGGGGGGCGGGTCAAGTTGTTCTGCGGCTCTCATGACAAGTAAACCATCCCCGATCCTCTTCGTTATACTAAACTCGACAAGACTAAACCTTTTGATGAACCACCGAATTGCCTGCAAAGTCCAATCACCGCCCCGCGCGACCCCCCCTGCCCCCCCTTCCTAAGGAGGGGAGACAATGCGAGGCTGCGCCTCGCCCGATCGTGACGACGCGACATCTCGTCTGTCGGACAGCGACAACATGAATGACAACCGCCAACCAGAACCCGCGACGGCCCAGGCGCTCGAAGCGACCCCTGCCGCCAATGCGAACAGCAGGCACCGCGCTCGCCTGTTGGCCGCAATTACGGTTGCTCTGGCGGCTGCCTGGCCCGTCTATTCCTGGTATCGCGCCCTGCCATTGCGCCATTTGCCCGACATCGATCTTGCGCGGGCCGATCCAGACGTAAAGACTGCCATCGAGAATGCCAGAGACGCCGTGCTGGCTTCGCCCCGGTCGGGGGCCGCGTGGGGAGAGCTGGGCGAATTCCTCGAGGCCCATGCGTTCCATCAGGAAGCCCAACTCTGTCTGGCGCAGGCGATGCAATTCGACAGCGGCAAATTTCTGTGGCCTTATCTCCGCGGCGACATCATGAATGCACGTGACCCGGCCACGGCCGAACAATGTTTTCGACAGGCGGCCTTGGTGCGTCCCAAATTGGCGCTGCCGCATGTGCGGCTGGCCGAATTGTTTCTCGAACAACGGCGCCTGGAACAGGCGCAGCAAGAGTACGAGGCGGCGATCCGACTCGAACCCGAAAATGCGCGAGCGCTGTTCGGCCTGGGACAGGTGGCCTTCTCGCGCGGCGATTTCGCACAGGCCCGTCGCTGGGCCGAGCAATCGTTCGCCATCGATGGCGAACATCGCCGGACTGCTGCACTCTTGCTGAGGTTGGCTCACCGTTCGGGAGATCAGACGGCGATCGACCGCCACCAGGCCATTCTGGACGCCATGCCGGCCCGTGAAATCGACTGGGACGATCCGTTTTCTGAAACTGTCAGACAGAAACGCCGCGATCGCGCCGGACTGGCGACCCTGGCGAGCGAGTCGCTCGAGAGCGGAAGGTTGGCCGAGGCCGCGTCGGCATTCGAGCGACTGGCGGCGGCCGATCCCGACAACGTGCAATGGCATTCGCTGCTCGCCCTCACGCTCTGTAAACAGCGGGAATTCAGCCGGGCCGCGCTGGTCGTGGAGACCGCCCTGGCGCGGCATTCCCAGGTGGCCGATTTGCACTTCCAGCGGGGAGTCGTGCATTTTCATGTGCAGGAATGGGCGGGGGCGGCCGACGAGTTTCGACGGGCAATCGAGTTGAAGCCCGATTTTCGAGATGCCCGGTATAATCTGGCCCAGACGCAGATCAAAATGGGCGATCACGAGACGGCGCTGGCGACGCTGCGCGAGGCCGTACGCATCCGGCCCAACGATGCGGCGGCATTTGCCGTCCTGGGCAAGTTGCTGCTCGACAGAGGAGACCGCGACGCCGCCCGCGACGCGCTCGAGACAGCGGCACGACTGGCCCCGCAGGATGCCGCGATCAGGCAATCGCTCGAAAATCTGCGTAACAACAGCGCGAAAAACGACGGCGTGAAAGACGGCGGGGCGAAATGATGCGAACACGAAAAGCATGCGTGCTGGCGCTATTGGCAGTGGCGATCCCCGTGGGAACTTTTTACGGACTGCCACGCGTTCAGCCGCTGCGAACACTCGACGAGTTCCATCCCCAGGTCGGATCGCAGTATTCCGTTTCGCAAATCGCGTTCGACCGCCGGGAGCTGGACCCTCCCATCGAGAGCAGCACCGTCGGGCTCCGCCCGCTCATCACGGTCGGGTACCGCCCGCTCATCACAAATGTGCAGATTCTCGACTTTGACGACGACAGGCAAACCGACGTCCTGGCTTGCGACGGGGGGCGGCAGCGCCTCGTACTGCTGCGGCAGTCGGCGACAAAGGCCTGGAGCGAACAGATCCTGGCCGACGACCTTGGCGCTCCGGCCCATGCCACGGTCGTCGATCTCGACGGCGACGGCGACCGCGATGTGCTCGTTTCGCTGCTGGGCGATTTGTTTCCCAACGACGGAATGATCGGTCAATTGATCTGGCTGGAGCAGACCCCGCAGGGTTTCATCCGTCATCTGTTGCTCGACGACGTGCGGCGCGTGGCCGATTGCCGGCCCGGAGACTTCGACGGCGACGGCGATCTGGATCTGGCGGTGGCCGTCTTCGGCTATGCCCGCGGACAGGTGCTGTGGCTCGAGAATCTCGGAGAGGGCCGCTTTCTCGATCACGAGCTGCTCGCGGCGCCTGGAACGATCCACGTTCCGGTGGCCGATTACGACGGCGACGGCGATCTCGACATTGCCGCCATCGTCTCGCAGGAAGACGAGGAGCTGTGGGGTTTCGAGAATCTGGGGCACGGCGAGTTTCGCCCACGCCGGCTCTGGTTCACGATCAACGACGCGTTGGGGAGCGCCGGCCTCGTCGAGGACGACCTGGACGGCGACGGCGACATCGACCTGATTCTGCCGGCTGGCGACAACCTGGAAGTGCTCAGCTACCCGCAGCCGGCCCATGGCTGCCTGTGGTTCGAAAACAAGGGGGGCTGGAACTTCGCCGAGCACCGCATTTCCGATTTGGGGGCCACGTACGCCGCGGCGGTCGGCGACCTTGACGCCGACGGCGATCGCGACGTCGTGCTCGTCTCGATGTTCAATAATTGGAGTGATGGCCGCAACGCCAGCGTCGTCTGGCTCGAGAACGACGGCCGGCAGAATTTTCGGACCTGGCAGATCGACACCGAACCGACCCACCGGGTCACCGTCGCCGTGGGCGATCTCGACGGCGACGGCCGCCTTGACGTCGTCACGGGCGGCCTGCACCTGGCCGGTCCCTTCGACAAACTGGGGGCCGTCACGGCGTGGTTCAACCGAGGCAGGTCCGGGATACCCGGCATGCAGCCGGAATCAATCACAGAAAACCACAAATGACCTGAATAACTCGAATGAAAGTTTTGACGACAAAAAGGGATCGGACAGAAAAATGTGGACAGAAAAATACGTTTGGGGCATGCGTCATCAATATTTCTGTCCCAATTTTTCTGTCCCTTGCTTCTTTGGACATTTAACTAAGGTGGCTCGTTCGTGGTTTGTATTTGACTCGAACGAATTGAAAGTCTTCGCGAGGCGCGAAGAATCTGGCGGCTCGTAGTATGAATGCATTGCGGTTGCTGCAAATCCTCGTGGGCGCAGAATTGATCTGCTGTGCCTCTCTGTTCGGGCTGCGATTGAACGCAACGTTGCCCAAGCCGCCCCCCGTCGACGACTACACCGATGCTGTCACCGGCCGCGAGATCCTGGCGGTCCCCGGCCGGTTCCTGTTCGACAGCGCACTGAAATGGCGCACGCTGGGCAAGACTTACATGCAGGCCAGGTTCTTCGCCGCGGCCGAACCCTGCTTGCGCAAAGCCGCAGATCTCGATCCGCGTGCCGACGACATCGGGCTCTGGCACGGCTGCTGCCTCGAGCAGTTGGGAAACCTCGACGCTGCACGCGCGGCGTACGAGCGAACCGCACGAACCGGCAGCGCGCGAGTCGCCGAGCTGGCCTGGTATCGCATCGGTCGGATTGCATTGCAGTTGGAGCAAGCGGACGCCGCCGCGAGTGCGTTCGAAAAGGCGGGAGACAACCACGCTCCCAGCGTCTATCAACGGGCCAAGCTCATGATTCGCGGCGATTCCGCCGCCGCAGCGGCGCCACTGCTCGAGCGGCTGCTGGAAGATTATCCCGGCGACTTGCACGTCTGGCAATTAAAGGCCCGCTGGGCCGCAGCGCTGGGCCGCCCGGAAGAAGCCGCCGTCGCCCGCGACACCGTGCTGCGATCGGGCCATCCGCTGCGGCTCGAAGAGCCCGCCGGGACGATGGTACCGGCAGGCGAGTCTTTCAATGGACTGTATCGCCAGATGCTCCCTTTCATGCAACCACCGCACGAGGGGGGCACGCAATCCGCGGCGGAGCATTTGCTGACATTCGTTCGCGATGAAACCCGCTGGCAAAACAAAATCCCCTTGTTGCTCGAAGACGTGGCCGAGGTGCAGATTGAAGCCGGAAACCTGACGACGGCCCGAGACCTGCTCGTGAAACAGATCGAGAAACTGGGTCGCCCGACCAAGAAAACCTGGGAGCTGTTGGCGAAGGTCGAACTGGCCGAAAACCACCTGCCAGAGGCATGGCGCGACTGGAAACGGGCCGAGCTCCTGCGCCCCATCGGGGTCGATCACGAACAGATGGCGCTGCTCGCACAAAAACTGGGAGACGCATACTCCGCACGGCGTCATCGAGGCCTGGCGAGACAATGCGCCGCGATCAGCAGCTTCCTGAACGACCGGCTCGACGACGTTCGCGCGGCATCGCGCGAAGCCATTGAAATCGACCCCGAGCTGCCGCACGCCTGGTATTACCTGGGCGAATCGGAGCGCCTGCTGGGCGACGCCAAAGCCGCAAAAGTCGCCTTCCGCCGCTGCCTGGAGCTGATGCCCTACCACGGCCGAGCACGGGCCAGCCTGATGCGGCTCGAGCCGAGAGGCTCATACTAACCCGCAGCGCCCGCGAGTGAGTCACATAACGTTGCGCAGTACTCCGTGTAGCGGTCAATGTCGGGTAAGACACCCTTCCGAAGTCGTCAACGAGAGTCGACGAGGCGGGATGTTGTCTTACCGATTTCTCTCACGCCTGTGCGGCCCATACTCCGAAGGAGTTAAACCCCACAGCCCAGGGTTGGCCGCGCAGCGGACTACCCTGGGTCTGCACCCAACGGACGCGAGAACCCTGAAGGGGTTCCACAGAGTAGGTCAGGCTGTGCCTGACGCGATCGATGGCCATTGTCACCCGAAACACCAAACGCCAGCACTACGGATTTGCGGGGATCGCCAGCGCATCAACGCGACGGCAGCTCGCATTGGCCGGCAATCATACGCTTCTGCGAAAGCCCATCGCGTCAGGCACAGCCTGACCTACACGACGTCCCGCAGTCCAGCATGATGTTGACGTTGAGTCGCTGCCTGAGGCGAAGTATGCTCGGCGTTAAATCATCATGTCATGATTTCGTGTGACACGAATTGCAAGTCGCGGTCGACGTCATGTTTTTTGGAGTCGATGCGAGCTCTTGTCTCGCGTCGGCGCGTTCGGACGGAGCAGCGCGATCAATGTCATCTAATTATGACAACGCATGGCGCGGATACCGACGCGTGCGCCGTCGATTCGTCTTTGCAATCATCGCGTGGATTGTACTTTTGGGATTGTGCATTTTTCTTCTGCCATTCCCCCCTTGGGGCCCCTGGCTCTTTCAAGCCCTGATGCTTGCATCTTTGCCGTTGGCTATCACATATTCCCTCTGGCATTCCTTCTGGGCGTGCCCACGTTGTCGAAAGCCGTTTTTTATGACGTCGAAGATGGGGATGCCCTATTCGAGGCATTGCCTGCATTGCGGGCTTGGAAAATGGGAGTTGGGCCCTCCTGATTCCCGGTGAACGGAGTGCAAACCAATCTCATTCGCTTCCGCGAGTGGACCACACTCCGGCCCCCTCAGAAATCACTTTGCCCATCTCGCCCAAACGTCCGCCGTAGTTTTGGGTGGCACTTCCCTTTCGTCGGCCCGGCGGCATTCTGCCGTGCACGTCACCTCAACTGCCCGAATTCGTGCAGCGCCCGACGTGCGGATTGATCGTGGTCACTTGCAGCGCGCCATCAGCGCGCGATTGGCGCGCGAGCGACGGTAGCGATCACGTCCGGTGACTGCATAATCAACCGCAGTCTTGCCTCCAGTCGTTGTCCACTCCAACCAAAAAGGGTCGACGCCACGCGCAATGGCTGCACGTGCCCGGCATCGTCCTCCAAACCCGCTCATGCCCGGGAGGCCACCCGCTCGCGCCGAGGATTCCTGGCTGCAATCGGCTCGACCTTGGGCGCCCTGTGCGTGGCCCCTTCCAAGAAAGCCGCAGCTGCCGCGTCCATCGCCGGCGCGGACGAACGAACGAATTCCAAGTGCAGCACGCCCGTCGGACTTTCTTGCCGTGCGGCGACGGTCACGACCTACAGTTACGATCGAGACGGGCGAATCATCTCGACCGTCGAACATTGACGGTTCAACGTGCAACCAGGTGCCCGATCCGGTAACCGAGCGTCGTCTTTCGCTCCGCGAAAGACGAATTTCTTCCAAACGACCACTGACAGAAACACCAGAATCCGAAATCCATCACCAGGAGCCTCCATGCTTCGCACCAATTGGTCCCGCCTTGCAACCCAGGCCCTTTCTTCGCTTCTTCGACGTTCGGCTTGGCGGCCGCGACGCATTTCGCGTCTCCGCGGGCGATATGCGGTGATTGGTCCGGCCAACGTCGCCGCTGAAGTCCTCGAAGTCCGCCAGTTGCTGTCCGCGCCAACGGCCATGGACGATAACTTCAGTATTTCACACGACCACACGCTCACCGTCAGTTCCTTCAGCAGCGTGCTGAACAACGACACGAACTGGGGCATGGGAACGATGACGGCGTCCCAGTACAGCAGTCCCTCGCACGGTACGATCGGTAGCTTCAACTCCAACGGCACGTTCACCTATACACCCAACTCTCACTGGTCCGGGACAGACTCGTTCCAATACGAAGCAGTGAATTCAGACGGTGCCAGTGCGCCAGCCACCATTACGATCAGCGTGAATAACGCCGCCCCCACGGTGACGAGCCACTCATTCACGATCTACCAAGATACGCAGTCGATCCCGGCCGCCAACGGCGTCCTCAACGGCGATTCCGACAGTGACGGCGACACGCTTACCGCCGCGCTCGTCAGCGGCCCCTCACACGGCAGCCTCACGCTGAATTCCAATGGCAGCTTCAGCATCACCCCCACCGCCGGATACTATGGCTCCGATTCGTTCGTCGTGGGTGTGACCGATGGCATTGCCACCACCAACGAAACCGTCAGTCTAACGGACACCAGTCCCTTCGACGCCCAATCGAACACCCCTGACAATCCCTTCGACGACTATTCCTCCAACGGCCCCTTCAGCACGTCGCAGCTCACCGGCGGCGTCCAAGTAAGTTCTCCCGTCTCTCTCAATCTTCCCGTCTCCTCGTCTCCCACTCTCGTCTATTCCTCCCTCGCCGCCGACGTGAAACCGATCGTCACGGTCGATGCCGCGATCCTGGCCGGCAGTGGCATGTCGAGCATCGGCGTCCCCGACAATTACAAGGTCGACCTCACGTTTGGCGGCCTGACGGCCTCGACGCTGTACTTCAATAATAGCGGCCTCAGCGGCATGGGAAGCTCGTCCATCGTCTTCGCCGACCAGATCGACGCCAGCTCGCTGGCCACCGGCCGTTACGCGTGGACGATAACTGTTACCAGTTCGTACAGCAGCGGCGCGGCCACTTCCACGCGGACATACACCGGCTACCAGAACATTGTGAACCTGCAGGGGAGCGAATTCGGCAAAGGCTGGACGTTGGCCGAAAAAGACGGCCTTGCTGTGCAGTCGGGGGGCGTCCTGTGGTATACCGGCACCGGCAATACCGCGTGGTTCGCCTCCAATGGCAGCGGCGGCTTTACCAGTCCCGTCGGTCCGTTGGCCACGAATACGCTCACTCTCAGCGGCGGCGTCTACACGCTCACCGACAACTTGGGCAACTACGAAACATTCTCGTCCGCCGGCCTGCTCACCTCTAAAGTCGATACGAACGGCAATGCGACCTCGTATTCGTACTCGAGCGGCAAGCTGTCCGGCATTACCGATCCCCACGGCCGGACGACCAGCTTCACACTCACGAGCGGCCTGGTCTCGTCCATCACCGACATCGCCAGCCAGACGACGACACTCACGCACAGCGGCACGAACCTGACCGCGATCACCGCCCCTGTTCCGGCAACAGGCGTTTCGGCCCCCGTCACCAGCTTTTCTTACACCGGGAACCTGCTCACAGGCATCACCGATCCCGACAGCAACAGCACCAGCCTGACTTATTCGTACGGCCACCGGATCTCGGGCGCGACGTTCGCCGACAGCAGCACGAATGCATTCGCCCCCGCCGAAATGACCGGCCTCGTCGACACGTCATCAGGCACCGGCCTGTCCACATCGAACCGCGCCACCCCCACCGTCATCACCGCGGGCATAGCGCCCACCAGTTCGTTGACCGACGGCATGTCGCAGACGTCGACGATCGACGTCGACCAGTGGGGCAACGTCGTCTCCTACGAGGATCCGCTCTCTTTGACCACGACGTGTGTGTACAACTCGAACGACCAGGTGACGCAGATGACGCAGCCCAACCCCGGCAGCGGCGCGCCGGTCACGAGCTATTCCTATGATTCGTCGGGAAATCTGACGCAAATTACGTACCCCGACTCGACAACCGATCAATGGACTTACGGCACGAGTGGCGGGAGTCTCAACCGGCCCGTCACGTACACAGACCGTCGGGGCAAAACGAGCGCATACACATACGACTCGCATGGAAACATGCTGACCAGCACTGA
>Ga0068853_100003996_pt1 | contig 11339 bp, 11 predicted proteins | sample KBSCornC32_FD_65655 | JGI IMG/M metagenome (GOLD analysis project Ga0068853, IMG submission 65655) | Corn rhizosphere microbial communities from Kellogg Biological Station, Michigan, USA - KBS Corn C3-2 | ecosystem: Host-associated > Plants > Roots > Rhizosphere > Soil ... | reverse complement strand
CACGTCCTTCCCCCTTCCGCGGTTCACATGCGGTTCACACAACCCAACTCCCCTTCCCCCGTTCACAACCCCTCCACCAACTGTGCCGCCTTCAACCCCAATCCCCGGGCCAGGGCATAAACCACCGTCACCTGAAAATCAGACTCTCCCCTCTCGATAAGGGCAATTTCCCCGGCATCGACCCCAGACCTGGCCGCCAGTTCATCGATCGTCAACCCCTGTTGTTCGCGTAAAATGGTAATTCTCCGTCCAAATTTGTGTAAGAGTTCGTCCTGCTCCATAGACAAGTTGTTTCTGACTGATTGAATATTCAGTCTGATCGGAAACCATGCAGGACGCGTAATGTGCCGGATATCCAGGGCCCCTTTTCCGGGCCTCAGGAAAGGATAACTATCCTCTATACGGCGGACTGCGCCGGCTAACCATGCGCTACTCCTGATTCTCGTAGTCGAGCAGGACAGTAGGATGTGCCTCCAGGGCAACTGCCAGTTGTAAGAGTGTTGTAAAGGTGATATTGATCATTCCCTTTTCGATCTTGGCGATCTTGCTATTGTCAATGCTACAGGCATACGACATTTCACGGAGACTAAGACCTTTGTCCTTGCGGAGCTTTCTCAAATTTTCTCCGAATCTTTTCAAAACCTTTTTGTCGGTGGGAGTAATCATACTTTGATTCTATGGTAAGCCTAAGTTGGACGATTTTTTGAAAAGAGCTGAGGTCTTATAAGTCCGCAATTCAAACTTAATAATTTGTTCATCACAAAGTCCCTGTCCCAACACTGATCGCAGCCCTACCATATATCAGTAATCGATCTTAATATTCGTGATCCTGCGCGGCAGCCATACCTGCATAGCATCATTCCCTCTGTTACACCACGTGTAGTAGGGAATAGCCTTCACCAGCCTTTGTTCCGTCCGGACACTGTAGCCGTCAGCAGAGACAGACACCACCGTCGCCATGCCTTTCAACGCAACTACCTGCTCCGAGAGAATGCTATCCCGTTCAGGACTGAAAACCGCCGCGTCCGGTAATATAATATTCCACGCCTGTCCATCATTATCCGCCCCCTCCACGCAATAGACCAACGGCCCCCGCTGCAAAGCGACACGCCCCTTGTCCGCTTTCACCTGCGACGCAGCTTTCACCCGCCTGACATCCATCGGCAGACTCAGCTCGACCCTGTCCCCCCTCTTCCAGCTCCTGTCGATGACGGCATACCCCTTCTCCAGTGCATAACCCGCTGGACGGCCATTTACGGTTATAGTAAAGGGTTGTACATCGGCATCGGTATATTCATACAGTCCGCCCGGAGAAGCAAACCCGCGCGCCCAGCCCGGGATACGAACATGCAACGCATAACGTATCTTCTTCTCCGGAAGGACCGTCAGTGCCACACGACCGCTCCAGGGATAGTCTGTCTTCATCTGCAACGCCACGTCTGTACTCCCCATGGAAATGGTCGTACTGCTGCCTACAAAAAGATTGACCCAGATATCCGACGCCGACTTCGCGTAAATATAATTGCCGAGGGACGCGACAAGCCTGGCGATATTGGCAGGACAACAGGCCGTGCCGAACCACTCCCGCCTCCCATAATTGCCCACCGAAGCCAGCGGGTTGCCGTAAAAGTATCGGTCCCCGCTCAACGAAAGCCCATCCAGCGCGCCATTGTAAAGACTCTTCTCGAGCACATCGATATACTGCCCCTCGCCGGTCAGCGAGTTCATGCGCTGATTCCAGAAGACCATCCCCACCGAGGCGCAGGTCTCGCAATAGGCCTGTTCGTTCGGCAGGTCATAGTCGGCGCTGAACCCCTCATTGCTTCCCGAAGAACCGATGCCCCCGGTTATATACATATTCCGGTCGACCACATCCGCCCATACCGTCTTCATCGCATCGAGATACCCCGGGTCCCCCGTATATTTCGCCACATCCGCGGCGCCCGTATACATGTACATGGCCCGCACCGCATGCCCCGTGATCCTCTTCTGATCCTTAATAGGGACAAGGTCCTGCGCATAGGCCGTGTCCTTCCATTCGGTCCAGGTATACCCCTTCGCAAGCCGCCGCCCCCGCTCGTCCAGCAGCCAGTGCGCCAGTCTGAGATATCTTTCCTGATGCGTGCTCCGGTAGAGTTTTACCAGGGCCAGTTCCAGCTCCTGATGACCCGTAACCCAGTCCCGCTTACCCGGCCCAAAAAGACTGTCGAAATGATTCGCCCACCGGATCGCCACATCCAGCAGCTTCCGCTTGCCGGTAGCGTCAAAATAGGCAACCCCCGCCTCGATCAGATGCCCCCCGTTATAGTCCTCGTGCATACTCATATCCGTCCACCGCTTGTCCAGTCCCCGCAGAGTAAAATAAGTATTGAGATAGCCGTCCGGCAACTGCGCCGCCGCTATCTTGTCGATCCACGCATCCGCCCTCGCCTCCCGCTTGCCATCCGGATGGTTACGCAACGAATAGGCGATCGCCTCCAGCGCCTTGAACACGTCCGAATCGTCATAGAAGATACCCTCGTGCTGCTCCCCCTTGTGCCGCGCAACCTTCTCGAAATTCCGGATACGGGGCGTCTTCACCTCCGTCTGATACATACAGGCGTCGAGCGTTACGGTCGATACTTTGTCCATTTTGGGCCGCCAGAATGAGTCGGTAATACGCACCTGCGAAAAATTGACCGGGTCCGGACGCTGCGCTTCAGCAGTCCCATAGCCGGCAAAAGTCAATATCACATAAGCAAAAACTGATCGGTTCATCGGACTGTAAATTTATCACATCCTTCCCACCAATACAAACCGATCCCCCTCCCCTCATACCTATTGGCCTCCCTCCCCGCACATCCATACAAATCCCCTTCCCTCACACCCATAGGCCTCCTTCCCCTCATACCCATAAAATAAAAAAACCAGCAGATTCGGTTGTCAGACAAACTCCCGAATCCAGACTGGCGCGCAGTACTGAAAATTTCTAAATTACCCACCCCCATCCGGGGTCCTTCCATTCTCCCACACCGCGGGTCGGATCACTACAAACTTCGGATACATCCCAAAAACAGCATACAGACCATGCCGATAAATAAGATCCAGAAAACCGAGTTCAAAACAAATCTATTCATACCAATCGTAAATGCGATTGCCAATTACATTCACCATGATCGCACATTTTGGGGAATCCGTTTCCCAGTCATCCCCCCTCCTTTTCATCAGTCCGCAATAAACGTTGTTGAGGAACACCTGGAAGGTCGTAGGCATCCTGTGCTGAAGACCACCCTGCAGCGGCTTGATCTCACCATTATAGTGCTTGCCGTCATAGTCGAAGTTGATTGGAAATCTGTTAAACATAAATTAAGGTTTTGGAAAGGCCCGCCACATTTTACCGCGGCGGGCCTGGTTAAGTATTAGAGTGAAGAACGGTTGTGAGGTTTATCCGGTTGGTCCTTTTTATTTTTATTTTTTTGACCTTTGCCTTTTGCGGCAATCTGGGTCTGGAGATCGGCATCGTATGGTGCTGACACCCCGTGCTTGTCATCCGGCTGTCCAAGACTGGTCGTCGGACCTCCCTTCGCCCCCATATCCCTCTCCTCATCTGCATTGCTGGTGGAATACCCACCCGCGTCTGTCTTTGGATTTGGCATAAGACTTCATTTTTTGGGTGATAGAATAATATCCTATCCCCAAAAATAATCGTGCCAGTTTACTACCCCCTATCTGATCTGTGGAAAAGCCATACCCGTGATCTTGCGGTACAAGTCAACAGCGTAGAGATCCGTCATCCCCGAAATAAAATCGACGACTGACTGTATATCGCTGTACAGCCGGCCTGCCTCCCGGGAAATAATGAACTGTTTGGAAATAAGTTGAAGCAGCTTCTCGGATTTGACCGAACGCGGGCTCAGGACAGCGCCAAAGAATTCCTTCAGCATCCCGCCGATAACATTATATCCCGCGATCTCTATTTCTACCACCGAGCGGTGGTTGTAGATATGCTCGACAGAAAAAGCATCGATCTTCTTCATCAGCTCCAGCTCCCGCGGCGGCAGATAGTCTATCAGCGACTTATCCAGACCGCCCTCCAGCAGCAGCTCCTCCCGCTCCATGAAGATGTCCCGCACCCGGAAAATTAGCAGGTTGATCAGCATCGCCCTTAGATACTGTACCTTCTGATTGTCGTCATTGATCTCATAAAAGGTCTTCTCCACCCGCTCCCGCGAATTGTACCCCTTCTCGTCGTCAAAAAATGAAAGGAAAAGATCCCGGATCGTTTCTATTGAAATAATATTGAGGCGGTGCGCATCCTCAAAATCGATGACGCGGTAGCAGATATCGTCCGCCGCCTCCACAAGATATACATACGGATGACGGGCAAAGACATTCCTCTCCCCGCCTTTCTGCGGTATCCCCAGCTCCCGGGCAATGGCTTTGTACGTCTCCACCTCTGAATCGAAGAACCCGGACTTCTTGGTCACCAGCTGCTGCTTGTTGAACCCATTCAGCGAATCGGAAGGATATTTGACAATTGACGCCAACGTCGCATAGGTAAGCCGGAAGCCCCCCAGCGTCCGTTCGTTGAACGTATGCGTGAGTGTCCTGAAAGCATTGGCATTGCCCTCGAAGTATAGAAAATCCCGCTGCTGATTCGGCGAAAGCTCCCCCTCAAATCGGCTCTTCGCCTCCCCCGTCAGCTCCCGGAAGAAATTGCGAATGGCGTCTTCCCCCGAATGACCAAACGGCGGGTTGCCGATATCATGCGCCAGACACCCCGCAGCTATCACCGACGGCAACTCGTATTTATAGAATTCTTTGAACTCCTCCCCCAGATGGTCATACCTGGCGCCAAGGGCATCCCCCACCGCCTTTCCCAGCGACCTTCCAACCGACGCTACCTCCAGACTGTGCGTCAGCCGGTTGTGGACAAACACCGGCCCCGGCAATGGAAATACCTGGGTCTTGTTCTGCAAACGCCTGAATGCTGAAGAAAAAATTATGCGGTCATAGTCCCGCAGAAAAGAAGTTCGCACATTCCCCTCGAGAGACCCGGGCACCGAACCCGGCACCCCCGCCTGCGCCGCCCCACCCATAGCAATCTTGGTTGCTCCCGTCCGAACAGGACTATACAGCTTCTGCCAGTTCATTTTTTCCATCGGACGCAAATATATACAATTCACCCCCTCCACCCCTCAAACCTGGGCACCCCCTGGGCCACCCCCTGGGTCACCTCCTGGTCACCTCCTTGTCACCTCCACCCCTCAAACCTGGGCCACCCCCTGGGTCACCTCCTGGTCACCTCCTTGTCACCTCCACCCCTCATTCCCTCAAACCTGGGCACCCCCTGTGTCATCTCCACCCCTCAAACCCGGCCAACCCCTGTGTCACCTCCACCCCTCAAACCCGGCCAACCCCTGGGTCACCTCCACCCCTCACTCCCTCAAACCGGCCAACCCCTCCTGTTCCCCCTGTTAAGGCTTATACGCCACAACATTCTCCAAAACCCCGATCCCATCGATAGATATCTCCACCCGATCCCCCGGCTGAAGCGTAAACTCATTCCCCGGGACCAGACAGGTCCCCGTCATCAAAAAGCACCCGTATATAAAGTCCATTTCCTGGTACAACCACTCCGCAAGCTCGGTCAGCTTCCGCTTGATCTGGCTGATAGCCACCTCCCCGTTATAGACCGAAGCCCCGTTACGCCGGATAGACATACGGATGACCGTTGTCGCCGCTATCGGCGCCGCCGGCACATACAGACAGGGCCCCATCGCCGCACTGCGCTCGTATACTTTCGCCTGAGGCAGGTACAACGGATTCTCCCCCTCGATGCTCCGCGAGCTCATATCGTTACCGATAGTATACCCCTGTATCGAGCCCCCGCTGTTGATGAACAGCGTCAACTCCGGCTCCGGCACATTCCAGCCGGAATCACGACGGATATATACCTCCTGCCCCGACGCCACCACCCGGTGCGGCTGCGACTTAAAGAACAGTTCCGGCCGCTCGGCCTCATATACCTTGTCATAAAAGGTGGCGCCGCCCGATTCCTTCGACTCCTCCATCCGCGCGTCACGACTGCGCAGATAGGTGACCCCCGCCGCCCAAACCTCCTGCGTCCCTACCGGCGCCAGTATCCCATCCCTCACCCAACCCATTGCCTCATGGGACGGCACCTCAGCCACCCTCGCGGAAGACGGCTCCGCCCTCGCCAGCGACAACAAATAACTATGTAAACCTTCCCGGTTCACCAGCTCATCCCATTCCAGCTCGATGCCATAATACTTTCCTTCCGTCTCCAGAAGGTTCCCCTTTTTCGTCTTATAAAGTTTCATTTATAGTCAAATTAAAATTATAATCGATCGTCTCTCCTTTCTTCATATGGCGCGGACCGCTGTAACTGTTCACCAGCATCGACTTCCCCTTGATACCGACATCGACCCCTCCTTTCCCCTCATTCCACCATTCCCCAGGCCCGGACAGCAAAAGATCCAGTCCCATCTTTCCCCTACCGATCCAGGCCTCCGCAGTTTTATTGCCGGGCGTCCATTTCCAGTGATAAATACTGTCAAACGCATAATCCCCGTTTCTACCCAATCCCTGCATCGATTTAGCAACTCCCTTCTCCATCGGAATATGCATCACGATATCCTTCAGATCGATATCCTGCAGCGCCGTCACGCGAACCTTCAACGCTATCCCTCCCTTATCCGAAACCTCCCCCTCCACATACATGCTCACCGCGTCCGCGACAGTCGTCGCATCCCACTTTACCCGACGCTTCCCCTTGTCTTCAAACTTCAACTCCCCGTTCCTCAACCGGAAATCCTTTCCATCCACCTGGTTCATAAAATGAAAATGGACATTCTCCGCCAGCACCGCAACCCTCTCCCCCGCCGAATCAAACCATACCTGCTGCGGAAACCCTTGCTTATTCAACAAAACTTCCCTCCCCTTCAAAAGGACCAAACTATCCCCCTGAACCTCCAGAGCTCCCCCCTTCTGCCCAAAAACAATTGTAGTGGTAAAAACAATAATAAGTGCGAGCGGCAGGCCAATCTTTTGCATGCCTGAAGATAAGAGTTAAATGTCAAACCAACACCCCTCCCCCCGCAAAAAAGCAGTAACCCCGTCCCCCCGCCAAGCCCCATTTTCAGTTATATTTGTTACTACTACACTTAAATAACATACTATGTCACCCATAGCGATCTACCACGAACATCCCGACTGGTTCAAGCCGCTCTTCGAAGAGCTTTCCCAACGGGGTATTCCCTATACGCGTCTCGATCCGGCCCGGCACTACTTCGCCATCGAAGCACACAAACCCGACTTCTCCCTCTTCTTCAACAGGATGAGCCCCTCCGCCTACCTCCGCGAAGGCACACAGGGAATGTTCTTTACAGGGTATTACCTGAAACACCTCGAAACCCTCGGAGTCCCCGTCGTCAACGGCTACAAAGCCTGGACCTACGAAACCTCCAAAGCCCTCCAGCTACAGCTGATGCAGTCCCTCGGCATCAAATATCCAATGGCCCGCGTTGTGAACCACCCCTCTCAGCTGCTCGCAGCCGCAGAAGGACTGCGCTTCCCCGTAGTCGTAAAAGCCAATATCGGAGGCAGCGGAGCCGGCATCACAAAATACCAGACAAAGGATGACTTACGCGCTGCCATAACCGAAGGGAACCTCGGCTTCGGCGTCGACCATACCGCACTCCTCCAGGAATTCATCCCCGCCCGCGACGGCTATATCACCCGCGTGGAAACGCTGGGCGGTAAATTTCTCTACGCCATCCGCGTATACCTCACCGGCGAGACCTTCAACCTCTGCCCCGCCGACATCTGTCAGACCAACACCGGCGTAGAACTCGTCCGCAACGCCTGCGCCCTCGACGCGCCAAAGAACGGCCTGAAGGTCGAAGCCTATACGCCGCCCCCCGAAGTCATCAAAGCCGTCGAGACCCTCGTCCAGCAGTCCGGCATAGACGTAGGAGGCATCGAATACATCATCGACGACCGCGACGGAGAATTGCTCTACTACGACGTCAACGCCCTCTCCAACTTCATAGCCGACGCCGTCAATGTCATCGGATTCAACCCCCACCAGCGACTGGTCGACTACCTCGAAAAACGCGCCGGAATAACCGCCGGGAAAAAACAATTGACCCACGCCTAAAACACCTCTGAATATGCGATACGGATACTGGATGCCCGTCTTCGGTGGCTGGCTGCGAAACGTAGAAGAAGAGAACATGCCCACCACCTGGGACTATGTAAAAAAACTCGCCATCCGCAGCGAACAGATCGGCTTCGACCTCTCCCTGATCGCCGAGCTCTACCTCAACGACATCAAAGGCGAACAAGCCCCATCCCTCGACGCCTGGTCCACAACAGCCGCCCTCGCGGCCGTGACCCAAAAGCAGGAGCTTATGGTCGCCGTTCGCCCAACCTTCCACAACCCCGCCCTGCTCGCCAAACACGCCGCCAACATCGACCATATCAGCAACGGCCGCCTCACCCTCAACGTCGTATCTTCATGGTGGCGCGACGAGGCTACCAAATACGGCATCGCCTTCGAACAGCACGACGACCGCTACGCCCGTACAGCCGAATGGCTTACCGTACTCAACGGCGTATGGAACCATGACGGCTTCACCTTTCAGGGAAAATACTATCAGGTGACCAACAATACCCTGCAGCCAAAACCCCTCTCCCGGCCCAGACCCGCGCTCTACGCCGGCGGCGAATCGGAGGCGGCAAAAGACCTCATATCCACAGCCTGCGACGGCTATGTCATGCACGGCGACACACCCGAAACCATCGCCCGCCGCATCAGCGATATGAAGGAAAGAAGAGAAAAGAAAGGCCTCCCGCCACTGAGATATGGCGTGGCCGCATACAGCATTATCCGCAACAAAGAGAGTGAAATAAAGGCAGAGCTCACCCGCATCACCACCGTACAGCCCGGAAGCCCCGGCTACAACAACTACCAGCAATGGCTCGCCGGTACACAGCTCGAACAAAAGGTATCGCTCGAAGACTACTCCGTTTCCAATCGCGGCCTCCGCAGCGGACTGGTGGGCTCCCCCGCTCAGGTGCAGGACCGCATCGCAGAATTCGAACAGGCCGGCGTAGACTTCTTCCTCCTTCAGTGCAGCCCCCAGCTGGAAGAAATGGAGCGCTTCGCCGACGCAGTCATCCCCTCCATCCCGGCCGCGACCTCACCTTCCACCGCCGCAACCGGCTCCACCGCCGCAACCGGCTCCACCACCGGCACTCCCCCTCCTTACACCACCGCAACCGGCTCCACCACCGGCACTCCCCCTCCTTACACCGCCACAACCGGCCTCACCACCGGCACTCCCCCTCCTTCCCCCTCCACAACCGGTCCCATCACAGGATAAAACAACAAACAAAAGAACAAACTAAAAAAGAATATCCCTTTATTCGTATCCAGCAGGTTCTCGGAAAACGAGACCGCCACTACTATTACCAAAAAACTCCCCGACAATACATCCCTCCTTCGCCACGCAACCACCCCTCCCGCCGCCAATACGACCAGGTACAAAAGCCCCCCTGGCAATCCTACATTCAACAGATAGCTCAGCACCTGATTGTGCGCATTCAGCTCATGAGTATACGAAATAGTCAGCTGGTGAGCATAATACCTTTCCTTTAACTTCGGTACCTCAGCCCCCGTCCCATAACCGGCCCACGGCGAGTTCCTGATCAGCTCCCACGCACAACCCCAACGCACCATCCGGGGCTCAGGATCCTCATCCCGACCCGTAACACCCGTCATATCCTGCTTCAGGGAAACCAGATACCGCGTATAAAGCGTCTGGTTGTGGATAACCAGCAGCACCAACAGCAGGCTCACCAAAATATACCCACCCGCCGCCACGATACGCAGCCTGCCCCTCAATAACAACCACGGAAGAACATTCACTATCGCCAGCACCGCCAGACAGACGGCCCTCGACGCCAGCTGCACAAGTGCCAGCAGGAACAACGCCGCCATCAGACCATACAGGACCTTTATCCACAACAACCTTGCCTCTATCCCCACACAAACCACTACCACCAGCGCTATCGCCACATCCATCGCAAAATAGGTCGCATGCGCGTCGATCGGCGCCGTAAAAGAATGATTGAGATAGACGGGCGTGAACAACGCTCCCAAAGAAGGGGCCGCCACAATCGCACACACATATAAATAGACGACAGTGAAAAAACAACTCAACGCAAACGCCTTCAGCAACGGCCACTTCACTTTGTTCCAGTCCAGACGCGAATGCCACGCGATCCACGGAAACAACACCAGCGCCAGCTGCTTCTCCATATGCCGCTCCGCATCTTTCCAGCTCGGCGCATACAACGCCCCCACAACCACGATAAAAAACAAACAGCACACCAGCCACCCCACCCACCGAAAACTAAACACCCTCCCCGGCGGGAAACCCTCACTCCCCGAACCCTCACCCATCCCCTCACTCCCCGAACCCTCACCCATCCCCTCACTCCCTGAACCCTCACCCATCCCCTCACTCCCCGAACCCTCACCCATCCCCTCACTCCCTGAACCCTCACCTATCCCCCCGCTCCGTGAATCACCACTACCCTCTGTACCTCCACCTCTCCGTGAACCACCCCCAACCCCAGGCCAAACCTCCACCAACGTATGCAAAAACAACCCTATCAACGCCAGCTCACTATAAACTCTGTCGAAGGGCAACATCACCAGAAATACCAGCAACAAATAATAGCTGATCCTATTCCCGGGAGTATCGTCTATATACAAGATTTCTCTCATTCCTGAATACAAATACACTTCTCAAAATAAAACGCTCATACCTCTCGATAACATCCGGCCAGCTATAACGCTCACCGACCTTTTCAAAATTCCGCCTCGTCATCTCCTCCTCCGCGGCACCCCGCACAAAACCATCCACAAAATCTCTCACACCCGCAGCAGAAGAAAAATAGTAGCCATCCTCACCAAGCACACTCCGGTTGAACGCATTGTCGTGTGCCAGGATCAGCGCCCCGCTCGCCATCGCCTCCAGCAACGACGGATTAGTCCCACCCGTACTATGCCCGTGAAAATACAGAAAAGAAAACGCCTTCAGCGAATGCAGCCGCTCCTGCTCGAATATCGCCCCGGCAAAAACTATCCTCGCATCCTCCGAAAATTTATTCTTCAGATACTGACCATGATGATTCGAAAAATTCCCCACCACCAACATCTTCTTCGAACTCCCGCTGGAACAAAACCCATTCAACACCATCTCGATATTGTTCTCCTCCTCCATCCTGGCCATCAGCAGCAGGTAATCCCCCGGTGCCACCCCATA
>Ga0068853_100003994_pt1 | contig 11341 bp, 10 predicted proteins | sample KBSCornC32_FD_65655 | JGI IMG/M metagenome (GOLD analysis project Ga0068853, IMG submission 65655) | Corn rhizosphere microbial communities from Kellogg Biological Station, Michigan, USA - KBS Corn C3-2 | ecosystem: Host-associated > Plants > Roots > Rhizosphere > Soil ... | reverse complement strand
CGCTGCGGCGCATGTTGCCGAGGTCGACGCGATCACGCCGCAGGTCGAAGCCATGGCCGGGGATACCCTGTCGGGCGTCGGCCGTGGCGGCATGGCGTCCAAGCTTGCCGCTGCCAAGATCGCGACGGCGGCGGGCTGCGATGTGATCATCGCCAAGGGGAGTTCGGAACATCCCATCGCCGCGATCCGCAGCGGCGCCCGCACGTCGCGTTTCGCCGCAAACGGCACGCCCGCGGCGGCACGCAAGCGCTGGATTGCGGGGGTTCTTAAACCCCAGGGCACACTCATCATCGATGCCGGTGCCGCCAAAGCATTGGCAGACGGAAAAAGTCTGCTGCCCGCCGGCATTCGCCAGATCGACGGTCGCTTCGAACGCGGCGACGCCGTGGTCGTGAAGGATCACAGCGGGCGCGAGATTGCGCGCGGGCTCGCGGCTTACGGCGCCGGCGACGCCGAACGCATCGCCGGCAAACGCTCGCTCGAAATCGAGGCGATCCTCGGGTATCGCGGCCGCGACGAGATGATCCATCGTGACGATCTCGCGCTGACGGGAGGTGTGTCGTGACCGGTTCATCGACACTCTCCGACGAGATGCTGGCGCTGGGTCGAAGCGCCAAGGGCGCCGCGCGTACCATGCGCGAAGCGTCGACAGACACAAAGAACAAGGCGTTGCGCGCGGCCGCTGCCGCCATCCGGGCGCGCGCGAACGAGATCGCTGCGGCCAACGCGAAGGATATGAGCACGGCGACCGGCCTCACGCCGGCGCTGCGCGATCGCCTGATGCTCGATACCAAACGGATCGAGGCGATGGCGAAAGGAGTCGAGGACGTTGCGCAATTGCCCGATCCGGTCGGACGCGAGCTGGCGCGCTGGACGATGCCCAACGGCTTGGACATCGCGCGCATCGCCACGCCCATCGGCGTCATCGCGATGATCTATGAAAGCCGCCCGAACGTCACCGCCGATGCCGCCGCGCTGGCGCTGAAGGCCGGCAACGTCACCATTCTGCGGGGCGGCTCGGAAGCGGCGCACTCCATCGCAGCGATCCATGCCGCGATGACTCAAGGTCTGCGTGCCGCCGGATTGCCGGACGCCGCCATCAGCCTTGTCCCGACGACGGATCGCGCCGCTGTCGGGCTCATGCTCTCCGGGCTCGAGGGCACCATCGACTTGATCATCCCGCGCGGCGGCAAGCAGCTGACGAGCCGCGTGATGGCGGAGGCGCGCGTCCCTGTGTTGGCGCATCTCGAAGGCGTGTGTCATGTCTATGTCCATGAAAAAGCGAACCTCGCAACCGCACGAGATATCGTGTTGAACTCAAAGATGCGGCGTACCGGCGTCTGCGGCGCGGCCGAGACACTGCTCCTCGATCGCAACATCGTGTCGTCGCATGGCATTCCCATTCTCAAAGATCTGGCCGAAGCCGGTTGTGAGATCCGTGGCGATGACGCCATCCGCGCGACGTTCCCGAAGGCGCTTCGGGCTACCGAAAGCGATTGGTCGACCGAATTTCTCGACGCCATCATCTCGGTAAAGACCGTCGACGATGTCGACGACGCCGTCCGTCACATCGAGCGCTACGGCTCGCATCACACCGAGAGCATCGTTACCAGCGATCAGAAAGTCGCCGAGTATTTTCTCGCCGTGCTCGACTCGGCGATTGTGCTCTGGAACGCGTCCACGCAGTTCGCGGACGGCGCCGAATTCGGCATGGGTGCCGAGATCGGAATCGGCACCGGCAAGCTGCATGCGCGCGGTCCGGTCGGCGTCGAGCAACTGACCACGTTCAAATACGTCGTGCGCGGCACGGGGCAGGTGCGGCCGTGAAGGCGGTGCCGCATCGTCAGCGTGCCAACTGGGTCAGACCGCCGGGGCCGGTCGCGCCTGGCCTGCGGATCGGTCTCCTCGGCGGCTCGTTCAACCCCGCCCACGAAGGTCATCGCCATGTCAGCGAAGTGGCGCTGAAACGTCTCGGCCTCGATTACGTCTGGTGGCTCGTCACGCCGCAGAATCCCCTGAAGCCCGTCGCCGGAATGGCGCCGCTGCATGATCGCGTCCGCGACGCCGAACTGGTCGCCCGTCATCCGCGGATCATCGTCATGGACATCGAGCACGATTTTCATACGCACTACTCGTTCGACACGTTGAAGGCTTTGCAAAAGCGTTTTCCGCAACTCAAATTCATCTGGCTCATGGGCAGCGACAATCTCAACATCTTTCGGCGCTGGCACCGTTGGGCCGAGTTCGCCCAATGTGTTCCCATCGCCGTCATCCAGCGTCCCGGTACCATCCTGGCTGCGCTGCATGCCAAGCCGGTCCAGCGCTTCGGGCTTGCACCCACCACAGCGAAGCTCTGCGCCCGGCGCGCGCCCGCGATCGCCATCATCGGCGGCAAGCGCAACACGCAGAGCTCGACCGCCATTCGGGCCTCCGAGCGTTTCGCCGAGGGCTTGGTCGGCGTCATACCCTCGTGATAGATTGCACCTACGTGCCGCATACCGGCGCGAAGGAGGATGAACACTGACACTGAAGTCCAATGGCGTTCGTAAAGCGCCCCTCAAAGCCAGGTCCGCAAGCAAGCGGGCCAAAACCTCAACCAAAAAATCGGTTCCCAAAAAAGCTGCCGTCAAAAAGACAGCGAGCCTTGATGCCGTCGATCGTGCGCTCCTCGATCGGGTGCGCATCTCGCTCGACGAAGACAAGGCCGAGGACATCGTGGTCATCGACCTCGAAGGCCGCTCTTCGCTCGCCGACGCGCTGGTGATCGCGACCGGTCGGTCCTCGCGCCATGTTGCCGCCATCGCCGAGCATCTCGCGCGCCGCCTGAAGGACGCAGGTTACGGCACGCGTCCGATCAACGGCGCCCAGCAGGGCGACTGGGTTCTGGTCGACGCCGGCGATGTCATCGTCCACGTCTTCCGCTCCGAAGTGCGCGACTATTACGACCTCGAAGGCATGTGGTCGGTCAAGGAACCGCAACGTGGGCGCGCTGCGGGCTGAACTATGCGGCTGCACATCCTCGCGGTCGGCTTCGGCCGCGGCACGCTCGAGAGCCCGCTCAGCGAAGAATTCCTCGGCCGCGCCGCGCAACTCGGCAAGCGCATGGGCTTCCCCGAGGTCGTCTGCGAGGAAATCGCCGTCTCGAAGGAGCGCGACGTCAGAAAACGCATGGCCGACGAAGCCGAGCGGCTCGCCAAGCGCGTGCCCGCCGGCGCGCACATCATTCTTCTCGACGCGAAGGGCAAAGGCATGACGAGCGAGGACTTCGCCGACATGCTGGGCGCGCTGCGCGACGCAGGAACAAAAGACCTCGCATTCGTTATCGGCGGACCGGACGGGCTCGCCCCGTTGCCGGGGAAACGCGCTGGACGCAGCCTTGCCTTCGGTCCGCAAACCTGGCCGCATCTTCTGGTGCGCGCGATGCTGAGTGAACAGATTTATCGCGCGCTCACGATTCTCGCAGGTCATCCCTATCATCGCGGATGACGTCGTCGGTACGCGCAATCGTGGGGATATAGCGGAATTGGTGATTGAACCGTGACGGTTCAAGAGCCGCCTCAATTTTTATGCAGTAATTCTTCGAAAAAATCCGCAGCGGCGAACTTATCCAACAGTTGACGCGTCAAAGTCCGCGCCGAGCGCGGAGAAATTTCGCGCAAGCGTTGGATAACTACGCGGCCAACCTTGGCCCGCGCGATCACATTGCGCCGCAATCCATCAGTTCGTCGGCAATCTTTTTCTGCTCGATGGTCAGAACTGCATAGAGTTTGCTGATTGCGGGAGAGGACGTCTTCATCGCGTCAACTATGGCCTGCATGCCGGCGATCCGCGCATTCATGCGATCCACGGCGGTTCCAGCCTTCATTGCGTTCATCATCGCTGTGCGCGCGCTCTGCATCGCATCGATGCGCCCTGTGAGCGCATCCGCGTAACCATTCCACGCGTCGTTCTGAGCCGCCGTAATCCTGAGGTTGTCCTTCAGGTACGCCAGACGATTCGCAACGACACTTGCCAGATGCGATGTCCGAGTTCCCATCGCCCCTGCGCCCATCGTACCAGGACCAGGCATACTCTCGCCCATCGCGTTCGGGCAGGCTCCACCCATTGGGCTGAACCTGTCGTCAGCCTGAGCGATCGACGGCGACGAAGAAGCCGCTGAAATGGTCACCGTAAGGGCCGTTGCGACCAATAGTTTGTTCATGACGAGGATGAGCCTTCAGGAGCGACTGGCAGCACAAGAGGGTCTTCTAGACTCTGCGCGCCGATTTATTTTGTGGGCGGACCTTCTGGTGGGACGACGGGGACCTTTTCCCACGGCGAAGCACACTCCTTTACATACGGATAATAGGCCTTGGTGTCGGGGCAATAGTTCCAGAATTGATCTGATGTCGGCTCCGGCCCAGGGACGTAACGGGTGTCGTAGGAATACGGATACGGATATGGATATGGATACGAGTAGAAGAAGGGATCGCTGAAAAAGAATGCGTCGGAGAAGAAGAACGGATCGGCGAAAAAGAAGAAATCGTCGTCGAAGCCGTGATGATGATGGTGGCCGCCCATGAAGCCCCCTGATTGGAGCCCACGCATCGCGCTGTGGGGAACCGCCGAGGAAGGCATGGCAGGGGACGCCACGGTGGGGCTGGCGCCCATACCGAAATGGCTCCCACCCATCGCGTGATTGTGAAATGCGAATGACGGCCCGGTAGCGCCGACGAGCAGCGCGACAACAAGACTTCCAAGCGCCTTGTTCAGCATTTCATCCATCCCGTTCCTATGCGAGTTGACCACCTCCGTGAATGGGGTGCCAACACACGACCGAATCTCCAAAACGTCGACGATGATATTTTCACGGTTTGAATGAACCCAACCTGAACGGCTGGTTAATGTACCTAGTTACGCACATGCGTTCTCACGGAAGCCTATGTCCGTGACTGAGAGGATAAAGGCCGGAACGGAGGGGGAGATGCGAGGTATCAGATATCCAGCAGCAGACGCTGCGGATCTTCGAGATTCTCCTTCACGCGCACCAGGAACGTCACGGCGGCGCGGCCGTCGACGAGCCGGTGATCGTAGGAGAGGGCGAGATACATCATCGGCTTGATCACGATCTTGTCGCCTTCCGCAACCGGGCGCGGCTGGATCTTGTGCATGCCGAGGATGCCGGATTGCGGCGTGTTGAGGATCGGCGTCGACATCAAGGAGCCGAACACGCCGCCGTTGGTGATCGTGAACGTCCCACCCATGAGTTCGTCGAGCTTCAGCTTGTTGTCGCGCGCGCGCAGCCCGTAGTCGTGAATCTTGGCTTCGATCTGGGCGAGCGAGAGCTTGTCCGCATCGCGCACGACGGGCACGACGAGGCCGCGGTCCGTCGAAACCGCGACGCCGATGTCGTAGTAGTTCTTGTAGATGACGTCGTCGCCTTCGATTTCGCCGTTGATGTCGGGAAGCTCCTTCAGCGCCGCGATGCAGGCCTTGACGAAGAAGCCCATGAAGCCCAGGCGCACGCCGTGTTTCTTCTCGAAACTCTCCTTGTACTCGGCGCGCAAGGCGATGACGTGGCTCATATCGACTTCGTTGAAGGTCGTGAGCTGCGCCGCCGTGTTCTGCGATTCCTTCAGCCGGAGCGCGATCGTGCGGCGCAGGCGGCTCATCTGGACACGTTCCTCGCGGTCGGCGCGCGGGCGCGGCCCGGCGCTCGCTGCAGCGGGTTGCGGACGCACCGCGCGTTCGGCGGCGCGCGCTTCCAAGGCGTCGAGCATGTCGCCCTTGCTGACGCGGCCGTCGCGCCCTGTGCCGGAAACGCGGCCCGGATCAACGCCGCTTTCCTCGGCGATGCGGCGGACTGACGGCATGATCGGCGCGGACGTCGTTGATGCGGCCGGTTTCGCCGCTTCGGTCTTGGCAGCGGGCTTCGCTGGCGCGGGCTTGGCTGCGGCAGCGGACGTTTTCGCCGTCACGGGCGCCGCGGCGGCGCCTTTGGCGCCTTCCGCGATGGCGCCGAGAACCGCGCCGACCTGAACGGTGGCGCCTTCCTCGACCGAGATGGATTCGATCGAGCCGTCGGCCGGCGCCGGCACTTCCACCGTGACCTTGTCGGTCTCCAGTTCGAGCAAAGGCTCGTCACGCTTTACGGCGTCGCCCTGTTTCTTGAACCACTTCGAAACCGTCGCCTCGGTGACGGATTCGCCCATGGCGGGGACTTTGATCTGGATGCTCATCTCTCATCTCCGCCGCAAATCGGGTGCGCCGCCCAGTTATAGCGTCAAAGCTTCGGCGAGGAACGCCTTCAGTTCGGCATTGTGCTGACTCATGAGACCGGCCGCGGTGGAGGCATATTCCGGCCTTCCAACATAACGTGGCGCGCCGCTGCCGCCCAACTGGACAATCGTGTGCTCGATACGGGGTGCGACGAACGTCCAGGCGCCCTGATTCTTCGGCTCTTCCTGACACCAGATGATCTCGGCCTTGGGGAACCGGTTCAGCTCGAGAGCCAGGACGTTTTCCGGAAACGGATAAAGCTGCTCGATGCGCACGATCTGGATGCGGCCCTCGTTGAGCTTGTCGCGCGCCTCCATGAGGTCGAAGTAAACCTTCCCGCTGCACAGAACCACGCGCTTGATCTGATTGTCCTCGACGAGTTGCGTCGTCCAGGCGCCGGGCACCGCTTCGGCTTGATCGCGCAGCACGCGGTGAAAAGAAGCGCCCGGCCCGAAGTCGGCCAGGAACGAGGTGCAGCGCTTGTGGCGCAGAAGCGACTTCGGCGTCATCAGGATCAGAGGCTTGCGGAACGGCCGGTGCATCTGGCGCCGGAGCACATGGAAATAGTTCGCCGGCGTCGTGCAGTAGGCGACCTGGATATTGTCCTGTGCGCAAAGTTGGAGATAGCGCTCGAGCCGCGCCGATGAATGTTCGGGACCTTGGCCTTCGTAACCGTGCGGCAAAAGCATGACGAGGCCGCACATGCGAAGCCACTTGGTCTCGCCCGAAGCGATGAATTGATCGATGATGACCTGCGCGCCGTTGGCGAAGTCGCCAAACTGCGCTTCCCAGAGCGTGAGCGCCTTGGGCTCGGCCGAAGAATAGCCGTATTCGAACCCGAGCACCGCTTCTTCCGACAGCAGGGAGTCGATGATCTCAAAGCTCGCCTGACCTTCGCGCACATGCTGCAGCGGGTAGTAGCGGGTCTCGTTTTCCTGATCGACGAGGGCGGCATGACGCTGCGAAAACGTGCCTTCGGTCGAATCCTGGCCCGAGAAGCGGATCGGGATCTCTTCGGTGAGCAACGTGCCGAAGGCAAGTCCCTCCGCCGTCGCCCAGTCGAAGCCTTCGCCGCTCTTGAACATCTCGGCTCTGGCGTCGAGCTGGCGCGCGATGGTCCTGTGGATGTTGAAGCCTTCCGGCACGTGGGTCAGCGCGCGTCCCACTTCGTGGACGAGTTCGAGCGGCACGGCGGTGTCGCCGCGGCGATCGCCTTTGGGCGCCATCGACAGGCCGGACCAGCGTCCGTCGAGCCAGTCCGCGCGGTCGGGACGATGGGTTTTGGATGCCGTCAACTCGGAATCGAGTTTCTCCAGAAAAGCGGCACCCATCTGGTCCGCTTCGGCCTGACTGATCGTGCCTTCTTCGACGAGCTTCTGCGTATAGATCTGGAGCGTCGTCGGGTGATCCTTGATCGCCTTGTACATCAAAGGCTGCGTGAAGGTCGGCTCCAGCGTTTCGTTGTGACCGAACCGGCGGTAGCACACCATGTCGATCACGACATCCTTGTGGAAGAGCTGGCGGTATTCCGTCGCCACGCGGGCGCAGTGCACCACCGCTTCCGGATCGTCGCCATTCACATGGAAGATCGGCGCCTGCACCATCAGCGCGATGTCGGTGCAATAAGGCGAAGAGCGCGAGAAGGCCGGCATCGTGGTGAAGCCGATCTGGTTGTTGATCACGAAATGGATCGTGCCGCCGGCCTTGAAGCCCTTGATGCCGGACATCGCGAAACACTCGGCGACAACGCCCTGGCCGGCAAAGGCTGCATCGCCGTGCAGCAGCAGCGGCATCACGCTCGAGCGCGACTCGCAGTCGCCGAGTTGCTGCTGCTTGGCGCGTGCCTTGCCGAGCACGACCGGATCGGATGCTTCCAGATGCGAAGGATTGGCGGTCAATGAAAGGTGAACCTGGTGATTGTCGAACTCGCGGTCGCTGGAGGCGCCGAGATGATATTTGACGTCGCCCGAACCCTGCACTTCGGTCGGGTTGGCGCTGCCGCCGGAGAATTCGTGAAAGAGCTGGCGATACGGCTTTGCCATCACATTGGCGAGCACGTTCAGCCGCCCGCGATGCGCCATACCGATGACAATTTCCTTTACGCCAAGCTGGCCGCCGCGCTTGATGATCTGCTCCAGCGCCGGGATCATGGCCTCGCCGCCGTCGAGACCGAAACGCTTGGTGCCGAGAAAGCGCAAGCCGGCGAATTTCTCGAACCCTTCGGCTTCGACGAGCTTGTTGAGGATGCCCTTCTTGCCTTCCGGCGTGAAGACGATCTCCTTGTCCGGACCTTCGATGCGGCGCTGCAGCCAATCCTTTTGTTCCGGATCGGTGATGTGCATGAACTCGTAGCCGATGCGCCCGCAATAGGTGCGCTTCAGGATCTCCGTCATGCGCCTGGGTGTCGCGCTGCCAAGTCCCATCACGCCGTCGATGAAGATGGGTCGGTCCATGTCTTCGGCATGAAAACCGTAGAAGGAGGGATCCAATTGCGGCAGCGGTTGTTTTGGGGAGAGCTTCAAGGGATCGAGATCCGCTTCGAAATGGCCCAAGACGCGATAGGCGCGAACGAGTTGAATAGCGCGAATGGATTCCTGCGCGGCAAGACGAAGATCGTTCTCGCTCGTCGCGCCCTTGCGAGCCGGCCATTGTCCGGTGAGCGCGCCGACAAGCTCGCCATTCTCGAACTGGGGTTTTTGATCGCGCCGCCAGTCGGGGCCGCGGCCGACTTGTGCCGGCGAGAGCGCGGACTGTCCGAGGCTGGAAAAATAAGCGCGCCAGCTTTCCTCGACCGCGTCGGGATTTTCGAGATACTGCGCGTAAAGCGATTCCACGAACGTCGCGTTGGTGCCGAACAAAAACGACGTTTCTTCGAGCAGGGCGTTGGAGCTGCGGTTGAGGCGATCCGGAGGAGATTGACTTGTCATTTCAATTGTTTAAGGCGGGGCTTGTTGGGTCCCGCCCAGTCCGATTTTCACACGCTGCAAGATGGTGTGGCGTGTAGCGCCGATGCGGTGCCAATTCAACGCTTCCTGAGGTTAAATATGGGTTCAAATAGAGTGGATTGCGACGGGTGACGGCAATTAAACGACTGACCGCACTCGATGCTCTGCGCGGAATCGCGGCGCTCGCGGTGGTGGCGTGGCACTGGCAACATTTTTTTTCGATCTCCGGCGACTGGCAGGCAGGCTGGACGCGCTCCATGCAGCCGTTTTTCTGGCTCTTGAAGCCCCTCTACATCCAGGGCTGGGCGGCGGTCGATCTCTTCTTCGTGCTGTCCGGTTTCGTGTTCTTCTGGCTGTACAGCGAAAGCATCCGCGACGGGCGCGTGCGCCTCGGCGCGTTCGCACTGATGCGGTTTTCGCGTCTCTATCCTCTGCAAGTGCTGACCTTGATCCTGGTGGCGCTTCTCCAGTCCCTCTATTTCGCGCGTGTCGGCCGCTTCTTCATCTACCAAGACAACGATTGGCAGCATTTTATTCTCCATCTCGGGCTGGTGCAGAACTGGTGGCCGAACATGCCGCAAAGCTTCGACGGGCCGAGCTGGTCGGTCTCGATCGAAGTCCTGCTCTACCTGGTCTTTTTCGCAGGCTGCCGGCTGGGCGTGCGTGCCGGTTGGCGGACCTTGCTGCTCGCCATCGCCGCCGCGCCCCTGATGTGGGTCGACGAACATATTTCTCGCGGCATGATCGGGTTCTTCATGGGCGGCGTGGCTTACGCATTGTGGGACCATGCGCGATCACGACCCTCCGCGGTGTTGCTCGCCCGGCTGACCGCAACGCTGTCGCTGATCGGCTGGGCAATCCTGCTCCTGCTTCTCTATCGTCAAAGTCCTTGGCTCGCCGGCGGTGAACTCAATGTCGGATTTCTCTATGCCTTCGATTACCTGCTTTGCCCGCTGACGGTATTGTCGCTCGCACTCTATGAAAGTGTCAGCGCTCGCCGCTTCAAGCGCCTCGCCTTCCTGGGCGACATCAGTTACTCGACCTACATGCTGCATTTTCCGTTGCAGCTTCTGGTCGTGTTGCTGGCGCTGCGCTTTGGTCTCGCACCCGCCTTCTTCATGCAGGGTTGGGTGATGCTCGCATTCCTCGCCGTATTGATCGCATTGGCGGCGCTCACCTATCTCTTTTTCGAGAAGCCGATGCAAGATTTGCTGCGCGGTCGCTCGCGCCGCTACGCAGTGCCGGCCGAATAATCAGCGCTTCGCTGGCAGAATGCGCAGATGTGCCGTGGCGGTCGCGACGAGCGTGCCGTCGGGCGCGCGCAGTTCGCCGCGCGTCGTGGCGCTTCTTTCGTCGCGCGACATCAGCCAGGCCTTCGCTTCCAGGACCGTCAGCGGAGCAGGGCGCAGAAATTCCGTCTCGAGCTTCACGGTTACGGAGGTCAATTCCGGTGGCAACTGCGCCAGAAGCGCCGCCGATAAGGAAGAATCGAGCATCGCGGAGACGAGGCCGCCTTGCATAGAACCGTGACGGTTGGCGAATTCCGGTTGCGCGCGAAAACTGAGATGCACCGTGCCGTCCGCATCGATCGCAAGAAGCTCGCGGCCGAGCAGCTTTGCGACCGGGGTGATCAGGTCGAGATCGGCTCTGCTCACTTGCCGTTGAGAAGCTCGACAAGCGTGGTGCCGAGCGCGGCTGGATTGGGCGAGACACGTATCCCGGCCGAGCGCATCGCCTCGATCTTCGAGTCCGCGCCGCCCTTGCCGCCGGAAATGATCGCGCCGGCATGACCCATGCGGCGGCCGGGCGGGGCGGTGACGCCGGCGATGAAGCCGACCATCGGCTTCTTGATCTTGTTGTGCTTGATGAATTCCGCGGCGTCTTCCTCGGCGCTGCCGCCGATTTCGCCGATCATAATGATGCTCTTGGTTTCGGGATCGGCCAGGAACATCTCGAGCACCTCGATATGCTCGGTGCCTTTCACCGGATCGCCGCCAATCCCGACGCACGACGACTGCCCAAGACCGACGGCCGTCGTCTGCGCCACCGCCTCATACGTCAGCGTGCCGGAGCGCGAAACGATTCCGACATTGCCGCGGCGATGGATGTGGCCGGGCATGATGCCGATCTTGCATTCG
>Ga0068853_100003992_pt1 | contig 11345 bp, 9 predicted proteins | sample KBSCornC32_FD_65655 | JGI IMG/M metagenome (GOLD analysis project Ga0068853, IMG submission 65655) | Corn rhizosphere microbial communities from Kellogg Biological Station, Michigan, USA - KBS Corn C3-2 | ecosystem: Host-associated > Plants > Roots > Rhizosphere > Soil ... | reverse complement strand
CTGCAGCTCGAGCAGAGCACTTGGGCCATGCACGCGCGCATCGAAAAAATCGCGAGCAGCTATTTGCGGATGAGCGTGCCAGCGGCAAAGCGCGTGCGCATGGTTACTACCGAGAGTCCGGCTATGGACACGCGCCGCACTGAGATCGCGAAGACGCAACGATGAAGCCGCCGCTCAATCCGGCACTGCAGCTTCGGCTTCCCGTCGGGCGTGCTCGCATTCTCGTGGGACTGCTGCTCCTGTGGTTCGGCGTGCTCACGGCGCGCGCGATGTACCTCCAAGTCTGGCGCAACGACTTTCTGCAGCAGGAGGGGGCGTCGCGCTTTACGCGTACCCTGGAGCTGCCAGCGCATCGCGGGATGATCACGGATCGCTACGGTGAGCCGCTCGCCATCAGCACGCCGGTCGAGTCCGTGTGGGCGAGTCCTGCCGACGCGGACCTCACCGCGAATCAGCGTCACAAGCTCGCCGCTTTGCTGGACATGGATGAGCTCGAGCTCAGGCGGAAGCTTGCCGACACCGGTCGCGAGTTCGTCTACCTCAAGCGCCATCTGCCACCCGAGCTATCCGAGAAGGTCGTGCAGCTTGGACTGCCCGGCATCTCGTTAAAGCGCGAATACCGCCGCTACTATCCGGCCGGCGATCTGACTGCGCATCTGATCGGCATCACGGACGTGGACGATCGCGGGCAGGAAGGCATCGAGCTCGCATATCAGGATTGGCTCGCAGGCAAGCCCGGCAGCCGGCGCGTGATCAAGGATCGGCTCGGCCGCGTCGTCGAGGACGCCGCGAATATCCGGCAGCCGGTCGAAGGGCGCGATCTCGCGCTGTCGATCGACCGCAAGCTGCAGTATCTCGCTTATCGCGAACTGAAGGCGGCGGTTGCGCAGCATCGCGCGAAGGCGGGCGGCATCGTCGTGCTCGACGTGAGGACCGGCGAAGTCCTCGCGATGGCGAATCTGCCGGCCTTCAATCCGAACAATCGCTCGACCTTGGACTCGCGGCGCGCGCGCAACCGCGCGATCACCGATACGTTCGAACCTGGATCGACGCTCAAGCCGTTCACGGTCGCCGCCGCGCTCGACGCCGGTGTGATCCGCCCCAACACTGTTCTGCAGACTGCCCCGGGCTATCTAGTCGTCGGCGACGCCACGATCCACGATGCTCATCCCGAGGGCGCGCTCACGGTCGCGCAGGTGATCCAAAAATCATCCAACGTCGGCGCCGCGAAAGTGGCTCTAGCTCTGCCGCGCGAGGCGCTGTGGAACGTTCTTTCCGGTGCCGGCTTCGGTGCACCGTCTCAGCTCAACTTTCCCGGTGAAGTGGGCGGGCGCCTGCGCGCTTATCAGAATTGGCGGCCGATCGAGCAAGCGACGCTGTCCTATGGGCACGGCATTTCGGTGAGCCTTCTGCAGCTTGCGCGCGCCTACACCGTGTTCGCCACGGAAGGGCGACTGCAGCCGTTGTCGCTCGTGCGGCGCGACGAGGCGGTGCAGGGCACTCGCGTGATTTCGGCGGGTACCGCGCTGGCCGTGCGCAACATGCTGGAGCTGGTGGTCAAGGCGGGAGGTACGGCGCCGCGCGCTCAGGTCATGGGTTATCGCGTCGCCGGCAAGACCGGGACTGCGCACAAGCTCGAAGGGCGCAGCTACGCGGGCGATCGGTATGTTTCTTCTTTTGTCGGTCTCGCGCCGGCCTCGGATCCGCGTCTGCTCGTGGCTGTGATGATCGACGAGCCGAGCGACGGTCAGTACTACGGCGGCGTGGTGGCCGCGCCGGTCTTCAGTCAGGTGATGTCGGAGGCGTTGCGCATGCTGTCGATCGCGCCGGACGCGCCGATGACCGACATCGTTCCCGTGGACGCGCTGCCGGAAGTGCGCGAGGAAGTCTGACCGTGACGCCATCCACACAGCGTCCCGGAGAGCGCTTCGATGTCAGCGCCGTTGATCGTCTTGGCATCCCGGTGACACGGCTCGCTACCGATAGCCGCGGCGTTCAACCCGGCGACGTGTTCGTCGCACTGCCCGGTGAGCGTGCGGATGCGCGGACACTGATCCCGCAGGCGATGGCTGCCGGCGCCGCCGGTGTCATCTGGGAAGAGAAGGGCTTTCGCTGGAACGCGGATTGGGATCTCCCCAATCTACCCGTGATGAATCTGCGCGCGAAGCTCGGACTGATTGCCGCACATGTCTATGGCGAGCCGTCGCGACACATGTGGGTTGCCGGCGTCACCGGCACCAACGGCAAGACCTCGTGCTCGCATTGGATTGCGCAGAGCTTGACTCGGCTCGGTCGGCGAACGGGGGTCATCGGCACGCTCGGCAACGGCTTTCCAGGGGCGCTCGAGTCTGCAACTCACACCACGCCCGATGCGGTCGCGGTGCATCGGCAAATGTCCGAACTGTTGTCGCAGGGTGCTGCAGGTGTCGCAATGGAAGTCTCCTCCCATGGGCTCGAACAGGGCCGGGTGAACGGCGTGGCCTTCGCGGCCGCGCTGTTCACCAATCTTTCGCGCGATCACCTCGACTATCACGGCACCATGGAAAGCTATGGCGCCGCCAAGGCGCGGCTATTTCACTGGGACGGCCTGCAGCACGCAGTGATCAATCTCGATGACGGCTTCGGGCTCGAGCTGGCCGCTTCGCTCGATCGATCGCGCGTAGACGTACTGGGCTACGGATTGGGTAAAGGCGAGATTTCCGGTCACAAGCTCGATCTGTCGAAACGCGGCCTCACTCTCGAGATCGAAACGCCGTGGGGCGCCGCGGTGATGCGCAGCCAGCTCCTCGGTGGATTTAATGCCGCGAACTTGCTCGGTGTACTGGGCATGCTGCTCGCCGCGGGCGTGAAGCTCGACGATGCGGTGCGCACGCTCGAACAGGTCGAGCCGGTGCCGGGCAGACTGCAAATGGTGCGGCATCCGAACAAGCCGCTGGTCGTCGTGGATTACGCTCACACGCCGGACGCACTCGAGAAAGTGCTCGAGACGTTGCGCGGTGTGCTCGCCGGCGCAGGTCGATTGATCTGCGTGTTCGGTTGCGGCGGCGAGCGCGATCCGGGCAAGCGCCCGCTGATGGGAGAAGTCGCCACGCGCCTCGCGGACATTACTGTCATCACCAGCGATAACCCGCGTGGCGAGGAGCCTCGCGCGATCGTTGACCAGATCGTTGCGGGAGCGCACTCCAATTACCATGTCGAGATCGATCGCGCCGCTGCGATTTATCTCGCGCTTCGCGAAGCGCGTCCGGACGACGTTGTGCTGATCGCGGGGAAGGGACACGAGGCGTACCAGGAAGTCGCCGGCCGCCGCTTGCCGTTCAGCGATGTGGACGTCGCGTCGAGCGTGCTCGGGGAGCGCGGCTGATGCTCGATATTCAGACTGCGGCCGAAGCGCTCGGGGCCTGGTATTCGGGCGCCAACGTCACGTTCACCGGCGTCACGACCGACAGCCGCCAGGTGCATGCGGGCGATCTGTTCGTGGCATTGCGCGGCGAGCGCTTCGACGGCCATGCCTACGTTGACGCCGCGCTCGACGCCGGCGCTGCAGCCGCGCTCGTCGAGGAAGCCGAGCCCGTGCAGCGCCCAAATGCGCCGCTCATCCTGGTGCGCGACACGCGTCAGGCGCTGGGCCGTCTCGCCGCGTTCTGGCGCGGCCGGTTCACCATGCCGCTGGTCGCTGTGACGGGCAGCAACGGCAAGACCACCGTCAAGGAGATGATCGCCTCCGTGCTGCGTACGGCGGCCGGTGACGATGAAGTGCTCGCAACCGCCGGCAACCTGAACAACGACATCGGCGTGCCCCTGATGTTGCTGCGCCTGCGCGACCAGCATCGCTACGCGGTCATCGAGATGGGGATGAATCATCTCGACGAGATCAGCTACCTCACGCGGCTTGCCGAGCCCGATGTGGCGCTCGTCAACAACGCCGGCGTTGCGCACATCGGGGAGCTCGGTTCGCGTGAAGCGATCGCGCGTGCAAAGGGAGAGATCTACGAAGGCCTCGGCGAGAGCGGCGTTGCGCTGATCAATGCTGACGACGACTTCGCGGAGCTCTGGCGCGACTTGAACCGCGGCCGCAAGGTCATCGAGTTCGGCATCGACCATCCCGCGACGATCACCGCGCAATATGAGCTGAGCGCGTCCGGCAGCCTGGTCTCGTTCCGTACGCCGGAATCGGAGTACGCCGCGCACCTGCAAGTGCCGGGGCTGCACAACGTGCGCAATGCGCTCGCCGCAGCGACAGCGGCGTTCGCGCTGGCTATTCCAGCCGACTCGGTCGCAGCGGGACTTGCCCATTATGGCGGGACCAAGGGCCGGTTGCAGCGGAAGGCGACGCGCGTCGGCGCTGTTCTGATCGACGATACCTACAACGCCAATCCCGATTCGGTGAAGGCCGCGATTGCGGTGCTCGCGGCAGCGTCCGGCGAACGCGTGCTGGTGCTGGGCGACATGGGCGAGCTCGGCGATGAAGGACCCACGTTGCATACGGAGGTTGGAGAGCAGGCGAGGCGCGCCGGCATAGAACATCTGCTCACGCTCGGCGAGCTGTCGGCCGCAGCCGCGAAGGCCTTCGGCAGCGGCGCGAGGCACTTTCGCGAGCTCGACGCGTTGTGCTCGGCACTCGATGCGCTCATCACGCCCGCCACCACGGTCCTGGTGAAGGGCTCGCGCTTCATGCGCATGGAGCGCGTCGTCGAGCGCTTCGCGGCCGGTGGCTCGCAGACTACGCAGGGAGATCATTGACATGCTGCTGATGCTCACCCAGTGGCTCGGTCAGGACATCCGCACCTTCAATGTCTTCGGTTACATCACGCTGCGCGCCGTGCTCGCGACTCTGACCGCGCTCGTGATCTCCTTCGTTGTGGGCCCCGCGACGATTCGCAAGCTCACCACCTACAAGATCGGGCAGTCGGTGCGTGACGACGGGCCGCAGACCCACCTCGTCAAGTCGGGCACGCCGACGATGGGGGGCGCGTTGATCCTCGTGTGCATCACGATCACGATGATCCTGTGGGGCGATCTCACGAATCGCTTCGTCTGGGTTGTCATGGTCGTCACGCTCGGGTTCGGCGTGATCGGCTGGGTCGACGACTACCGCAAGGTAGTCCACCGTAATCCGAAAGGTCTGTCGGCGCGCTCCAAGTACTTCCTGCAATCGCTGTTGGGATTCGCCGCGGCCGGCGCGCTCGCTTACACCGGCACGCAAGCGCAGACCGAGCTGATCGTCCCGTTCTTCAAGCAGGTGGCCTATCCGCTCGGCATGGCCGGCTTCGTGATCCTCACCTACTTCGTGATCGTCGGCTCCAGCAATGCGGTCAACCTGACCGATGGACTGGACGGCCTCGCGATCCTGCCGACCGTAATGGTGGCGAGTGCGCTAGGCGTGTTCGCCTATGTGGCCGGCAACGCGGTGTTCTCGAAATACCTCGGCTTTCCGCACATTCCGGGCGCCGGCGAGCTCACGGTGTTCTGTGCCGCACTCGCGGGAGCAGGGCTTGGCTTTCTCTGGTTCAACGCGTATCCGGCAGAGGTATTCATGGGCGACGTCGGCGCGCTTGCGCTCGGTGCTGCGCTCGGGACCGTGGCCGTGATCGTCCGGCAGGAGATCGTGCTGTTCATCATGGGCGGCGTGTTCGTGGTCGAGACGCTGTCGGTGGTGCTGCAAGTGGCGTCGTTCAAGCTGACCGGCAAGCGCATCTTTCGAATGGCGCCGTTGCATCACCACTACGAATTGAAGGGCTGGAAAGAGAATCAGGTCGTCGTGCGCTTCTGGATCATCACGATGATGCTGGTGCTGTTCGGGTTGTCGACGTTGAAGCTGCGGTGATGAATCTGACCGGGAGAAACGCACTCGTTCTGGGCCTCGGCATCAGCGGACTGTCGATGGCGCGCTGGTTGAACCATCGCGGCGCGCGCGTCCGCGTGGCCGACACGCGCAAGGCACCGCCGTGCAGCGCGCAGTTGCAGCGCGAGTTGCCCGACGTTGCGGTCGCGACCGGTGCATTCCAGCCGGACAGCTTCGAGAACGTCGACCTCATCGCGATCAGCCCGGGAGTGCCGGTTGCCGAGCCACTGGTCGAAACGGCGGTGCAGCGTGGGGTCCCGATCGTTGGCGACATCGAGCTGTTCGCACAGGCCTTGCCGGCCATCGCTGCGGCGAAGGTGCTTGCGATCACCGGCTCCAACGGCAAGAGCACCGTCACTGAGATGGTGGGCGCGATGTGCCGCAAGGCCGGGCTGCGCTCGGTGGTGGCCGGCAACATCGGCTTGCCGGTGCTCGACGTCCTGCTCGAGATCGAGCGTGCGGCTGCCGCGGGCGAACGCCGTCCGGATGTGTTCGTCCTGGAGTTGTCGAGCTTTCAGCTCGAGACGACGTCTTCGCTCGATGCGCGTGTAGCCGCGTGCCTGAATCTGAGCGAAGACCATCTCGACCGCTATCCTGCAATGGCGGCGTACGCGCAAGCCAAGGCGCGCATCTTCCGCGGCAGCGGTGTGCAGGTGCTCAATCGTCAGGACGTCTGGTGCCGCAGCATGGCGATTCCTGGCCGCACGGTATTCACCTTCGGTCTCGACGAGCCAGCCAACGAGCGCGAATGGGGCTTGACGGAATCGGAGGGCGAGACCTGGCTTGCGCAAGGCACTCAGAAATTGATGGGCGTGTCGCAGTTGCGCGTGGCCGGACTGCACAACGCGGCGAACGCCCTTGCGGCACTCGCCTTGACGCGCGCAATCGATCTTCCGTATCAGCCGCTGCTGCAGGCGCTGACCGAGTTCGAAGGCTTGCCGCACCGCGTGCAGAAGGTCGCCGAGATCGACGGTGTAGCGTTCTACGACGATTCCAAGGGCACCAATGTCGGCGCGACCGTGGCTGCGTTGAACGGCATGCGTCAGAAGGTCGTGCTGATTGCCGGTGGCGATGGCAAGGGTCAGGACTTCGCGCCGCTCAAACCGGCGGTCGCGGCACGCGCGCGCGCGGTCGTTCTGATCGGACGCGATCGCGAAAAGATCGCTCAGGCGATCGAAGGCAGCGGCGCACCGACCCAGCGTGCGCGCGACATGGAAGAGGCCGTGCGCATGGCGCTCGCCGCCGCTCGCGAGGGCGACGCGGTTCTGTTATCGCCGGCCTGCGCGAGCTTCGACATGTTCCGTAACTACGAGCATCGCGCGCAGGTGTTCGTGCAGGCGGTCAAGGATCTGGCGGCGACGAAATGAACCTGTCCCTGACCACGCCGGCTAAGAGCCTGCTGCGCGAATACGATCTCGCGCTGCTGTGGGCTGCGGTGCTGCTGCTCGGCATCGGGCTGGTCATGGTCTATTCCGCGTCGATCGCTATCGCGGAGCAGTCCAAGTTCACCTCGAATCAGCCGACCTATTTTCTGGTGCGGCATCTATTCTTCCTGGTTGCCGCAGGCATCGCCGCGGCCATGGTGTTCCAGGTGCCGATGCGCTTGTGGCAGCAGGCTTCGCCCTATCTGTTCCTGTTCGGCGCGGCGCTGCTTGTGCTGGTGCTGATCCCGGGCGTCGGGCGCGAGGTAAACGGCAGCCGGCGCTGGATTCCGCTGGTGGTCGCCAATCTGCAGCCTTCGGAGCTCATGAAGTTGTTCGTCGTGCTGTACGCCGCGGACTACACCGTTCGCAAGGCGGCATGGATGCACAGCTTCAAGCGCGGCTTCCTGCCGATGTTTGCCGTGATGCTGTTCGTCGGTGCGCTCCTGTTGCGTGAGCCGGACTTCGGCGCGTTCGCGGTGATCACCGCTATTGCGATGGGCACGCTGTTTCTCGGCGGCATGAACTGGCGGCTGTTCGCGGGGCTCGCCGCGCTGCTGGTGGCGGGCTTCATCGTGATCATTGTCACATCGCCCTATCGCATGCAGCGCATCCTCGGTTTCATGGATCCATGGGCCGATCCGTTCGGCAAAGGCTACCAGCTATCGCATGCGCTCATCGCGTTCGGTCGTGGCGAAGTTCTGGGCGTCGGACTCGGTGCCAGCGTCGAGAAACTGTTCTATTTGCCCGAGGCGCACACGGATTTTCTGCTCGCGGTGATCGGCGAGGAGCTCGGCTTCCTCGGTGTAGCCGTCGTGATCGGCCTGTTCACCTGGCTCACGTTACGTGCCTTTGCCGTGGGCTCGCAAGCGGCCAAGCTCGAGCGTTACTTCTCGGCGCTGGTCGCGCAAGGCATCGGTATCTGGCTGGCGGTGCAAGCCATCATCAACATGGGCGTGAATCTCGGGCTGCTGCCGACCAAAGGCTTGACGCTGCCGTTTCTGAGCTTCGGCGGCAGCGGTTTGCTGGCCAATTGTGCAGCGCTGGCGCTGCTGCTTCGGATCGACTGGGAAAGCCGCCAGCTGATGCGTGGCAGCGGCGGCATCACTACGCCTGCGGACGCGGGTGGAGTGAAGGTCGAGCGCGCGCGGCTGCAGCGTGTCGAGCCCCGCCTGAGAAGTGGAAGCTGGTCGCTCGGCGCTCCGCAAATTCACCGTGGCCCAGGACGGATCTGACATGCCGGGTCCGCGCATCATCCTGATCATGGCCGGCGGAACCGGCGGCCATGTGATGCCCGCGCTGGCTGTCGCCGACTACATGCGTGCAGCCGGCTGGCGCGTGGCCTGGCTCGGCGCCAAGGACGGGATGGAAGCCACGCTCGTGCCCAAGCATGGCTACGAGATGCAATGGATCCGATTCTCGGGGCTCCGCGGCAAAGGCATCGTGCGCATGGCATTGCTGCCGCTCAACCTACTGGTCGCGTTTTGGCAGAGCGCGCGCGTGATCTTTCGTGTGCGGCCGGATGTGGTGCTAGGTATGGGCGGATACGTGTCGTTCCCGGGCGGGATGATGGCCTCGTTGCTCAACCGGCCGCTGGTGGTGCACGAGCAGAACTCGATCGCCGGGCTGGCGAATCGCGTCCTCGGCGCTGTGGCGGATCGGATTCTGACCGGCTTTCCGGGCGTGCTGAAGAAGTCAGTGTGGGTGGGCAACCCGGTCCGCGCTTCCATCGCAGCGCTGCCGCCGCCGGCTGAGCGCTTCGCGCATCGGGCCGGTCCACTCAAGGTACTCGTGGTCGGTGGCAGCCTCGGCGCACAGGCGCTGAACGAGATCGTGCCGCAGTCACTCGCGCTGATTCCCGAAGCGAACCGCCCGCTCGTCACCCACCAGGCGGGCGTCAAGCATCTGGACGCCCTGCAACGCAACTATGCGCAGGCCGGCGTGAAAGCAAGCGCGCTCGCTTTCATAGAAGACATGGCGGCGCAGTACGGCGATGCGGACGTCGTGATCTGCCGCGCCGGCGCGCTCACGGTCTCCGAGCTGGCCGCTGCGGGCGTGGCCAGCATCCTGGTGCCGTTTCCGCATGCAGTTGACGACCACCAGACGTACAACGCCCGCTTTCTCGCCGATGCGGGCGCTGCCGTGCTCGTCCAGCAACGCGATTTGAGCGCGCGCGGATTGGCGGACTTGCTGCTCGCGTTCACGCGCGACAAGCTGCTCGACATGGCCAATCGCGCGCGCGCGCTGGCCAAGCCCGAAGCGACCGCCGCGGTGGCGGACGTCTGCATGGCCGCGGCCGCATGAGCTCCAACAAGGAAGAATCCATGAGTCAGAGCAAGAACACCAAGCAGTCCAAACGCCGCGGCGGTTTGCTGAGGTTGCGCTTGCGTGTGCCGGCGCGCGAAGAGAACGCGACGCGCAGCCGCGACGTGGGTGACGTGCGCCTGCAGTTTCTGCTCGATGCTTCGACATTGTCGAGATAGCGACGAGGGATGAAGCACAAAGTCAAGCGCATCCACTTCGTCGGCATCGGTGGTGCCGGCATGAGCGGAATTGCCGAGGTGTTGTTGAACCTGGGGTTCCAGGTCAGCGGCTCGGATCTATCCGACAACGCCACGACGCAACGCTTGAGCAGTCTCGGCGCACACGTGAGCCGCGGGCACGATGCAACGTATATCCAGGGCGCCGATGTAGTGGTGGTTTCCACGGCGGTGAAGCCGGACAACCCGGAAGTCGGCGCGGCACGTGCCAAGCGCATCCCGGTCGTTCCGCGTGCGTTGATGCTCGCGGAGCTCATGCGGCTGCGGCAGGGCGTTGCGATCGCCGGCACGCACGGCAAGACCACGACAACGAGCCTCATCGCCAGCGTACTGGCGGAAGCCGGCATGGACCCGACGTTCGTGATCGGCGGCCGGTTGGAGGCGGCCGGCTCTCACGCCAAGCTCGGCAAGGGCGAGTTCATCGTGGTCGAGGCCGACGAGTCGGACGCATCGTTCCTGCACCTGCAGCCGGTGCTCGCAGTCGTGACCAATATCGATGCCGATCACATGGAAACGTACGGCCACGACTTCAGCCGGCTGCGTCAGGCCTTCCTCGATTTCATCCAGCGTCTTCCGTTCTACGGCATGGCGGTCCTGTGCGTGGACGATGCGAACGTGCGCGCGATCATGCCGCTCGTCACCAAGCCGATCACGACCTACGGATTGTCGGAGCAGGCTCAGATCCGCGGCGTCGACATCCGGCACGAGGCCGGTCGCATGCACTTCAGGGCGCAGATCAAAGCCAACGGCGCACCGGCCAAGTCGATCGACGCAGCGCTGAACCTGCCCGGCGTGCACAACGTGCAGAACGCGCTGGCCGCGATCGCCGTGGGCCTCGAGCTTCAAGTGCCGGAACGAGCCATCGTGCGCGCGCTGGCTGAGTTCAAGGGCGTTGGCCGTCGCTTTCAACGCTACGGCGAGATCGCGTTGCCGGGCGGTGGAACGTTCACGTTGATCGACGACTATGGGCATCACCCTGTCGAGATGGAGGCGACGCTGGCGGCAGTGCGCGGCGCCTTCCCCGGCCGCCGGCTGCTGCTGGCTTTCCAGCCGCATCGCTACACGCGCACGCGCGATGTCTTCGAGGACTTCGTGCGTGTGCTCTCGTCGGTCGACGCGTTGCTTCTGGCCGAAGTCTATCCAGCGGGCGAGGCACCGATCGTCGCGGCCGACGGACGGGCCCTCGCGCGTGCGGTTCGTGTCGCCGGCAAAGTAGAGCCGATCTTCGTCGAGCAGATAGCTGATCTCCCCCAGGCGATCCTGGATGCGGCGCGTCCCGACGATGTGGTCGTGACCATGGGTGCGGGCTCTATCGGCGCCGTGCCCGGAATCGTTTCGCGCGGCGGGGCCGACAACAATACACAGGCGGCCGCTCATGGACATGGCTGAGCTGAACCGCATCGCGGAGCACGGCTTGGGCGGCGAGTTCAGATTGAACGAGCCGATGCACAAGCATACGAGCTGGCGCACGGGCGGACCGGCTGACCGCGCCTATTTCCCGCGCGACCTGAAGGATCTTGCGCGCTTCGTCCACACGAT
>Ga0068853_100003991_pt1 | contig 11346 bp, 8 predicted proteins | sample KBSCornC32_FD_65655 | JGI IMG/M metagenome (GOLD analysis project Ga0068853, IMG submission 65655) | Corn rhizosphere microbial communities from Kellogg Biological Station, Michigan, USA - KBS Corn C3-2 | ecosystem: Host-associated > Plants > Roots > Rhizosphere > Soil ... | reverse complement strand
CGCCGTAGAAGAGCGAGCCGACGATATTGACGCGTTCGATGAGGGCGCCAAAACCGCGCGCTCCAAGGGCGGCGAAGGAAACGGCAAAGGCACCCCAGAAAACGGTCAGAAACCGTGAGGCTACTAAATAATGGCTGTCGCTGCCATCGCGCACTATATAGCGGCGGTAGATATCAACTACCGAGACGGTGGCGAGCGAGTTGATCTCTCCAGAAGTAGAGCCCATGGAAGCCGAGAAGATCACGCCGACTACCAGACCAACCAAGCCCACAGGCAGATACGATTTCACAAATGAAAGGAAGATGTAGTTGGTGTCATCGAATCGATTGCCGACGATGTGGAGGCCACGCTCGCGGGCACTGTCGAAATCGCTCTGGGCATGGCGAAACGTGGAAAGCGTCGTTGGCGTTTGGTTATCGGCGAATTGGTATGCAGCCTGGCGGCGCTCCTCGAAACTGCGCTGATAATTGGCTTGGGCGGGCGTCCAGGCGGCGGTTTTTTGGGCACGTGCCGCTTCGAGCGGGTGGAAAATCATCGGCGACGGCACGAATAGCGAGAGCACGAAGACCATCGCGCCGATGAACAAAATGAACAACTGCATGGGGATCTTCACCGCGGCAGTAAAGATAAGGCTCAGCCTGCTCTGCGCGACGGATTTCCCGGTGAGATAGCGTTGCACCTGACTTTGATCGCAGCCGAAGTAAGCGAGGGCGAGGAACGCGCCGCCGATCAGTCCGCTCCAGAGGTTATAGCGATTACTCAAATCGAAGCGGGTGTCGACAATGTTCAAGCGGCCAGCCGCCCCGGCGAGATGAAGCGCATCTACCATGGAAATATTTTGCGGCAGAGCATGCAACACAATCACGAGACTGGCAATGAGCGCGACGAAGATCATACTCATCTGCTGCACATCGGCCCAGGTCAGTGCCTTAATACCGCCGCTCGTGGTGTAGAGGACTACCAGCGCGCCGATGAGCACGGTGATCCAGCGGTCGTTCCAACCGAGCACATCGGAAAGAGCAACGGCCGGAGCATACAGGCCAATTCCAGCTGCCAGCCCGCGCTGGATAAGAAAAATGCCGCTGGCGAGGGCGCGCGTTTTCGCGTCGAACCGCTGTTCGAGATATTCATAGGCAGTGAAAACCTTGGCGCGATGGAAAATAGGCACCGCCGTAGCGGACAGAATGACCATCGCGATAGGCAGACCGAAATAGAACTGCGCAAAACGCATACCATCGACGTAGCCCTGGCCCGTAGTGGAAATAAATGTGATGGCACTGGCTTGAGTGGCAAGGATCGAAAGCCCCATGGCATACCAGGGCATGCTCTTCGAAGCCAAAAGATATTTGCTGACCGTGTTGCTGCCGCGCCCGCGATACAAGCCGTACGAAACCAGCGAGATCAGCCAAGCGAACAGGACCACCCAATCGAGTGTTCTCATCGCTCCTGCATGATCAGTAACTTAGGAATCTTGTCACCGCGTAGAGAAGCAGAATCAAGATGGCCAGGTAGCCGAGAACCGCGGCATAAACCCGCGGCCAGGAACTCAGGAACGGGGGCGGTTCATCTTCATGCAGGGCGCGTTCCAAGTCCGCTCCGAAGTATACCGTAAACTGTTAATAGCTCCTATAATTTTGCGGCAGACCTGCCGGGCGGAAACCATGTTCGCGCGTGCATCCCATAACGGTAACTCTGAAAACTCATTGGCTAACTCAACCACACGCAAACCAATTAATGTCCTGATTGTGGACGACGAGGAGACGCAACGTGCCCCTTTGGCCGCCATGCTCGACGCCTGGGGCTACAAAGCCGAGGTAGCGGGGGACGGACAAGAGGCTCTCGAGAAGCTGGCAGCGTTTTCGGCCAACGTCATCGTGACGGACCTGATGATGCCGCGCATGGACGGCTTCGAGCTGATGAAGCGTCTGGCAGCGGATGGGAACATGCCGCCGTCGATCGTGCTGACGGCATTTGGAAATATCGAGACAGCGATTCAGACCACTCACGATCTCGGTGCGTATTGGTTTCTCGAAAAGCCTATACAGCCATCGGCGCTACGTTTTCTGATCGAACGAGCTGCTTCGCAAAGCCAGATGGCGGAGGAGACCGAGCGGTTACAGCGGCAGCTGCAATACCAGGGCGTGCTGGTGGACATGGTAGGCACCTCACCGCCGATGCAAGACGTTTTCTCGACCATTCGACAGGTGGCGCCCAGCATGGCGGCGGTCCTGGTGGCGGGCGAAAGCGGCACCGGCAAGGAACTCGTGGCGCGCGCAGTCCATCAATTGAGCACACGGCGCGGAGGACCGTTTGTCGCGATCAATTGCGCCGCGATGCCAGAGACGCTGATGGAAAGTGAGCTATTCGGACACGAAAAGGGCGCGTTTACCGGAGCGCTCGAACGCCGCGCGGGTTGTTTCGAACTGGCACAGCACGGTACTTTGCTGCTGGATGAACTGGCAGAAATGCCCTCGGGAACGCAGGCTAAGCTGCTGCGCGTGCTGGAGGATTCGCATGTGCGCCGACTGGGGGGCAAAGCTGAGATTTCGGTGGACGTACGGATCGTAGCCTCGACGAATCGAAATCTGGACGAGGCCTTGAAAACTGGCGATTTGCGCGAGGACCTTTACTACCGGCTGAACGTATTCCAAATCGTGCTGCCGCCCTTACGGCAGCGCCTTTCGGATTTACCGCTGCTGTGCGAGGCATTGATCGGCGGCTTGAACCGCAAGCACACCTGCAACGTGACGAACGTGAACGACGAGGTTATGGATGCGTTCCAGAAATATGCCTGGCCAGGCAATGTGCGAGAACTGCGCAACGTGCTGGAGCGTGCAGTGATCATGGCGGGCGAAGGGACGGTCCTGATGTCGCATCTGCCCTACGATTTTGGTGTACCGGCCGGATCGAGACTCCCTGCGCAAGTGTTCGAACCGGATTGCGTGCGGCTGCCGGTGGGCACGACCGTATCCGATGCGGAGAAAGCCCTGGTGCAACTGACGCTACAGCACACTAAGAACAACAAGACACGGGCGGCTGAGATTTTGGGAATCAGCCTGAAGACCTTGTTTAATAAGTTGAAAGAGTACGGCGCCGCCGAGGCGGCGGACGGCGCAGCTTAAGTAGTTTTCGGTTCCCCTTTCAGCGGTCAGCTCCTTTAATTTGCTGTGGGTCAAGTCGAACGGCCCGAAAGGCGGGAACGAGACTGGCCGCGAGCGCGAGAGAAGCTGGGAACGGGCATCGCTGGCCGTTCCGCTGCTCGAAGGCGCCGAAGTGGTCGCCCTTCTTAGGTCGCTTTCGCCTCTGCGTCACGCTTTCGGAAGGCGGCTTCTCCGGCGTCGGACACCTTGACCCACTTCGGGTCAGGCGAGACCTCGGCGTTGTAGTTGTCGTGCCAGTTCCACCACTTGTACGGCGGGGTCTGGGGGTAGTCCTCTGGCGAGTCCTCCCAAGTCTCCTGACGGCCGAACGGCGTGATGTCGAGATAGCTCCAGGTGGTCCCCATCGCCTCGTCGCCGCGAGCGTTGATGAAGTATGTTCGGAACACCCGCTCGCCTTCGCGGAAGAACACGTTGTGGCCGTGCCATTCATCGACGCCGAAGTCCGCGTCGAAGTCGTCGGTGATGGTGTACCAGGGCATCTCCCACTCCATCCGCGCTTTCAGACGTGCGATGTCCGCCTGCGACGCGCGTGAGGCGTAGACGAGGGTGGTGTCGCGCGCGTTCAGATGGGCCAGGTGAGCGACCTGATCGGCGCCCAGGGAGCAGCCGCGGCAGGCGTGCTCAGGCCAGCCAAACACTCCGGGCTCAAAGAAGGCGCGATAGACGATCAACTGACGGCGGCCCGCGAACAGATCAAGCAGGCTTACTTTGCCCTTGGGTCCGTCGAACTCGTACTCTTTGTCCACCGCCAGCCAAGGCATCCGCCGGCGTTCGGCGGCCAACGCGTCACGGGAGCCGGTCAAGGCCTTCTCCTTCACGAGGAGCTGCTGGCGCGCAGCCTCCCACTCCTGCTGCGACACGATCGGGGGTGTTTTCATCGCGAGATGCGTTTTCGCGTGTTCCTTGTCTATCCCTTTATTTATTGCCATCTTATTCTCCTTCCTCGGATGTTTGCTTTCATTGCGTTCTCGATATGACCGAGTGCATCGTGGCCATATATAAATACTGATGCAGGTATCGAACGGTCGGGGAGTGACAAGTGTGGCGGGATTCCGGATGGCGGTATGACCGATATCTCGAAAAGCTAAGCCGTAGCACACAATGCTAAGGCTTAAATGCAAGAAGCGATCAGGTGGCGGCCTCCAGATGACCGGCCGGGCTGTGCGCCCGGCTTACCGCCAGACTGTCCACGTATTCGCGCATGTAGCTGATTTTGCCTTCGTCTACTTTCCAGACGTGTACCCAATGGGAGCGGGAAACTTTGCCGGTGGCTTTTACGCGCATCACGAAATGTCCCAAGACAACAACCTTCTCGCCCTTCGCGATAAACTCTGCCGGCTCGAACTCAACGACGTTTTGCACTTCGACCATTCGACGGAAGAATTGTCCGACTTGGTCACGCCCTTGCCAAGTTCCGGCAAACGGTACGTTCGGCATGTCTGGCATAATCCAGAGAACATTTTCGGCAAGTATGTCCAAGAAAGATGGAATATCGCCTGTTTTAATGCTTTGATATGCCTGTTGTATTAATTTGGTGTTCGTTTCTTCGTTCAATTTTTTCTCCTTTCATCGAAAGCAATACAGGCCGCGGGCATGCTCGCAAGTGTTGAAGCGCTGCTCATGACGAAGGGAACGAGATCTCGAGTTTAAAAGTTCAGGTTCTGAGCCCATCCGGGCTGAACCTTGTATTCCTGCATGTCGTCCTGCAATGGTATGAGTGAAAAAGCCGGGCATTTTCAAATAGCAATTCTTCTCTACCCAGGTGTAACCGCACTGGATGCCGTAGGACCATGGGAGGTTTTGTCACGCATGCCCAATACGGACGTACGGCTTGTTGGCAAAGAAGTGGGACCAGTAATGGCAGAGGGGGGGCCCTTCTACTGGGAGTCTCCTACACGGTATCCGAAACTCAATCACCCGACCTGGTGCTTGTACCGGGAGGCACCACGACACCGGGCCAAATGGTAGATGACGACGTACTTGACTGGCTACGCAAGGCAGACGAAGAGACCACTTGGACGGCCTCGGTCTGCACCGGCGCATTGATTTTGGGGGCTGCTGGCATCCTCAAGGGTTTGCCAGCTACGACGCACTGGTACAAGATAGGCGTGCTCAAGATTATGGGCGCCAGACCCAAGCCAGATGAGCGCATGGTGCGATCCGGCAAAATTGTTACTGCGGCCGCCGTATCGGCAGGTATCGACTTGGCGCTTTGGCTAGCGGGCGAAATTTCTGGCCGATCGCGGGCCGAAGCGATCCGGTTGACCATTGAATACGACCCACACCCGCCATATGAGCAAAGCATCCAAAGAGACGCAAGAGCTTGCTAAAGAAATGATGGACGATCGCATGCCTGCCGATCAGCGCCATCTCGTCCCCAAGATCGCCTGGAGGCGCTTCATCGATTTGATTCGTACAGGAAAATAGTCTTTCGTTGGTATTTACGCCACTTCGCAGCTGCCTTGCCCACTTTCCACTGACAGTTTCCTCAGTATCCACACTGCGCCTTCTTTTCCGCGCGGGCCTATTTCGGTGTAAGGACCGACGCAGCTTGGGCAGCCGGCCTCGCACGGACAGACAGCGGCAAGATCGAGCGCGGCTGCCAATAGCTCAGCGCGGCGGCGAAAGAGCGGATCGCTTTGCCCAATGCCTCCCGGATAGTTGTCGTAAAGAACGACGTTGCGAATTTCGTGGGACTCATCGAGCGCGGCCACGGCGAGATCGTGAGGGTCGCTTAGCAACAGAACCGTGCCGACGGTTTTAAGCACGTTGCCGAGACCGTGGATGGCGTCTTCGATATCGGCGGTCGAGAAGCCAATGAAATCTGAGAAAAAGCTCTTGGGCAGATGCAGCCAGAACGCGGTGGTGTGCATTTCCTGTTCCGGCAAGGAGAGCAGTCCGGAGCCGATATTTTCGAGCGTGTAGAACTTGATCTTTTTGAATCCGGTGACCTGGCGCTTGACGCGCACTTCGCCGTGCGCCGCATATCCGGCAGCTTCAAATTGGGCCAGCTCACTGACCTGTGTGTATACGATGGCGCTAGTGAAGTAATCAGAATCAACCTGACGCACGAAAGCCTTGCGGCCGTCGAAATCGAGTCTTTCGACCTGATACTGGCGCGCGTCGTGAAGATAGATCGCTTTCTCATGCAGAGTGGGAAGCGCGGCCGGAAAATCCACTTCACCGATGATGCGATGGTCGCTGGTGATATCGACCACCAGAAAATTGTCGCTGCTGACGGCGCGCAGGCTGACCGAATCGGCCGGATAGCTGTCGCTTACCCAGTGCCAGCAATCGCCGGAACGGTGCAGCAGGTGTAAATCCTCAGACAAGAAGCGGCAGAGCTTTTCGAGAGGCAGCTTGCCGAAGCGCTCGTCGTCGCGAATGGGCAGCTCGAAGGCGGCACACTTCAAATGGCTGAGAAAAATTTCCAGGTTGTCTGCATTGATGTGAGCTTCCTCGGGCGATGAGCCAAAGAAGTAATCCGGGTGTTCGACGATGTATTGGTCGAGCGGCGCGCTCGAAGCGACCAACACTGCCACGGAGGAAGACTGGCGGCGCCCAGCGCGGCCGGCACGCTGCCACGTAGAAGCGATCGTGCCGGGGTAACCGGCGAGCACGACGGCATCGAGCGAGCCGATATCAACTCCGAGTTCGAGCGCGCTGGTGGCGATGACCGTGCGAATTTGGCCCGATCGCAAGCCCTGTTCGATATGGCGACGCTCTTTGGGAAGATAGCCACCGCGATAACCGCGCACCGCTTCGTGGGAGAAGGGGAGCTGAGCGCATGCTTCCTTAAGGTATGTGGTCAGCACCTCGGTAGCCAGACGGTTATTCGCAAAGACCAGGGTCTGCTGCCCTTGTCGAATGAATTCGAGAGCCAGGCGGCGCGATTCGTGCAAATAGCTGCGGCGAATCCCAAGCTGCGCATTGACGACCGGCGGATTGTAAAAGACGAAATAGTTGTCGCCAGAAGGAGCTCCGTTTTCGGCAACGGTTTCAAACGGCTGCTCGACAATGGCCTCGGCAAGCTGCTTTGGATTCGCGATGGTCGCGGAACAGCAGATGAATTGCGGCTTCGAGCTGTAAAATTCGCAGATGCGTTTCAGACGGCGCAGCACATTTGCCAGATGGCTGCCATAAACGCCGCGGTAGTAATGAAGCTCGTCGATCACGATGTAGCGCAAGTTCTCGAATAGCTTCACCCATTTCGTGTGGTGGGGCAGAATGCCCGTATGCAGCATGTCCGGATTGGTGAGAACGATGTTGGCTTTGTCGCGGATCGAACGGCGGGCGTCCTGCGGAGTATCGCCATCATAGGTGTAGCAGGCGAGCGAGTTGCCTAGGGCATCTGTGAGGCGCTGCAGTTCCAGGCGCTGATCTTCGGCAAGCGCCTTGGTTGGAAATAAAAAAACGGCACGCGCGGTTGGGTCGGCGAGAATCGCATCGACAACCGGCAGGTTATAGCAGAGAGTCTTCCCGCTTGCGGTCGGCGTGACGACCACCGCGTTCTTCCCAGCCAGGGCCAGTTCCACGGCCGCGGCCTGATGGGAATAGAGATTTTCGATGCCGCGCGCCGCCAGGGCCGAACAAAAGACGGGATTGAGATGCGGCGGAAAAGGCGCGAACCGGGCAGCCTTAGCAGGCTGATGGCGCACAGCACGAACGGCGGAATTGTGCTGCTGCATGGCCTCTTCAAAACGGGCAACAGGAGAACGAGCGACGGGCTGTAAATCGAGAGCCAAGTTCATTATTTCGCCTTTTGTTCTTCTACTATACGCTGGCTGAAATCTCAAGAATGCCGGCGAGGCGTTGCACGGTTTCGAAGGTATCGGAATCGGCGGCGGATTTGTCCGGGCGGTAGCGCTTGACGCGCGCAAAACGCAAGGCCAGACCGCTCACGTAGCGGGGGCTGGCCTGAATCTCGTTGAAGGCAATTTCAACCACCAGTTTCGGCTCGACATAAACGGTGTAGCTGTCGCGCGCGACTTCGAGTTTGAGGAGTTCCTGAGTCTGCCAGGCGAGCATTTCATCGGTAAGCCCCTTGAAGGTCTTGCCCAGCATGGCGAAGCCGCCTTTGCGGGTATCGCGCGCGCCGAGGTGCAGATTGCTTAGGAAACCCCGGCGGCGGCCGTTGCCCCACTCGGCAGCCAGAATGACCAGATCGAGCGTCCGCGCACGCTTCACCTTGAGCCAGCTTTGGCCCCGTGCACCTGCCGCGTAACCTGCGGCGCGGGCTTTCGCCATGACTCCCTCATGTCCGCTGGCTAGCGCTTGATGAAGGAATTCTTCGGCGCGCTCCACGTCCCCGGTGACGAGATTGGGAATGACGTTCTGCGAAGGAGCCAAGAGAGCCAACTCTGCAAAACGCTTCGCCTGCGTCTCATCGACCAGCGGGTTGCCGTTCAGATAAAGCAGGTCGAACCAGAAGGGCGTCATGGGCAACTCGTCCATGAGGCGGGCAACGTCGAGCTTGCGCCCGAACCGGCGCATGGAAATCTGAAACGGCTGTGGCCTGCCCTCGCTCGAGAGGCTGAGGACTTCGCCATCGAGGATCAGATCGTGGGCGGGAAGGGCACGTACGAGTTGGGCGACCTCGGGGACGGCTGCAGTGACATCGTTCGCGCCTCGCGAGAAGATGGCGACCTGATCGGCGGATTTGTGAACCTGGATGCGAGCGCCGTCCAGCTTGTATTCGAGCGAGGCTTCACCCAAATCAATGAGGGCCGCTCCGAGGTCTTCGGCGGTTTGCGCGAGCATCGGCTGAACCGGCCGGAAGAGCTGAATATCGAAAGGAGAGAGGCCGATTTCGCCTTCTTCCAGCGCTGCTCGCGCGATAGCCGTGGCACCGCCCGCCATCATGGCGGCGCGCCGGATGCGTTCTGTGGAGATACCCGTGGCTTTGGCGACTGCCTCGAGCATGATCCCTTCGAGCGCGCCTTGGCGGAGTTCTCCGGACAGAAGCCTGACTACGAAATTTTGTTCTTCGCTTGTGGCGCGCCGAAACAGGCCACTCAACAGATCGCGTTTGCGCTGTTCGGAGCCTGCCCCGCAAACGGCGGCGATTTCGTCGAGAACGCGATCTACCTCCAGAATCTCAATGGAAGACACCTCCGCAGCAGTAGCCATTGAGGAATGCAGGGTCGCGTAGCCGATCCCAATGCGACCCTGGCGCGGGGCGCCTGAGAGAAATCCCACGGCCGTTTCCACCTCGGCAGGGTCGAGATGTTGTAACAAGCCGGCAAGCAGCGCGGTCTTCTCGAGACGTTTGGTGGTCTCCGACATCCGGCGCGATGTTTCTACTAACCTCGAAAGCAGCATCGGAAGAACGTTTAATCTTGCGCTTGGAACTGTTTGTCTATCGGAACCTGACGTGCCGCCGCGAGGGCATTGGTTTGGTTCGCCATTCCGACTACTGCCAGTAGCTCTCCGAACATTTCTTCCGTCATGCCTTTCGTGCGAGCAGAGGCGGAATGCGAGGCGATGCAGTACGAGCACTGATTGGTCGCGCTGACAGCGAGGTAGATAAGTTCCTTGGTAAGCGGATCGAGCGCGCCGGGCGCCATGATCTGTTTCAGGCTTTCCCAGGTGCGTCGCAGCGTGGCTGGATGACTGGCGAGCGCTTTCCAGAAGTTATTGATGACGTCAGTTTTCCGGGTCGTCATGATGTCGTCGTAGACAGCACGCACTTCCGGGCTGGCGTCGGCGTATTCCACTAGCGGTGTCATTCAATTCCCTCCGAAAAATCACGAGTTACCAATCAAGATGCCTGCCAGGAACACCAGCACGCCGCCGAGGACGACCTGTAAAGCCGCTCGCACAAGAGGCGTTTCCATATAGTGCTGTCGAATCCAGCTAATGGCTCCGAGTTCGAGAGCGACGACAATGATAGCCAGCGTCGTGGCAACGCGGAAATCGGCAATCAGGTAGGGCAAGGTGTGACCGATACCGCCGAGGGTAGTCATGGCGCCAGTAACGGTTCCGCGAATGAGTGGGCTGCCGCGGCCGGTAAGTGAGCCATCGTCGGAAAGAGCTTCGGCAAAGGCCATGGAAATTCCGGCGCCCACGGAAGCAGCCAGCCCCACCAGGAATGCATCTCGTGTCTGGTGTGTAGCGAATGCAGCGGCGAAGAGCGGCGCCAGCGTGGAGACGGATCCATCCATGAGCCCGGCGAGGCCCGGTTGGACATATTGCAAAACAAATGCGCGGCGCACCGCTTCGTCTTCGGCTTTCCGCACTGACGGCGTGAGGTATTCTTTTTCGACGATTTCGGCAGTGGCGGTGTGTTTGGCTTCCGCCTCTGCAAGATCGCCAAGCAATTTTCGTGTCGAAGCATCTGTCGTGCGCTCGAGCGCCAGTGTATAGAAACGGCCGGTTTCCGCTTCCATGGATTCAATGGTGCGGCGCACTACTTTCGGACTGATCTGCCCTGTCAACCATGGCGCCGGCCGCGTGACAAAGCCCTTCACATCCTGGCGGCGGATGAAGGGAATATGACTGCCAAACCGCGATTGATAAAGATCGATGAGGCTGGTGCGATGCCCTGACTCTTCGGCTTGCATCTCGTCGAGCAGCTTGGCGGTGGAGGGATGGCTTTCGCGAAGGTTTTCCGCAAATTCTCCGTAAATGCGGCCATCTTCTTCCTCAAGCGTGATCGCCAGAGCCAGAATCTCACGTTCGGACAGATCTTTGAAATTCTTCGCCATGGATGCCGGAGCGGATGATTTCTCCGTCTCGTTATCTTAGCCGGTTAGCGGAAGGTGAGGTATGGTGACTCGTGTGCACCCGCATTTGTTTTGGGCCGCGCTCGCGGCGCTCATTCTCTTATTGTCACCGATTAACGCAGCTGGCTTGAAAATCGATCACGTCACCATCGCAGGCGCAAAGCTCGAAGCCATGCGACAGGCCTTTACCGCGGCGACAGGTCTTCCTACGGAATACGGCGGCCGCCATGCAAACCATGCCACCGAAATGGCGCTCACCAGTTTTCCAGATGGGTCCTATCTAGAGCTAATGGGCATTCAAGCGGAGGCCGACTCAGCGGCCCTGGCGGCTCATGAATGGCGCAAATTTCTGGAAAACAATAGCGGGCCCTGCGCTTTCGCGATTCGTCCGGGCGCGCCGATTCGGATTGCCGGCAAAGAGCCGCAGCGCAATGGGCGCACACGGCCGGATGGCACGCGGA
>Ga0068853_100003983_pt1 | contig 11353 bp, 11 predicted proteins | sample KBSCornC32_FD_65655 | JGI IMG/M metagenome (GOLD analysis project Ga0068853, IMG submission 65655) | Corn rhizosphere microbial communities from Kellogg Biological Station, Michigan, USA - KBS Corn C3-2 | ecosystem: Host-associated > Plants > Roots > Rhizosphere > Soil ... | reverse complement strand
GGGTCCGCCAACTGCGATACCGGGGTAAGTGTGCTGAGAAGCTGCGCATAGTGAAAGTTCGCCCGGTTCAGGGCGATCATCAGCCTTGCGGCTTTGAGCTGCCTTTCCGGAAGCATCCTGCGCAACGAGGCGAAGACTTGGGGCGGCGTATACCAGTCCCGCAGGAGATCCAGCACCTCGGACGAGATTCCACTGATCAAAGGCGCCGGTTCAGCAGGCGGAGGCTCAGGTTGCTCAGGTTGCTCGACATTGATCCGCTGAGCCAGCGTCTTCGGCATGGCCCCGAGGCCCTCGGCCGATAACAGGCGGTGGAATCGTTCCTGCCTCAACGGATCTCGCATCGCTTGAACAATAGCCTCGAGCCGCTGCCGGGGGATCTGCGCCTCAGCCGTCAATTTGCGGGTTCGTTCGCATTCAGCCTCATAGGTCTTGCACAGCCAGGGACCCGTGAACAAACGGGCGGGTTCGTACTTCTTCCCCACCAGCGCGGCGTGCCTCGTGCTGCTGTTCTGCAGAACCTGGTAGGCGACTTCCAGCCCCAAGGATTTGCCGCGTGCCTTCACACAACGCTCCCCACGGATGCCCGTTCAGTCAGCGCAACAAGTGGATCCAGGGACGGGAAAAGAAACGAATCCAGCCTCGTCCCGTTGTTGACATGGAAATCTCCCCTGATCTCGTCGATTTCGTGCATAGGGGCTATCAGGTAATCACGAATGGCCAGATCGCCTGGATGCATTCGGATGAGAACGAAGATATCCGCCTGGACCTCTCCCACAGCCCTGGAAGACCAGCGGGGATAGGCGCTGTGCGAGACGCGACAACGGGCGATCGCGATCACCACGGTGAACTCGTCATTGATCCGGATGAGCTCTGTTCCGGAGTCAAAGGAGGCTTGCCCTCCTGCCTTTTCGATCGCGAAGAGCAGGTCTTCCATTACCCGGCGGCGGGTAGCTTCGAGGCGCTTCCTCAGATCGATAAAGTGACACTTCCTTGGCGGCAGGCAACCGACCAGCCTGTAGGCATTGAGCAGCCCTCCGAAACGCGATCTGTAGCGCCAGGTCGAGGGGCATTCGGGCGCTGCTTTGATGATCGCATCAGACAGCTTCCCATGGCGTTTGTAGACCTTGCGCAGGGCCGCCAGCAGTTCATCATCACTCATGCGCGGGTAGAGCAATTCAATTTTTCGCTGCGCCTTGTCAAACAATCTGCGGTTTATGATCGGCTCAAAAACATTCTCGGCCCTGACCCACTGCTCTGGAGGATTCCACATCATCTTGGTCTTGAGTTTCGTGCAGCGTCGGTTCCAAACGTTGTTGCCGATGTATTTTTCGTTGGTGAGGACACGGCGTACTCCATCTCGCTTCCAAGGTCGGCCGAAGTCATTCTTTATGCCCCGTTCATTCAAGTACCTTACGATCTCAGCTTCATTTTTTCTGGAACCAACAAACAGGCGAAAGATCAGCTGAACGGTTGCTACTTCCTCCGCCGGTCCCGGAACGATGATTACACGATCGGATTGCAAGCTTTTGTGTTGGCTACGGCCGAGTATTAGCTTCGGCTGTCCGGACTGGTCGATCATCAGACGCCTCAGACCGAGCCCCTGCAAACCGCCGACATGGAACCCCATGCCGGCCGCCCTCACCTGGCCTAAGAAAACCCTCTGTGACAGCATGCGGCTATATTCCGCGGCCATGCTGCGCTTTATGGCCTTGAGCACGTCCGATCCGACAGTGCCGTCATTTCCGAATTGCTCGGCGCAAAACTCGATCCTAACGCCGGCCATCTGGCATCGATATTCGTAGGACGCGCTTTCATCGATGTTCTGGAACCGGCCCCATCGGCTGACGTCGTAAACTATTACCGTCTCGAAATCGGCAATCCGGTGCTCCACGTCGAACAGCAGTCTTTTGAGGCCGGGCCTGGTTTCCAGGTGTAATCCGCTTCGGCCGGGGTCTTCATAGGTTGCAACGATGTCGTATCCCATGACCTCGGCATAGTTGCGGATGGCATCCCTCTGGGCATCAAGGGAATAGGTCTGGTGCTCCGTGGACATGCGCAGGTATTGGGCGGCGCGAACTCTGCGCCTCTCTTGGGGAGGTTTGCCGGCCGCTGCAAACTTGTCCATCGCCTTGCGCCGTCGTGCTGGTGCATTAAACTAGCGGTCGATGACTGCGCGGCAAGAGAACGGAATGCGCCAATACGTCGGACTGATCCACAAAGAGGACGCCAGCGATTACGGCGTGTCTTTCCCCGACTTGCCCGGTGTCGTTACGGCCGGCGCGACCTTGGACGAGGCGCGCGGGTTAGCCGAGCAGGCTTTGGCCTCTCACGTTGAAGGCTTGATCGAGGACCGCGAGGCGGTTTTTGATCCCACCTCTCGTGGCAAGGCCATGGCAGACGCCGACCGTCGGGTGGTCACCACCATCCTGGTTCCGCTTGGCGGCCGCTGAAAGTCTTTTGCTTTTGGCAACCATGGCGATCAACTGCCGGGAAACCGTGATTCACTTCGTGAGCAGGCTCCGCCCCCGTTCCGCCGCAATGCGACAGCAGTTGGGCGAAATCGCCCCTGTTTTCAACCTGTTGTCATTTCCTGGGGCTTCAGAGGAGTTCTAGTGATGATCATCAAGAAGGCCATTCTGGCCGTGCTCATGACTGCGGCGCTCGCCGGCTGCGAGACGCAGACCGAAGGCCAACAGCGGGCCACCACCGGCGCGCTGATCGGCGGCGCGGGCGGCGCGCTCGTCGGCCAGGCAATCGGCGGCAATACCAAGAGCACGGTAATCGGTGCCGCCAGCGGCGCGCTGCTCGGCGCAGTCGTCGGCTCGGCCACCACGCCGCAGCGCCGCGGCGACCAGCTCTGCCGTTACCAGGACCGCTACGGCCGCATCTACACCGCGCCCTGCGACGACCGCTACTACAACGGCAATTATTGATCAAAGTCTGATCGGCGGGAGGCCGGCGCCGTCAGCGCCGGCTCTTTCGCGCCGTCATTCTTTTGTACGGTTTGCGGGATAAGGAGGTTCTGCGGCGGGCAGGAGGAGGTCGAGAATGACAAGCCTTGCTGGCGCGCTCACGAACCGTGGCAAACAAACCGTGAAGCGGCTTCTTCGCTACGACAACCGCAACTGGCTGCGCATCCGCCAGATAGAAGCCTTCACCACATTCCTCGAAGCTGCCAACCGCAAGTCGCGCGACGTGATCGAGATCTCGCCGGGCTGGAATCGCTATTGGCGGGCGCTGTGTCCGGACTATCGCTCTGTCGACTTCCCCGACTTCGACATCTGCAAGGATCGCACCGAGCAGCAATATTCGATCGTCATCGCCGACCAGGTGCTGGAGCATGTACAGCGCCCGCAGGCGGCCGTCGCCAACATCCACGCCATGGTGAGCCCCGGCGGCTGGGCGATGGTGGCGACGCCCTTCCTCTTCCGGGTGCATGCGCGCCCGCACGACTATAACCGCTGGACGCCCGCGGGGCTGAAGCAACTGATGGTCGAAGGCGGTTTTGGCGAAGACGACGTGCAGTCCTTCGGCTGGGGCAACAAGGCCTGCGCCAAGGCGCATATCGGCGGCCCGGTGCGAGCCTATGGCGTGTGGCGGGACTTGAGCAACGACGAGGAATACCCGCTGATGGTATGGGCGTTCGCAAAGAAGGTGCGAGGCACCGATTGATCTTCGAACGCAGCCGTGCGCTCCCGGTTGCCAGAATCCGACGGTGGTCCGCTATCATCGGCCCCCCCAGTATTGGCAGCGATAGGCTCTTCAAACGACGGGTCGCCTCTTCGATCAGGACCGCTGCGTAGAGAAGCTCATAACGCTGCAAGACAAGTTCATCGTTCCAGTCGCGACCATCCAAGGCAAACCGGATGCCGCCCGTTGCCGACGCTCTCGGCGCAATGCCCCGAGCCAGCCTCCTCAGGCCACTCCAAGAGACGAGGCCGCAGTGTGTCCCCACCGCAGCGCGAGGGCCACTGCGGTGATCTTCCCAAGGAAAAAAACGGTACCAATTCGCCCGGCTGTTTCGCCCGAACTGGTCGGATCCTCTTCGCGCGTAAGCGCGAGATCACTGATAGAGATCGCCCGCTGCTCGGGCCCGATCCTGTCCCGATGGGCGAAGGTATGGAGCTGCTCGATATAGCCCAAAGGCCTGCCGGTGTGTTGTTCTACCCATGTCCGAAGCCCCGACTGCAAAGAACGGTGGCCAAGCTGGAATGGTCAGGAGGGCAGTGCGTTCGCGTCGCCAACAGTTAGCACTCTAGGCTCGCGGTCGATCAAGGAAACAACCACCGCGCAAGGTCTACCTTTGCGGCGGTGGCCTTGCCGCTTACTCTGACCGGAAACTTTTGATTGTTCACGATCGGCTGCTTGGACCGCATTAACACACAAAGTTTGAAACGACTAAATCCAACCTCTGGCAGCCCCGCCAGACGGTCAACTGGGCTACCACGGCGGTTGTTATGGAGCTCAACGGGCTCGGCGCAGACTGCGTCATGTTCGATGTCAATGCAGCGTTGGTAGAGCCCCGCTGTTCGAAGCGCAGCCAGCAAGCGCTCGCCTGCCCGGCGAACGCGCCGACGAGCTCCACAGACTCGTCGAAGAGAGATCTGCAGGGCTCATCTGACAATGCTGAAGGAAGTCGCCCCGACGCTTTGGAGGCCTCTCACGGCCGTCGTCGCTTTGCCGATCTGCCGCAAACAACGGACCTGATCGGAGGTTCGGAGATTTCGTGCTCGGGCCAGAACCTGGCCTTCTGCCGCTGCAGCAGCCCCCGCGTGTAGTAACCCATCCCCGGAGTCGTGACGTTGAGCGGCGTGCCGATTCCCGCAAAATTCAGCTTGAAATGATAGCCGGACTTCACGACGACGAAATCCTGGGCGGCGATAGCAATGCCCTGGCTCGTAAAAGCCGCCGGGTCGTGCGTGAAGCCGGGCTTGCTCGTCAGCATGATGCTCAGTCGGTCATCGACAAGAAGCACCGCCGTGTCCCCAAGTGACGACCCTTCGCCGGCGCCGAACGGTCCGTTGATCACGAAGCGGCCATCGCTCAGGCCCGCGACGACGCCGGAGACCCTCAGAGGCACGAAGCCCGGCGTCATCCGACCGCCAATGTCGAGCGTGACATGAGCGCCGATTCCGGCCTTTGCGGCGGCCTCGGCGCTCACTGGATCGGTGACCGGAATGGCGCCGCGCAGGCGACCGCCATAAGCCAGCGCGCGTTCTATGATCAACGTGCTGTCGCCTGGCGCTCCGGCCAGCACGCGATCGCCCATGTCGGCCAGAATATAGCGGCGCCGGTAGCGATCCCGCGCGATGAGGTCGAGGGCTCCGTCGATCGTGAGGAGATCGTCGCGAAATTGGTTGCGCCAGGTCCAAAATAGCTGGGCGAGGTCCGTCGCAACTGCCTTGGCACGCTTGCTCGGACCGTTGGTCAGCACGACGACCGCCTGGCCCATGTCTGTGTCATCCGCGTGCGGGTAGACATTGAACAGAGAGATGTCCCGGATTTCCGGATGTGCCGACGCATAAGCCCGTGCACGGGCATGAAGCTCCGCTAGCGGACCGGCAGTGGTTTCCGCTGCGCCTGGCAAGATCATGGGCACCTTGGCCAAGGTGAGGACGGGCTCCAGCTTGCCATCCAGAATGTCTGCCAGGCATTCGACGACACGCTCCCCGCACAAAACCACATCCGAATGTGGGTTTTCCTTGCACGCGATGCAGAGATCGACCGATCGCAGCATGGCGGGCGTGACATGGGCATGCAGATCAAGACCGACACCGATCGGGACCTGAGGCCCGACAGCCTCGCGCAGGCGCCTGAGCAGGTCGCCTTCGGCATCCGGCAGCTCGGCCGTCGCCATGGCGCCGTGCAGTTCCAGTGCGATCGCTTCGTATTTCTCCTGGCGAGCCTGGGCGATCAGCGTGTCGCGCAGGTGGGCGTAGAAGTCATGATCCACGAGACCACCAGGCGGCGCAACAGCCGAAACCGTGGGGATCGCCTCATAGCCGAGTTTCTCGGCACGATTGACGATGCCGCCGAGGGTCGTTCCAGATTGCCTTGCATGCGCAAGCAGATCCTTGCCCCGCCTGATCTCGAAGCGGTCGCGCGAAGTGATCTGCGGGCTGAAACTGTGGGATTCATGAAAGAGGCGCCCGACCAGTATCCGTCCTTTGGCCATATCTGTCTCCAAGGGATGACGTTTCGCGCCCAGACGGCGCTATCGTCCAATGTTGAACGGCTCCGGCGCGCTGCTTGTTCGGCGCAGACCGTTATCCAAGGCGACCTTGGCCACTGCGCTGCCGCGCGATCTCGATCGTGCTCATCAAGACCAGCGAGACCACAGTAAGCACGGTGGCCACGGCAGCGATGAGGGGCGTGAGATTGAAGTCGATGTCCTCGAACATCTTGCGCGTGATGGTCTTGCCTTCAACGCCGGAGATGAAGAAGGCGACCGTTGCTTCATCGAAAGAAGCAAGAAAGGCAAAGACCGCACCCGCGGCGACCCCCGGCCGGATGTTGGGCAGCACGATGTGAAGGAACGCCTGCAGTCGCGTGGCGCCGCAATTGAGCGCCGCGAGCTCGAGGTTGGGATCGAAGCGCTGAAGGGCAGCGCTGACCGTGATCACCACATAGGGCACGGCGAGCATCGAATGGGCAATGACGAACCCGTAGAAACTGCCTGTCAGCCCAAGTGGCGCGAAGACCAGATAAAGCGCGACCGCAATGACGATATGCGGCACGATCAGCGGAGCCAGCGCCAATGCCCGCAGGAGCTCCCTGCCTGGCAGCCGGCCCCGGACGAGGGAGACTGCCGCAAGTGTGCCGATGATCGTGGCCGAGCCCGTCGTCGCAACCGCTATACGAAAGCTGAACCAGGTCGCCGCCATCCAGTCCGGGTCGGTGAAGTATGCCTCATACCACCTGAGGGTCAGGCCATGCGGCGGGAACTCGATGTAGGCCGAGGTGCCAAGAGACATCGGAATGACGATCAGCGTCGGCAGCAGGAGGAACAACAGGATAAGGCCGATCGCCACCGAGGCGAGAAGTGTCGCCGCGTTGATGGCGAGAGGCCGCTTTTCTCGGGCGGCTTGTTCTGCGAGGACCAGATCAGCGTTAGCCAAGTTCGAACCCCTTGTTGAGTGCGAGCGCGCGCCGGAAGACGATGACCAGCAAGAGCGTCGCGAACAGCAGAGTGGTCGCCAGCGCTCCCGCGAATGGCCAGTCGAGAAGTTCCGTCGTCTGCTGGCCAATCAACGTCGACATCATGAGCGTGCTCGGCCCGCCTAGGAGCGCGGGGGTGATGTAGAACCCGAGCGACAAGATGAAGGTGATCAGCACGCCCGCACTCACGCCGGGAAAGCTCAGTGGCAACGTCACGCGAACGAAGGCCTGGAAGCTGCCGGCGCCTAGATTGCGGGCTGCCCTGACAAGGTCGTCGGGAATGTTGCGAACCACCGAGTAGATCGGCAAAATCATGAAGGGCAGCAGAACCTGCGTCATCGCCGCGATCACCGCGCCCTGCGTATAAAGAAGCCGCAACGGCGCGTCAGTCAGCCCTGTCTCGATCAGCGCGTTGTTGACGAGGCCATTGCGCTGCAGGAGCACAATCCAGGCATAGGAGCGAACGAGAACGCTCGTCCACAAGGGGATGAGAACGCATGCGGCGATCAGCAACGCGCTCCGCCCCGAAACGCGCGCCATGGCCAAAGCAACTGGATAGCCAAGCAGCAAAGCAAGCGCGGTCACGACGAAGGCGATCTCGAACGTCCGCCACAAGACAAGCAGAAAGAGCGGCTCATGAAGGATACGCGCATAGTTCGCGAGCGTCGCCTCCGGCACGAAGATGCTTCCCCACAAAAGCGCTCCGACCGGATAGAGGAAGCCACCGAAGAGAAGCATGACAAAGGGGGTGATGAGGGCCAGCGCCAGCATCGGCCCGTATTCTCGCGCCGAAGTCGGGCGGCGTCCATTTGCGAGCAACTTGGCGGCCATCTTCACTGCCTGCGTTCGCGAAAGATCTGCACGGCCTGACCCGGTATGGTCAGGCCGACGCGATCACCTTCGTTCGGCTGTGTCATGTCATGGTCCGTGCTGGCCTGGACATGGACCAGTTCGCCGCCCGTGAGGCGCACCAGGAAAGTCCGGAACGAGCCCACGAAGATCACGGCTTCCACGACGCCGTTGAGCGTCCGGTCATCGCTGTCCCCCGGGCACGCCATTCGTATGGCTTCCGGGCGCACGCCGAGACGCATTTTTTCGCCGGGCCGCGGCGGCGTGGTCAGATTGGGTGGACAGTCCTTCAGAGAAATAAATCCACTTTGGCCAAGGCCAAACTCGAGACCGGATCCGTTGCAGCTCTGACAGACAGCCTCCAGGAAATTTGTCTTACCCACGAAATCGGCGACGAATGGGGTGGCGGGACTGTCATAAAGCTCGGTCGGTGATCCGATCTGCTCGAGCGAGCCGTTGCGCATCACCGCGATGCGGTCCGACATGGTGAGCGCTTCCTCCTGGTCGTGGGTCACATAGATGACGGTCACGCCCAGGCGTTGCTGCAGGCGCTTGATCTCGATCTGCATCTGCTCGCGCAGCTTCTTGTCGAGTGCTCCAAGCGGCTCGTCCATCAGAAGCACAGGGGGCTCGAACACGAGCGCGCGCGCCACGGCAACACGTTGCTGTTGCCCGCCCGACAGCTCGCTTGGGAAACGTTTGCCAAAGTCTTGAAGCTGGACCAGGGCCAGGGCGTTTGCGACGCGGCGCGCGATCTCGGTTTTCTCCACCTTGCGCATGCGCAGCGGAAAGGCGACGTTATCGGCAACCGTCATGTGCGGAAACAGCGCGTATCGCTGGAACACCATACCTATGTTGCGCCGGTTCGGCGCAACATAGGTTACGTCGCGATCGCCGATGCGCATCGAGCCTTCAGTTGGTATCTCGAAGCCGGCAATCATCATAAGCAATGTTGTCTTGCCCGACCCCGATGGGCCCAAGAGCGAGAGGAACTCGCCAGGACGAACCTCTATGTCGACCGCTTTGACGGCGCGAACCGCGCCATATCGCTTACCCAGGCCGTGAACCGACACGCTTGCTCCATCCACTGCTCGGCTACCTCCGTAATTTCCAAATTCAGGCACAGCTCCTCGGCGTCGCCACGTCCGCCGGCACTGCCGTTCGTTCCATGCACGAACGGGCTTCGCTCAGTTCAGCTCGCAACCCATGTGCTCCAGCGCTGCAGGACCTTCTCGCGGTTTGCCGCAAGCCAGCCGCGGTCGACGCGAACGATGTTCGACCAGTTGGCCGGCTGCAGCACGCTTGAAGCCTTGACGTCCGCCGGCGCGAAATCGAGAGCCTTGCGCTGAGCCGTCGAGCCGAAAGACTCGGCCGCGAACTCGGCATGTGCCTTCGGGCGCGTGTAGATGAAATCGAGCAGCGCGAGCGCGGCGTTCGGATGCTGAGCGCCTTTGGTCACCGCCCAGAACGAGGCGTCCAAGGGCGCGCCATTCCAGCTGATGCCCAGCGGAATTCCCTCGCTGCGCAGCCGGAAGGCGCGCCCGGAAAACAGCATGGCCATTACCACTTCGCGCGTTCGAAAGATCTGCTGGCTCTGATCGCCGCTCTTCCACCAGACAGTGACATGCGGCTTGATCTCGTCCAGCTTGTTGAAGGCGCGATCAACGTCCAGCGGGAACAGCGCATCGCGGGTGACGCCATCCGCCTCGAGGGCCGCAATCAATGCCCACCACGGATTGCCGATGTTGGGCAGCGCCCTCGGTCCAGGGAAAGTCTTTACGTCCCAAAAGTTCGCCCAGCTTGCAGGCTGAGCGTCGCCGTCGGGGAAGCTGCGCTTGTCGAATGCAAGAACGCCGCCTCCGATGTCGAACATCACACCTTCGCGCAGGCATGAACCCTCGACACCCTGGGAGGCCACGTCGGGCAGCGCCGCGCAATCGCCAAGGTCACGAAGCAGGCTGGTGACATCAGGGGTCAACGAGTCGATCGAAAGGGTGATGACGTCCCATTCAACCCTCCCGACAGAAGTCATCGCCTTCAACTTGGCGAGCTTTTCGCCGTAGCCGCCGCCAGCCGCGATCACCTCTATGCCCGTGGCTTCTGTGAATGGGAGATAGAAGTGCTCCTTGACAAGATCTCCATAGGCGCCGGTGCCGCCGGCCACCACGACTTGTCGCTCGCCGGCCTGGTGTGCGCGCTGGACGAGTTCATCCAAGGGGGCAGCAATGACCGGCTGCGGCCATGCAAGCCCAGTCCCAACGACCGAGGCCGCTTCGGCCGCCAAAAGGATCACTCTACGCCTGTTCATCGACCCCACTGCAAACCCGAACTCGTCCATGCTTAGCCTCCCTGCAAAGCGCTCGATTGTGTCAGAGTTTTTAATATATGAAATTTGGTGTAACAAAAATTCCATGTTTCTGTCAAGGCTGACAGGCGGTCGTTTCTGAATCCGCTGGCAATGGCCATCCCGTGGCCCTAGGGTTTGGCCGCATTCCGCGGCGAATCGGGCGAGCATGGTCTTGAACCGCCAGCGTGATTGCAGGACGAGATGGATGGATCGCCGATGGTTGCTGCACCAAAAGGAGGTAAGGAAGGGCTTCCTCGCGATCTTGCGCCGATCGATAGGCATAGCGGCCTGGGTGAGACCGCCTATGCGACTTTGAAAGATTCGCTCATTCGCGGAGCAATGCAGCCTGGCACCAAGCTCACTCTTCGTTCGGTCGCCGAAGTTCTGGGTGTCAGCACGACGCCCGCACGCGATGCCATCACCCGCCTGATCGGGGAGGGTGGACTGATCAATACCGGCCCTAAAACCGTGATCGTCCCCTATCTAAGCCTCTCGGATCTCGATGAAATCACCGCAATTCGCCTTTCTTTGGAGGGCCTCGCGGCCGAGCAGGCCACCAACAATGTCACCGAGGCGGATATTCAAGAACTGGAAGACCTGCAGGAGCGCATCAATCGCGGTCTGGATGAAGGCCGGTACACTGACGTGCTCGACGCCAATAAGGATTTTCATTTTCTGATCTACCGCCGCTCGGGGATGGGCCGGCTCGTGACCATCATTGAATCCCTGTGGCTTCGTATGGGCCCCGCCTTCAACGGCCTCTATCCGGAGTTCGCGCAGTCGCGGACCGGGGTTTCCAACCATTTGTGGGCCATGCGCGGTTTGCAGGACAGGGATCCGGCGGCGGTGCGGGCAGCAATAGAGAACGATATTCGCAGCGGTTATCGGCGCCTGTCCTCGCAACTTGTTACCGCTGCGCGGGAGGAAGCTGAAGCGGCCACCTGAAACTTTTTGTTGCATCAAATATCAAAATCTGATTTTCCTCCGTGGCGTTTAACG
>Ga0068853_100003981_pt1 | contig 11358 bp, 7 predicted proteins | sample KBSCornC32_FD_65655 | JGI IMG/M metagenome (GOLD analysis project Ga0068853, IMG submission 65655) | Corn rhizosphere microbial communities from Kellogg Biological Station, Michigan, USA - KBS Corn C3-2 | ecosystem: Host-associated > Plants > Roots > Rhizosphere > Soil ... | reverse complement strand
GACCACCGCCGTTCCGACGCCGGTCGTCCTGCCGCTCCCGAAGGCCATGCTGTGGCTGAGCGGCACCGTGTTCCTCGCGCTGGCCCTGTACTACTTCATCGGCATCGACCAGGGCGCCACCTCGGTGTTCGGCGACAACATGTACATCCACGAGTTCGTGCACGACGCGCGCCACTTCCTCGGCTTCCCCTGCCACTGATCACCACGGCCGGACAACCGAACATGGAAAAACGAATCATCCTGCGGGGCGTGCTGGTCGGCGCCCTGGCCGGACTGCTGGCGTTCGTCTTCGCACGGATCTTCGCCGAGCCGCAGATCCAGGCCGCGATCGACTACGAGAGCGGCCGTGACGAGGCCCAGGCGGCCTTGGACAAGGCCGCCGGCCTGCCGGTCGGCGACGAGGGCCCGGAGCTGTTCACCCGGGCGATCCAGGCCAATGTCGGCATCGGCGTCGGCATCGTGCTGTTCGGCGTGGCCATGGGCGCGTTTTTCGCCGTGGCCTACGCGGTCTGCCTCGGCCGGGTCGGCAACCTGCGGCCCCGCACGCTGTCGGTGCTGGTGGCCGGCGGCGGCTTCCTCGGCATCTACCTGGTGCCGTTCGTGAAGTACCCGGCCAACCCGCCGTCGATCGGCCACGGCGCGACCATCGGCGTCCGCGGCGCGCTGTACGTGGTGATGATGGTGTGCTCGGTCGCGTTCCTGATCGGCGCCGTGGTGCTGGGCAAGCGGTTGGCCCGGCGCTTCGGCAACTGGCACGCGACATTGCTGGCGGCGCTGGCCTTCGTCGTGGTGATCGGCGTCGTGATGGCGCTGCTGCCATCGCTGGGCGAGCTCGCCGCCAACGTGCGCGACTACGGCGAGCAGGCCACCGAGACGCCACAGCCATTGCGCAATCCCGCCGGCCAGATCGTCTATCCGGGCTTCCCGGCCGATGTGTTGTGGGACTTCCGCTTCTACTCGATCGCCGCGCAGGCGGTCATGTGGGCGGCGATCGGCCTGCTGTTCGCGCCGTTGGCCGAGCGGCTGCTGGCGCCCAAGGCCGAGCGGGTGGCGGCGTCCTGAACCGGCTTTTCCTGGTCTGCCACGGTGCCACCGAGGCCGTGCGGCAGGCTCGCTTTCCCGCCGACGAGCCGTTGTCACGACGGCCGTCGGCGTTGGCCGGACCGGCCCGTTCGGACGGTCTCAGCCGGGGGCCGGAGCTGCGCTGCGCGCAGACCGCCGAGGCCCTCGGCTGGGACGCCGTCGTCGACGAGTCCCTCGCCGATCTCGATCACGGCTCGTGGCGCGGCCGGTCGCTGGCCGAGATCGACCAGCACGAACTGCTGGCGTGGATGACCGACCCCGATGCCGCCCCACACGGCGGCGAGCCGGTCAGTTCCGTGCTCGATCGTGTCGCCTCGTGGCTGGACCGCCAGGCCGATGTCGGCCGTCACGGCGTCGTCACCTCGCCGGCCGTGGTGCGGGCGGCGATCCTAGCGGCGCTAGGCGCTCCCCCCGCCGCGTTCTGGCGGATCGACATCTCGCCGCTGACCGTCACCCAGCTCACCGGCGCACCCGGCCGCTGGACCGTCCGGGAGACCGGCCTTCCGCTCCAGGAAGCCGGGGACTAGCCGGACCACGGTCGCCCACCTACACTGCAAACGTTTCCAGCTTGTTGCAGCGCCGCCGCCGCACTACCTGGTAGGAGGGTGTTGTGCGTCGGTGGGCAGTGGGGTTAGCGGTGCTAGCGCTTCTAGCGGTGACACCTGCGGCGAGTGCTGAGGACAACGGGCTGGCCAAGAAGCCGCCGATGGGGTGGAGCAGTTGGAGCTTCATCAGGAAGGCGCCGACCGCGGCGAAGATCGAGGCGCAGGCGGATGCGATCAAGGCCAGTGGGCTGGCGCAGCACGGGTTCGAGTACGTCAACCTGGACGACTTCTGGATGAAGTGCGACGGGAACGGGCCGACCGTTGACGGGAACGGGCGGTGGGTGGTCGACACCGCGAAGTTCCCGGACGGCATGAAGGCGGTGGCGGACCACGTCCACGCGGACGGCCTGAAGTTCGGGCTGTACGTGACGCCGGGGATACCGGAGAACGCGGTCAGGAACAACTCGCCGATCGCGGGAACGGCCTACCACGCCAAGGACATCGCGGTCACCACGACGTCGGAGAAGAACTACAACTGCAAGCACATGTACGGGATCGACTACAGCAAGCCGGGGGCGCAGCAGTACATCGACTCCTGGGCCAAGGAGTTCGCGGACTGGGGCGTGGACTACCTGAAGATCGACGGGGTTGGCAGCCCGGACATCCCGGACGTGCAGGCATGGTCGCAGGGGTTGCGGAACTCGGGTAGGCCGATCCACTACGAGCTGTCCAACAACCTGGCGATCGCGGACGCGAGCACGTGGCGGCAGTACGCGAACGGCTGGCGGACGCAGGGCGACGTGGAGTGCTACTGCGGCGCGAACGGGGCGAGTTTCCCTTTGACGGACTGGAAACACGTGTCGGCGAGGTTCGACACGGCCTCGTCCTGGCAGCAGTACGCCGGGCCGGGCGGCTGGAACGACCTCGACTCGCTGGAGATCGGCAACGGTGACAACACCGGCCTGACGAGCGACCAGCGCCGCAGCCACCTGACGCTGTGGGCGATGGCGGCGGCCCCGCTGCTGCTGGGCACCGACCTGACCCACCTGGACGCGACCGACAAGGCGATGCTGACCAACGACGCCGTCCTCGGCGTCGACCAGGACGCGATCGCGGCGAAGCGCCTGACCAAGTCGGGCAACACCCAGGTGTGGACGAAGAAGGAGCCCTCGGGCGGCTACGTCGTGGCCTTGTTCAACACGGGGACCAGCGGCAACCAGACGATCACCGTGAACTGGCAGCAGATCGGCATCACCACCGGCGCGGCAGCCGTCACGGATCTGTGGGCGCAGAAGGCAAAGGGCACGATCAGCGGCAGCTACAGCGCCACGCTGCGACCGGGCGAGACGCGGCTCATCCGAGCGGTCGCGGCTACCCCCTGACCGACACACCCGAACCAGCAACAGATCGGCAGCACCGCCGACGCGGCGAACCTCCGGCCAACAGCGACCGGAGGTTCGCCGTGCACACGGTGATGGATCTGCGGACTGCTGTTGGCCAGCGGTGGCTAGAGGGCAACGCTGCGGCGGGGTGGGACCGGGCTGATCTGGGCGTTGTCGGGGAGCTCCTCAGCGGCGACGGGGCGCAGGGTCGTGCCCATGCACGCCATCAGCAGGGGCAGGGCGGCGAAGCCGACGACGAGGCCGAGCGCGGTGAAGGACCAAGCGCTCATGATCACGCCGGCGAGCAGGCCGCCGAGGGCGCCGCCGAGGTTGAGGACCAGGTCGGCGAGGCCCTGGGTGGAGGGGCGAAGGCCCGAGGGGACGGACTCGGTGAGCAGGGCGGAGCCGGCGACGATGCCGGCGGACCAGCCGCAGCCGAGCATGAGCATGCCGACGGCCATCTGGGGGGCGTCGTGGGAGGAGGCCATGCCGCAGACACCGGCGCCGGCGACGACGAGGGACGCGCCGAGGGCGAGGACGGGAACGCGGCCGATGCGGTCGGCGAGCAGGCCGAACAGGGGGCTGGCGGCGTACATGCCGGCGACGTGCACGCTGACGACGATGCCGACGACCACCAGAGTCGAACCGCCGCCGGTCATCTGGACGGGCATCATCGACATCATCCCGGTCATCGCGGTGTTGCACAGGGCGACGCCTAGCAGCGCTAGCCGGACGTTGGGCCCGATCGCCGACCACACCTCGGCCCGGGTGTGCCGACGGGGCAGCTCGGAAGCCCCGACGCCGCAACAACTGTCGCCGACGACCACGGCGACTCGCCCGGCCAGCAACGGATCCGGCCGCAACCCGAACAGCACGCCGAGCCCGGCCAGGACGAAAGCCAGCGACGCCAGCAAGAACGGCGACGCCACGACAGCGGCCAGGTTGGGTGCCGCGATCACGCCAAGAGTCGTCGCCCAGACCACTGTGGACATGGCGCCGGCCCGACGGCCCGGATGGGCCAGGTCCCCGGCGGCGTACCGCGCGGCCAACGTCGCCGCGGTGCCGCCGCCGAAGGCCACCAACGACAGCAGCAACAACTGCCATGAGCCATAGGCGGATGCCACCGCACAACCGACGCCGCCCAACGCCCCGACCCCGTACGCGGCGGCCAACGCCCGACGCCGGCCGAACCGACGGGCGACCAACGCCACCGGCACGGCCAACAACGCTGCCCCGACGGCGATCGCCGTCGCACCCAGTCCGCCGACGGCCACCGAGCCGGACAACGTCGTCGCCGCCCACGCGCCGAGCATGATGCCGATGCCCACGCCGATCGAGCCGACGGCCTGGGTTCCGATCAGGAATCCGATGATCCTGCGCTGCGCGGGATGGCGGTCCACCACTTGATCGTCACACGCCGCGACCATTGTCGTTGACGTCCGATCAGGTGCCGGGCTGTACCGAATGCTCGAACGTCTCGGCCGCCTTGGCTGCGGTCAGTGAGCTCGGGTCGGTGGTGGCCGGAGCGGTGAGCACGCCGACGAGCGGCCGGTCCGACACCGTGAACGCGACGACGCCGACGCCGCTGACGGCGACCGCCTGGTACTCGCCGCGCAGGCCGTTGCCGGCCCACAGGGCCTTGATCTTGGTGGCGTTGATGTAACCGTCGATCAGATCGTGCACCTTCACGTCCCTCTCTTCGAGCGAAGCCGTCTGGGTATAGACCACGGTCCGCCCGTCGATGTGACACGTGACGCTCGCGAGCCCCGTCACCGCGACCCCGCTGCCGTCATAGCCGGCCTGGCAGTCGCCCTGGTCGGCGACGGGTCCGGCCAGCTGACGGGTGCAGTTGGTGAAACCCTTGCCGTCGGTCGATCCCGGCGCGCCGCTGCAGTCGGCGGCGCTCGGGTACCGCGACGGACTGAACACCAGGAAGCCGCCGAGCACGACAAGAGCCACCAAGACAATCGCGCCCAGCGCCACCATCGTCGCTTTCGATGCGCCCTTGCGCGCGGCAACCGGAGCCGCCGCCGGCAGCTGCGGGAACTGAGCCTCGGCCATGAAAGCGCCGGTGCTCTGGTACTGAGCCGGCGCCGAAACCTGAGTCCTGATCGTCACGCCGTCGCGCGGCACGAGATGCGCGCCCAGGGCGACGGCCGTCTCCGGCTGGTCCAGGCTGACCGGCGCGACTCGCAGCCGTTCCCCGATCAAGGCACCCACCAGCGGCATCCGGCTCGCCCCGCCGACCAGGTAGATGCCGGCCAGCGACATCGGGTGCACGCCGCTGGCGGCGATGGTCGACGACAGCAGCTCGACGCTGCGCGTGAGGCTGGGCCGGATCAGCGCCTCCAGCTCCGGCCGGGTGACCGGCACGTCGGCGAACGGCTCCGGCATCGGCACCACGGTCTGCGGGTGCCGCGACAGCGTCTCCTTGGCCGCCCGCACGTCCTCGACCAGCGCCCGCTGGGCCCGACGGTCGGCAGTGGACTCGGGCCGCAGCAACTGCTGCCACCGAGCGGCGTCGCGGTTGGAGACCTGCCGGCCGACGTACTCCAGCAGCAGCTGGTCCATGTCGGTGCCACCGAGATCGGCCAGGCCGTCCGAAGCCTGCACGGTGAACCCGCCGGGCGTCGCGGCGACCACGGCGACGTCGAACGTGCCGGAGCCGAGGTCGTAGACGGCGAGCGAGCTGCCCGGGGTGAGGCGGTTGAAGTGCGCGGCGGCGGCGACCGGCTCGGGGACCAGCACGATGTTGCCGGTCATACCGGCGAGCCGCCCTGCTGACATCAGGGTGTTGCGCCGCGGGGTGCCCCAGCCGGCGGGATGGGTGAGCCGGAACTCGTCCGGCAGCGCGCCGCCGAGCTGGCGCACGGTCTCGTCGAGCACCCGCCGCAGCACGGCCGCGAGCGCGTCGGTGACCGGGACGACGCTGCCGCCGAGCAGCAGCGCACCGTCGTCGATCCGGCGCTTCGGCGTCGGCTCGAAGCGCGTGGGGTCCATCCGGGCCTGCCGCTCGGCGTCCCGGCCGACGAGGATCACGCCGTCCTCGTCGGCGTAGACGGCCGACGGCATGGTGGCCGCGCCGTCGACCTCGACGACGCGGGGAAGCTGGCCGGGCGCCGCGAGCACCGCCACCGTGTTCGACGTCCCCACGTCGATCGACAACACCCGCACGCGTGCCCCCTTGGCTCTGGCTTCGCGCAGATGCTGCCACACGGATCAGTGCTCAGCGCACCGGTTGACCAAGCCCGTCATCAGCCCGATGGGATGACACTCCCTCACCCCATCGGGGCCTGACCTTCAGAACTCCTTCGCGCTGCCGACCAGCTTGCGCAGCCTGGTCAGCGCCCGGTGCTGAGCCACCCGAACCGCTCCCGGGGTGGACCCCACCAGGTCGGCGGTCTCCTCGGCCGACAGGCCGACGACCACCCGCAGCACCACGATCTCGCGCTGCTTGTCGGACAGGACCGCCAACAGCCGGTCCATGTTGCTCTTCAACTCGTCCTGCAGCACCCGCTGCTCCGGACCCGCGACCGTCTCCGGCCGGTCCGGCACCTCGGGCACCGGCAACGACTTGTTGCGGGCCGCCGCCCGGTGCGCATCAGCGACCTTGTGCTGCGCGATGCCGTACACGAAGGCCAGGAACGGCTGCCCCTGGTCCCGGTAGGACGGCAACGCCGAGATCACCGAGAGGCAGACCTCCTGCACCACGTCGTCCGCCGAGGCGAACGAGCGGTCCAGCCGGCCGATCCGAGCCCGGCAGTACCGCAGCACGATCGGCCTGATCGATTCGAGAACCCGTTGTGTGGCAACCGGATCACGGTTGACCGCGGCATCGACGAGCTGCCTGAACTGCTCGTCCTGCGGACCGTAGGCGGCGACCGGCTTCGGCGCCGGCGCGACCTCGGTCCCCACAGGCAGAACCTGTGCCAAGTTATTCATCTGTCCCCGCACGTGAATTTGGGTGATGATCCGGGCATCGATGGAGAATCGACGTCGAATCAAGTTGCGTACTGCGTCAGTGCACCCCACGCGCCGGTGAAATCAGGTCGTCTCCGCCGTGGCCGGCGACCCGAACACCCCCGACACCCCTTGCCCCGTGCTGCCACGCTCGTTCGGTGCCATTCCCAGAGCCCCGATCGGGCGTTACGCGTCCGGTCGTCGTCCCACCGACTTCCTTGGCGCACCGATGACGCTAACGCTGCGTGGCTGGCCTCACAAGCACCCTGGGAAACTTTCCAGGAATGGATCCGCACTGGTGAACACGCCACTACCGACCGTGAGGAGTACGCAGTCTTCGGCCGGTCGGTCCAGGGTGGCTCGTGCAGACACACCAGGAAAACGTGCACCGGCCCGCCGTCGGACACTCCCGCTTACCAGGGAGAACACGAAACGCAACCGTGACCTTGGCGCTCAGCCACCCGAACGGACACGCTCCGGTCACAACGGTCCGTTGTCGTCACAACCACCCACCAGCGTTACGCGTTCGGTCGAACACCGGCAGTAGTCCATCCTGTAAATCGGTATAGAAAAGCCTTTCTACCTACTCATTGGTAATCAATAATCGGCGCCATTGCCCACTCTTACTCCTTCGATCGAGTGACAACGAAGGGTCCATTCCCCCGACGGGGGAATGGACCCTTCTCAACAGTCGACACCAGTTAAGGGTTACCGCCAGTACGGTGTCGAATGTGCTACAGGCTGCCGAAGTGCCCGTGCACCGTGGTGGCGAAGGCGTAGCCGTTGGACGCGTCCCAGTTGATCGACCAGGTCATCGCCCCGCGGATCGTCGGGTAGGTGGCCGACGGGTGGAAGCTGCCGCAGTTGGCGCCCTTGGCCAGGCAGTCCAGCCCGGCGTTCACCGTGGACGGGGACAGGTAGCCGCCGCCGGCGGCCGAGCTCGAGGCCGGCAGGCCGAGGCCGACCTGGTCGGCCCGCAGGCCGCCCTGCAGCTGGATGCAGGCCAGGGCGGTCAGGAAGTTCTCCGTGCCCTGCGAGTAGACGCCCTGGTCGCAGCCGTTCATCGAGCCGGAGTTGTAGTACTGCATGTTGACGATGGTCAGGATGTCCTTGATGTTCAGCGCCAGCTGGAAGTACGCCATGCCGGTGGACTGCATGTCGATGGTCTGCGGGGCCAGCGTCACGATGAAGCCGGCGCCGACCTTGCTCGCCAGCGAGTGCAGCGCCTGGCCCATGTAGGTGGCGTTGACGCCGTTCTCCAGGTCGATGTCGATGCCGTCGAAACCGTAGCGCTGGATGATCGAGTAGGCGCTGTTGGCGAAGTTGGCCGCGGCCGACGAGTCGCCGACGCTGATGGTGCCGTTCTGGCCGCCGACCGACAGGATGACCTTCTGGCCGCGGGCGTGCAGGGTGGCGATGTCCGCGGTGAACTGGGCGTCGGTGTAGCCGCCGAGCTGGCCGGAAAGCCCGGAGTCCAGGGTGAAGGAGATGGCGCCCGGGGTGCCCGTCGCGTCGGCGAAGGCCACCGCGACCAGGTCGTACGTGGTCGGCACATCGGCCAGCTTCAAGGCCTTGGCGCCGTTGTAGAAGTTCTGCCAGTAGCCGGTCAGCACGTGCGTGGGCAGCGAGCCGCCGGGGTTGCCGCCACCGCCGGCCTTGGTCGTCGCGGTGATCGTGCCGGACCTCGGCGACTCCCCGACCGAGTTGTAGGCCGACACCGCGTACGTGTAGCTGGTCGAGGCGGCCAGGCCGGTCGCGGTGTAGCTGGTGCCGGACACGGACGCGACCTTGCTGCCGTTCTGGTAGACGTTGTAGCCGCTCACGTCACCGGCGGAGGCCGTCCAGGCCAGCGACACGCTCGAAGACGTCTGGCTGGGCGAGGTCAGGCCGGTCGGCGCGGCCGGAGCCGTCGGGTTGCCGCCACCGCCGCCGGGGCCGCTGAGCACGAAGTCGTCGGCGTAGTACGTGGGCTGGCCGTACCAGCCGTGGATGTAGACGGTGACGCTCGTGGTGTTGGCGCCGGTGGTGAAGCTGGTGGACAGCTGCGTGTAGCTGCCGGAGACGGTCCAGGTCTGCGGGTCGGTGCCGCCGGTGCCGGTGGCGCCGAGGTAGATGTAGCTGCCCTGGACGTAGGCGGACAGTGTGTACGCGGAGTTGGGCAGCACGGTGACTCTCTGGCTGCACTGCGCGTAGTCCTGGCCGGCCGGGGTGGCCGCGAGCGCGTACGAGCCGCTGTGCACCGGGCTGCCAACGGTGGTCGCGCCGCTGCACGTCCAGCCGCTGGTGTTGCCGGCCTCGAAGCCGGGGTTGGCGAGCAGGTTCGACGCCGCCGAAGCAGGGGCGGCGGCGCCGAGCACGACGGTGGCGGCGGCGACCGCTCCGACCAACCAGCGTGTCCACTTTCGTGACATAGCTGCTACCTCCATGCGCAGGGGTGGCGGCCTGGGCATCGAGTTGACGCACACACGTGCTGACGACAATGGACTAGACCATTTCGCCCGGTCAAGAGAAAGTCACGTTTGCGCAGGTCAGCGGCACTTGCGCGGGAAGTGTCGGACCCCCTGTGCATGATGGTGGGCGTGGTGGACGCGCTGTCGGTGTTCTCCCCCGCGACCAGGGACTGGTTCACGGGGGCCTTCGTCGCGCCCACCGCCGCCCAGCAGGGGGCCTGGTCGGCGGTGGCGGCCGGCGAGCACGCCCTGGTGGTCGCGCCGACCGGCTCCGGCAAGACGCTGGCGGCGTTCCTGTGGGCGCTGGACCGGCTGGCCGCGGAGCCGCCGCCGGAGAACAAGCAGCACCGCTGCCGCGTGCTGTACGTGTCGCCGCTGAAAGCCCTGGCCGTGGACGTGGAGCGCAACCTGCGCGCGCCGCTGGCCGGCATCCGGCAGGCCACGCACCGGCTGGGGCTGCCGGAGCCGTCGATCACCGTGGGCATGCGCACCGGCGACACGCCGGCGGAGGAGCGCCGCGCCTTCAACCGCACTCCCCCGGACGTGCTCGTGACGACGCCGGAGTCGCTGTTCCTGATCCTCACGTCCGCGGCGCGGGAGTCGCTGCGCGGCGTCGAGACCGTGATCGTGGACGAGGTGCACGCCGTCGCCGGCAGCAAGCGCGGGGCGCATCTGGCGCTGTCGCTGGAACGGCTGGACGCCCTGCTGCCCAAACCGGCGCAGCGGATCGGCCTGTCGGCGACCGTGCGGCCGGTGGAGGAGGTCGGCGCGTTCCTGGCCGGCGGCCGGCCGCTGCGCGTCGTGCAGCCGCCGGCCAGCAAGACGATCGAGGTCACCGTCGAGGTGCCGGTCGAGGACATGGCCACGCTGGGCGAGCCGACCGGCGAGGTCAGCGGCTCGGCCGCCGGGGCGGAGCAGCGCACCTCGATCTGGCCGTCGGTGGAGCAGCGGGTGCTGGAGCTGGTGCGGGAACACCGGTCGACGATTGTGTTCGCCAATTCACGGCGGTTGGCGGAGCGGTTGACGGCTCGGCTCAACGAGCTCGCGGGCGAGCAGTCCGCGGAGATGGAGCGATTCCCGGCAGCGGCCGTCGGTGGTTCGGGGATAACCACCGGGGCCCTGCCGGTGATCGCCAAGGCGCATCACGGCTCCATGTCACGGGATCAGCGCACCCTGGTGGAGGAGGAGCTCAAGTCGGGCCGGCTGCCGTGCGTGGTGGCCACGTCCTCGCTGGAGCTGGGCATCGACATGGGCGCGGTCGACCTCGTGGTGCAGGTCGAGGCGCCGCCGACGGTGGCGTCCGGGTTGCAGCGGGTCGGCCGGGCTGGGCACCAGGTCGGCGCGGTGTCCAAGGGCGTGGTGTTCCCGAAGTTCCGTGGCGACCTGGTGGCCTGCGCGGTGGTGGCGGAGCGGATGGCCGCCGGCGCCATCGAGTCCGTGCGCTATCCGCGCAACCCGTTGGACGTGCTGGCCCAGCACATCGTGTCCATGGTGGCGATGGAGCCGTGGTCGGTGACCGAGCTGGCGTCGGTGGTGCGGCGGGCCGCGCCGTTCGCCGGGCTGCCCGACTCGGCGCTGAACTCCGTGCTGGACATGCTGGCCGGGCGTTATCCCAGCGAGGAGTTCGGCGAGCTGCGGCCGCGGATCGTGTGGGACCGGATCGCCGGTGAGCTGCGTGGCCGTCCGGGGGCGCAGCGGCTGGCCGTCACCTCCGGCGGCACCATTCCCGACCGCGGGCTGTTCACCGTCATGACACCGAGCGGCGAGGAGGGCCGGCCGGGGTCGCGGGTCGGCGAGCTGGACGAGGAGATGGTGTACGAGTCGCGGGTCGGCGACAACATCCTGCTGGGCACCAGTTCCTGGCGCATCGAGGACATCACCCACGACCGGGTGATCGTGCGGCCGGCGCCCGGCGAGCCGGCCCGGCTGCCGTTCTGG
>Ga0068853_100003979_pt1 | contig 11358 bp, 11 predicted proteins | sample KBSCornC32_FD_65655 | JGI IMG/M metagenome (GOLD analysis project Ga0068853, IMG submission 65655) | Corn rhizosphere microbial communities from Kellogg Biological Station, Michigan, USA - KBS Corn C3-2 | ecosystem: Host-associated > Plants > Roots > Rhizosphere > Soil ... | reverse complement strand
CGGACGAACGGCTGCGCGAGCGCGCGATCCACGGCCTCCTTGCGGAGATCGTGCATCTCCCACTCGTGCACATCGATCGTGAAGCTGAATCGCGAGATGAGCGGCCCGCGCGTGATGCGCTCGCCCGTGCGCTCACGGTCGAGATCCCTGTGCGCGCGCTCGAGCAGCTCCTCGCGCACCCAGCGCGGCACGCCGTCGGCCTGCTCCGGATACACATAGTCGAACATCTGGATCTGCGCGAGCAGGAGCGGCCAGTTCTCCGCCGTCTTCGCGACGAGCCGCTTCCAGTCCATCGCGCGCCCGACGCAGACCATGAGGTGCACGATGTCCGCCATGTCGTGCCGGTGCCGCTCGTTGATGAACAGCCGATGCCACAGCAGCTCCTCGGCCGGCGCCACCCGCACGGGCGTGGCAGCGAGGATCGCCGGGCGGCTGTGGCGATACCAGTCGGCATCGATCATCGCGAGGCCGTTCCCCATGCCGAAGATGATGTCGATGAAGAGATCGCCGCACATCGCCTTGGCGAGCCAGTGCGGCTGCTCGAGCCGCGCCTTCATGCCCACGCTCTTGAGCGCGCGCATGGCGCTCACGAGATGCGCGGGCTCGACGAAGATGTCGAGATCCTTGGTCTCGCGATAAATCCCCGTGTGCTCGTAGATTGCGTACGCGCCGGCGACGACGTAGGCGATCCCTGCTCCGTTCAGCGCCGTGAGCGCCATCTTGTAGAGCGCGCGCTCCGCTTCCGGGACCCAGAAGTCCCCGTGCGTGACGGAGCGCTCCTCCTCGCGCGAGAGCGTGCCGAGCTTTCGTGCGTGTGCCAGCGTGCGGCTGACTTCTCCCATGGGCTCCTCGCGCGGCGCGACACTGGGGGCGGAATTGGGCGGCGGCTGCAGCATCCGGGATGCAGGCCTCGCAGACACCGTGCCGGGCGCATCCAAATGAAAACGCCGGAAAGGGCGTGTACCCGATCCGGCGTTCGACAACGGGACTGCATGGACCTGGCGAGAGTCGAACTCGCGTCTTGCGCAGGATCAACCACAGCGTCTACGTGCGTAGTCCACCGATTGATGTCTCCAGTGGCTGGTTGGTGAACGACCCACCGCTGGATGAGCTCTCTGAAGCTTCGCCACGTGCCGGAGAGCGCGACGCGCGACTAGCCCGGATTTTCGATACCTGCGAAGCCGCCCCGGGCGGGCTTCCTCGCAGGCACTCACAGGGTGTAACCGAAGTTACGCTGCGAGAGCCATGTTTGAGTTGGCAGTTGAAAAATTTCCCGAGGGTTTTACCAGGAACCCGAGGACCTGGGCACGCAACCACAGTTTCTTCTACACAATCGAAACCATTTCAGGCCCGACTAAGGAAGAAATATAACGCGAACGATGCAGTGAGCCAAGCGACTCGAGCGCGCGTACGCGGGCACAACACCGCTGGGCGCGCCTCGACGCGCTCGCTCACCCCCTCCCGAGCGAGCTCCGGGACATCGCCTGCCGCACGCAGTTTCTCCCCGCGCTCTTCGCCTGATACAGCGCCATGTCCGCTGCGGGAAAGAGGAGGTCGCCCGCCTTCACGCTCTCCGTGTACGAGGCGACGCCGAACGACGCCGTCACCTTGATCGGGCCGCCGCCGTTGGGCGGCATCACCTGCAGCATCGAGACTGCCTGCCTGAGCCGCTCCGCGGTGCGCGAGGCGCCCGCGAGATTCGTCTGCGGGAGCAGGATGGCGAGCTCCTCCCCGCCGTAGCGCGCGCACAGATCGATCTCCCGAATCGTGCGCTCCGCGGCGCGCGCGACTTCCACGAGCACCTCGTCGCCGCCCTGGTGACCGTAGATGTCGTTCACCGACTTGAAGAGATCGATGTCGAGCAGGATCAGCGACACGGGCTGGCGATGCCGCGCGTGCTCGAGGAGATGATGGCGCAGGCGATCCTCGAACTGGCGACGATTCGCGAGGCCCGTGAGCGCATCGTGATTCGACTTCTGCGTCACGTCCTGCAGCTGCTCCACGTTCTTGAAGGCGACCGACGCCACAGGAGCCAGCATCGACAGGAGCTCGCCTTCGACGGCGGTGAGCTGCGCCTCCTCGTCACCCTCCACGCACACCGCGCCGATGATCTCATCCTCGGCCACCAGCGGCACGATGGCGAGCGAGCCGATGCGTCGCGATGGCTCGAGAGGGCTGAACGGAAGACCCTCCGACTTCCTGTACGTTTCGCGCACGGCCATGCGGGGCCTGTCGGAGTTGCGCAGGAACCTCCCGATGATGGAATCGGGCGCGATGGCGAAGCCGGGCTCGATCGTGTGGAGCGGCGTCACCGCCTCGACGGCCGCCGTCTGTTCGGTCGCGCTCCAGCGCACGAACGCGCACCGCGTGCCGCCGGTGACCTCGAGCGCGCTCTCGCAGATCGACGCGCTGAGCGCCGCGAGATCCTGGCTCTGTTGAATCTTCTGCGCCGCGACCACTACCTTGTCCGCTTTCCCGCGATACCGTCGCGTCTCCTTTCCATCGCTCAGCATGTCCACGAGCAGCGTCAGACGCGTGGCGTACCGCGGAAGGAAGATCTTCGCACGCTCGCGCGACAGACTCTCGCGGTCTTCCGCGTACACGCCCAGCGCGCCCTGGAATCGCCCTTCCTTCCCCACGGCAGCGGTGAGGAAGAAGGACGGCTCCGTGTCGTAATTCGTCGTGGGCAGCCCCTGCTGCACGGCCCAGTGCACGAGCGATTCGAGCGGCGGGTTGGTCTCGAACCCGATCTTCGGGATCGCGCTCGTCGCGGAGGAGATCGGGATCAGCTCGTCCGTCTCACGCAGGTAGCGCCAGAGCACGATCTCGTCTCCGCCCACCTGATCGCGCATCTCGCGGAGAAAGCGCGAGATCGTCTCCTGCTCGACGTTGCTCTCGGGCTCCGCGTCCATCGCGAGCGAGCGGCGCGGCTCGGGAGCCGTGCGCGAGCCGCGCGCAGGCGTTTCCAGCCCGCGCACCGAGCGCGTGGACGGAGGCGCGGCACGCGGCGCGACGACGTCCGGCACGATGCGCCCGAACGCATCGCCGCCGATCACCGACACGATCGCGAGCGCGACGATGCCCGCGATGACCTTGATGGGAAAGGGCTGCACCGCGTACGGGTCGACCGTGAACGCGAGCGCGGTGATGATGATCGCGCCCACGATCCCGATGCCCACTCCCTTCTGATACGAAAGAAGCGCGGCCAGACAGCACATGAGCGCGAGGAGCGGCGAGCGTGCGACGCTGGCGGAGATGACCGCCACGGCAGCGCATAACGCCAGCAGAGCTACTGGACGCGCCCGTTCAGGAAATGTGGCAGACAGACGTCGTCGCCTTGAGGAAACGGAGGAAGTTGATCAGCGATGAATGATGCGCGCAGCTGCGTACGCCGCACCGAATCCATTATCGATATTGACGACGGTCACGCCGGCGGCGCAACTGTTCAGCATCGAAAGCAGCGCGGCGATTCCGCCCAGGCTGGCCCCGTATCCGACACTCGTGGGAACGGCGATCACGGGCACCGCCACGAGCCCCCCCACGACCGACGGCAGCGCGCCCTCCATTCCCGCCACGACGATGATGACGGAGGCCGATTGCAGCAGCTGTCCGCGCGAGAGTAACCGGTGTATGCCGGCCACGCCCACGTCCGTCAGTCGTTCCACCCTCCCCCCGAATGCCCTCGCACAGACCGCTGCCTCGTCGGCAACGGGCAGATCGCTCGTTCCCGCGGTGATGATGAGCACCGTGCCGCTCTGCACGGCCGGCGGCGATTGCGGCGGCAGATAGGCGACACGTCCGAGCCGGTGGAGCTCGGCCTGTGGAAAACAGTCGGCGAGCGGTGCCCACATCTCGGGCTGCATGCGCGTGATGAGGAAACCTTCGTCATCCGCTTTGAGCCGCGTGGCGATCGCCAGCACCTGCTCGACGGTCTTCCCTTCCGCGAAGACGACCTCCGGGAAGCCCTGCCTGAGCGCGCGATGATGATCGATCGTCGCGAACGGAAGCGGCTCGGCGTCGGGCAGTGCGAGTTGCCGCAGCGCATCGGCGCTGTCGAGCTCTCCCTTCGCGACACGGTCGAGCAGCTGCCGCGTGCGCTCGAGATTCACGCCGCGAGCGTCTCCTCTTCCTGCGTTTCCGGCGCGCGCTCCGCGAAATCGCCGCGCGCCGCGGTCGCGAGGTAGTCGGCGAAAATTCCCTCGACCTCCATGAGCGACGTGACCGCGTGCAGCCGCTTGCGAAGATCGGCCGAGCCGGGAAGTCCCTTCACGTACCAGCCGAGGTGCTTGCGGAACTCGATCGCCGCGCCGCGTTGATCCGCCTCGTAGGCGTCCGCCATGCGCGCGTGATCGAGTGCGATCGCGAAGCGATCCGGCACGCTCGGCGCCGCCGGCATGGGCTTCCCGTCGAGTAGCGCGCGTGCCTGATCGAAGATCCAGGGCTGGCCGAAGGAGCCGCGCCCCACCATGACTCCAGCGCACTTCGTGTGCTCGTGCATGCGCACCACATCCGATGCGTTGGTGATGTCTCCGTTGCCGAGCACGGGAACGCGCACGCACTCGACGACTGCCGCGATCTCGTCCCAGTTCGCGCGCCCCGAGTACATCTGCGTGCGCGAGCGCGCGTGGAGCGCGATCACCTGGGCGCCCGCATCCTCGCACACGCGCGCGATGCCGACGGGATCACGCATCTCCTCGCTCCACCCGCTGCGGATCTTCGCCGTGACGGGCAGATGGGTGCGCGCGCGCACGCCGCGAATGATGTCGGCGACGAGCGTGAGATCCTTGAGGCACCCCGAGCCGCCGTTCCGCTTGACGACCTTCTTCACCGGGCATCCGAAGTTGATGTCGATGAAATCGGGCGCGAAGACGTCCGTCACGAGCGCGGCGGCGTCGCCCATTGCGATCGGATCGGATCCGAAGATCTGCACGCCGATCGGATGCTCCTCGGCGCCGAAGCGCAGCTTGGAGAGCGTGGCTTCGTTCTCGCGACGGATGCCTTCCGCGGAGAGAAACTCGGTGATGACGACGTCCGCGCCGAATCGCCGGCAGAGCCGGCGGAAGGGCGACTCCGATACCCCGGCCATGGGCGCGAGGTAGAGCGGAACGGAGGAGGCCAGCGAGACCGGGAAGCGCATCCGGGAGAATCTAGCCGTAATTGCAAGTCCATGCAACGCATGGAGTTTGACACTTCATGCGACGTGGGATAGCTTCCGGCGTCGCCGCGCGCGACACGACCTCCCGCCCGCTCCGAAATCGTCTACGAGGATTTGATGGAACTGCGCCAATTCTTCACCGAAGATGCGATCAAGCTCGAGCTCGAATCCACCACCAAGGATGACGTGCTGAAGGAGCTCATTTCCCTGCTGGGCCTCGACGACAAATCGGAAGGAATGCTCTACAAGATGCTGAAGCGCCGCGAGAATCTCGGTTCCACGGGCATCGGGCGCGGCATCGCGATTCCGCACTGTCGCTCGCTCGTGGTGACGAAGCTGCGCGTCGCGTTCGGTCGCAAGGCGAGCGGCGTGGACTTCAAGGCGATCGACGACAAGCCGGTGAACTTCTTCTTCCTGATCGTCGCGCCGCCACTCGAGGTGTCGAACCAGTATCTACCGGTGCTCGGCAAGATCGCGCAGTTCAGCAAGGAGCCCGACGTGCCGCAGCGGCTCCTCGGACTGACGGAGCCGGGGCAGTTTCTGAAGCTGCTGGAGGAGAAAGGGGTTTAGCCTCCCGCGATCGCTCCCACGATCATGAGCGGCTCCTCGCCGCTCGCCACCGCGCTCGGGAGCACCTCGTCCACGGACTCGTGCGAGAGATCTTCCTGGCACGCGAAGAAACGCAGGAATGCGCGTCGCTGATGCGTGACCTGATCCCGAATCGTTCCGCGCAGCACGGGATAGCGCGCCTCGAGCGCGTCGAGCACGGCGCGTGGGGTCGCGTCGCCCTCGACTTGCAGCTGCACCTCTCCGCCCACCTGCGCGAGCGTGCGGAGATGGTGCGGGAGCACGACGCGAATCATGACAGTGTCTGCACTTCCACCGAGAGTACCGCTGGCAGATCGCGTACGATCGCCTCCCAGCTGTCGCCGGCGTCGGACGACGCGTACACCTGTCCGCCCGTCGTGCCGAAGTACACCCCGCACGTGTCCAGCGAATCGACGGCCATCGCATCGCGGAGCACGTTCACGTAGCAGTTCTCCTGCGGGAGCCCCTTCGTGAGCGCCTCCCACTCGTTGCCGCCGCTTCGACTGCGATACACGCGCAGCTTGCCATCCGGCGGATAGTGCTCCGAGTCGCTCTTGATCGGGAGCACGTACACCGTCTCGGGCTCGTGCGCGTGCACGTCGACGACGAAGCCGAAGTCGGTCGGAAGATTGCCGCTCACCTCGTGCCACAGATCGCCCGCGTTGTCGCTGCGCATCACGTCCCAGTGCTTCTGCATGAACAGCACGTCGGGACGCGACGGATGCATCGCGATCTTGTGCACGCAGTGGCCGACCTCCGCGTTCGGATCGGGGATGTACTGCGACTTGAGCCCCTGGTTGATCGGGAGCCATGACTTGCCACCATCATCGGTACGGAACGCTCCGGCGGCCGAGATCGCGATGTACATGCGGTTCGGATTGACGGGGTCGAGAATGATCGTGTGCAGGCACATCCCGCCGGCGCCGGGCTGCCAGCGGGGTCCCGATCCGTGTTTCCGCAGCCCGGAGAGCTCCTCCCAGTTCTGTCCTCCATCGGCCGAGCGGAAGAGGGCGGCGTCCTCGACACCGGCATAGACAGTGTCGGGATCGTTCAGCGACGGCTCGAGGTGCCATACCCGCTTGAACTCCCAGGGATGCGCGGTGCCGTCGTACCACTGATGCGTGCCCGGTACGCCATCGTACGTGAACTTGTTGCCGACCGGCGCCCACGTCTTGCCGCCGTCGTTCGAGCGCTGGATCACCTGCCCGAACCAGCCGCTCGACTGCGACGCGTAGAGGCGATCCGGGTCTGCCCGCGACGCGGCGACGTGGTAGATCTCCCACCCGGCGAAGTGCGGGCCGCTGACATCCCACTTCTTTCGCTTGCCGTCCGACGTGAGGACGAATGCCCCCTTCCGCGTGCCTACGAGAACTCGTGCGCTGCTCATGTGCGTGCTCCTCCGGTTACCATGGCGGTTGATCCCTCTTGGCGTCGAACGGGGAACGGCGGAATCGACAATGTCCCGGAAACCGGGAGAAATCAGCGGTTGCGGAGTCCGGCAGCGGCTCCGGAAGGCTCCACGGCCCTGCGAAGGATCAGATTCGGGAGGTCACGGGATTGGCTCGAGGTTCGACGAGATGGCCGAGTACGGGGCGACTGCGGTAGTGGTGGTCACGACGAGCGTGGTCGGATAGCCATACTGCTGATTGAAATCCATCTGCAGCGTGGTGTTCCGCTGCCCGAACGCGGCCTGGGCGGTCGCGAAGAGATCGTCGATGGTCGGATACTGATAATCGCCGGCGACCGGCACCCCAGCGGTGTCGACGACACTCACGACCGTCGTCCCGCTGACGGTGATGTGTACGTCCTTCGCGAACGATCCATCCTGCAGCGACAGATCGTATGCGTAGGAGCCGAACGTCCGCTGGCCCCAGAGGGCCTGGTTCTGATCGAGCGTCTGCTTCGCGCCCGTCGTGACATCGTTGGAGTTGCTGCACGCGACGAGCGCACCTGCGACTGCGAGGCCGACGAGAAATGCTCGCATCTGTTCTCCTGCAAAGGGATGGATCCGGACCGCGCGCTTCACGATCACGCTCGGAATCCGGCTTTGCAAGGGCGCCAGCATCACATTTTCGAGGTCACGACAGCGGGTGCAGATTCGACACCCGCACGAGGAATTGCCCGCCCGGGTTGTTGTTCTGGATGCTGAATAGCGTGATGTATCCGAGCTGGTCGTCGTACTCCAGCGATACGCCACCCTGAAGCACGGCGAAATCCGCCTCGTTGAAGAGCGCGTCCATCGTGGGCCACGTGCGCGGCGCGGTCGGAGGCTGGCCGGTGTTCAGGTCGATCACGGTGGCCACCGTGTCGTTCACCACGGTGATCCGCACGTTGTAGTTGATGCTGAGCTGCGTCTCGGAATAGTCGAAGACGTACGAATGAAAGCTGCGCTGCGCCCACTGCGCTTCGTGCTGCTGCAGCGCCGCGCGATCGCTGGCAGTGACGGCGCGAGTGGTGTCACACGCCGCGGCGATGACAATCGCCGCCACGATGAGACTCACGAGAGCTGTTCGCATTCGACCTCCGGTGATTGCGCGTGGTTACGCGCGATCGTGAAAGCTCGCGACCGGCACAGGGGCATCCAAGGCGATGCGCCATTGTGCATTCCCCGCATTTCCGTAGCTTCGGATCGCCACGTTGGTACTCGCCGTGTCGGCGGCGGCATGCTGCGTCCTTCCGCTGAATGCGATCGTTCCACTGGTGTCGTTCACGACGCTCGCGCAATGGGTACCCCTCAGCCTCGCATGCATCGCGGGCAGGCGAAGCGGTGCGACAGGCACCCTTGGCAGCTACCGTTCTCCGCTGTTTCCGCTGCCGCAGGCGCTCACGCTGCTCGTCGTTGCAGCGCTGACCGTGCTGGTCTGGAGCGATCGGGTGAACGGCCGCCCGGGCGTGCTCGCCGTCATTGCGGTCGTGGTGCTGTCGACGCTTTACCACGCGTTCGTTCTCGAGAGACGCGCGGGCGGATGGGCGCTGTTTTCGACGCCTGCCGAGGCGGGAATCTCACGATGAAGCACACGCGCGGCCTCGACCTTTCGCGTTAGCCTGAAGCGGCTCGCCGCGGCCGGCGGACGGCTCGGATCTGCCCTCCGCGAGCTCCACCGCAGAAGAATCGTTCGCCGCCATCGGACTCGAGACCCGACACAGTCATTCCAGCAGGCATCTCGAGACTCTCGAGTACCTCTCCGCTCGTCGGGTCGACTCGCCGCAATTCGCTCTCGGAGTTCTCCAGAGTCGCGTGCCAGAGCTCCCCGTCCACCCACGTGACGCCGGTGACGAACCGATTGGACTCGATGGTGCGAAGAACCGCGCCGGTATCGGCGTCGACCTGGTGAATCTTCCGGTCGCGATACTGCCCCACCCAGAGCGTCCCTTCCGCCCACGCCAGCCCGGAGCTCCCGCTGCCGCTCGGCGCCGGAATCGTCGACAGCACGCGCCCCGTGTCGGGATCGATTCGCTGGATGCGATCCGCCGCGATCTGATACAGGTGCTTGCCGTCGAAAGCTGACCCCGCGTGCGCGGCAACCCTGATCGAACGCACCGACTTTCCGCTCGCGGGATCCAGGGCGTTCAGATTGTCGCCGGACGCGAACCACACGTGCTCGCCGTCGAACGTGACGCCGTGCACCTGATCGATGTCCGGAAACGGTCCATACTCGCGCAGAACCTCGGCTGCCGCTCGGCTCATGATTCCATTCTAGCCGATCTGCAGCGACGCGGGGAGTAACAACGTCGTCGTGAATCCTGGAACCGGCGGAGCGGTCCAGCGGCGCGCACGTCCCCGGCCGAACGACTGTACCCTGCCCGCCGCGGCGAGCGAATCGAGCGCCCGCTGCATCGTGCGCTGGCTCGCGCCGAGCGCGATCGCGAGCGCGGAGCTCGACCACGCTTCGCCATCGCCGAGCATCGCGAGAACGGCCCCGTGCTGTTCTTCCAGCGGCTGGGCGAGAACGACGACGTCGCGCACATGGCGTGGCTGCATCGCGAATCCTGTTCTGGTAGCCGTGATCCCGGCCGATGTCTTCAGCAATGCGCGAAGCCGGCCGATCTCGACTCGCAGCCGCGCGCGATGCGAGTCGTCGGTGAACTTCGCGCCGAACGCGCGCGCGAGGAGCAGCTCCCGCGGCGCATCTCCGGGCCACGCTTCGGCGAGCGTGCGGGCGAGCGCGAACAACACCGGACGACCCGCGAGTGACACCATCGAGCTCGGATCCCGCACGACGAAGCGGCACGCATCCACGATGAGGGCGTTCGATGCGTGCAGCGCCTCGACCTCATCGAGCAGGAGAGGTCGCTCCGAGCCATTCACGATCAGCCGAGCCGCGGGCGTGTGCAGCACACGGGACGCGCTCTCGACCTCGGCCGCGAGCGCCGGAATGCCGGCCACGCGCGCCGCCCGCTTCGCTCGCGCGAGTGCGTCGCGCGCCGCCTTCGTGCGCAGGCGCCGGATCGCGATTCCAGCGACCACCAGCTCGTAGGCAGCCCTGGCGGCAGGGCGGAGCGACGAGGCATCGAGCTCGCCAAGCGCACGCTCTGCGTCGTCGAGGCGGCCGATCAGGAGAAGCCGCCGGATCTCGAGGTATCGCGCGTATGCAGCGTTCGCGCGATCGCCGTGCTCCTCGAGCGTGACGCGAGCGGTTTCCAGCGCCTTCGTGGGCCAGCCGAGATCGCGGGACACGAGCGCGATCTCGGCCTCCGCGACCACACAACGCGCTCGTGCCATCGCCTCCCTCTGGCCGAAGGCGCGCGCGGCTCGCCTCAAGAGCGTCTTCGCGCGCGAGAGATCGCCCAGCTGTGCCATCGCGATGCCGCGTAGCGCGAGCGCGGATGCGTCCTCGCGCAACGCGATCCAGTTCAGCGCAGCGATCGGATCTCCCGCGGCGAGCGCCTGGGCTGCGGCCGTTATCAGCGAGTCCATTCAAATCCCGACACGATTGTCACTCACAGGGTTCGCAGCCGACGTCCCAAGTTAACGCACGATGATCGACCTGCACCGGCAATCGACAACCGCACGATTCGCCAACGACACTCGATGGAGAGAAGAACGATGATGACACAGATGCATGGAACGCGTGAACAGTGGCTGGCAGCGCGACTCGACCTGCTGGAGGCCGAGAAGGAGCTGACGCGCCGCTCGGACGAGGTCGCGCGTCAGCGCCAGGCCCTTCCGTGGGTTCGCGTGGACAAGGAATATCGATTTGAAACGGAGGCGGGCCGGGCGTCGCTCGCGGATCTCTTTCAAGGGCGCACGCAGCTTCTCGTCTACCACTTCATGTTCGGGCCCGACTACGAGGCCGGCTGTCCGTCCTGCTCATCGATTGCGGACGGATTCAACGGCATCGCGGTTCATCTGGCCAACCATGACGTCACGCTCGCCGCCGTGTCGCTCGCGCCGATCGCGAAGCTGCAGGCATTCCGGAAGCGAATGGGATGGACGTTTCCCTGGGCGTCTTCGCTCGACGGCGATTTCAACTTCGACTTCAACGTCTCTCTCACCGAGCAGCAGCAGCGCGAGGGCGGCGTCGAGTACAACTATCGGCGTGAGGCGCCGTGGACGTCGGAGGGAATCGGCACCACGATGACGAAGCAGGGCGAGGGACCGGTGGCAGAGATGG
>Ga0068853_100003978_pt1 | contig 11358 bp, 7 predicted proteins | sample KBSCornC32_FD_65655 | JGI IMG/M metagenome (GOLD analysis project Ga0068853, IMG submission 65655) | Corn rhizosphere microbial communities from Kellogg Biological Station, Michigan, USA - KBS Corn C3-2 | ecosystem: Host-associated > Plants > Roots > Rhizosphere > Soil ... | reverse complement strand
GGATCCGCCAGCACGCTCGAGGTCACCGGAGCGGACGTCTCGGCCTGGATCGAGGTGGACACCGCTCAGTACGGCTGGGTCACGATCGACCCGAACCCACCGGTGCGACCGATCCCCGAGGAGCAGCCCCAGGACCCGGCCAAGATCGCGCGTCCGCAGTCGGTCGTGCCCCCGCCGGCCGACCGGGTCGACCCGAAGGAGACCCAGACGACGCCGGATTCCAGTCAGAGCGAGCCGGACACGCTCGATCCGGCCCTGGTCGTGCTGCTGCAGGTGCTGAGGGTCGGTGGCTTCCTGCTGCTCATCGTGCTGGTGCTGGCGGCGCCGTTCCTCCTGATCATCGCCGCCAAGGTCCGACGGCGTCGCATCCGGCAGCGCGCGGCCTCCGCCTTGCAGCGCATTCGTGGGGGCTGGGACGAGTTCGCCGACGCGGTGGTCGACCACGGATTCCAGCCGCCGCCCGCCGCGACGAGGTCCGAGGTGGCGGCCGTGGTCGGCACGCTGCCGCCGCGGGTGCTCGCGGCCGTCGCCGACCGCGCGGTCTTCGCTCCCGACGAAGCCGACCCCGCGGACGCCGATCGGGTGTGGGATGCGGTCGGAGAACTGCGCGCCGTGCTTGATCAGGGTCTGACCCGTCGTCGGCGTCTGCTCGCCCTCGTCTCGCTTCGCTCGCTCGGTGGCTATAGTGTTCGAGGTCTGTTCCGGCGCACCGGACGCAAGGGGAGTGCCGCATGACCTGTCGCCACTGCGGCACCGAGTTGCCTGCTGACGCGCTCTTCTGCGGCGAGTGCGGACAGCCCGTTACGGCGTCGAAAGCAGACGACACGGCGACCGGCAGTTCGCCGATCGCCCCCGGGGCAGGATTCTCCATCGCCGACCTGGCGTTCAGTTCGCCGGGCGACACTTCGCAGCCGGGCGACGACGGTCGTGACCTTCCGGACGGGAGTCCGCTCGATCACCCGGGTCCGGCCGATCCGGCGGACCGTTGCCCGCAATGCGGCGAGCCGATGGCGGCTGGCGATGTGTTCTGCGGGGAATGCGGCTTCGTGCTGCGCACGGTTTCTCCGCCCACCGGCGAGAATCTGATCACGCTCGGGCAGTATCCCGCCGACCCCGAGGCCCCTGCCGACCTCGAGGCCTCGGTCGATCCCGAGGCTCCCGCCGACGTCGAGCCCGATGCGCTCTCGGACACCGAACTCTCGGACGACGAGCTCTCGGACGACGCCTCCGCGCCCGACGCCGACCGTCCCGCGGCACGCGACGCCGACGCGACGACAGAGGTCGAGCCGTTGATCGACGACCTGGTGGTCGAAGCCGTACCCTCGGTGGCACCGGCGGCGTCCGCTGCAGACCCGGACCTCGACTTCGGCGATCCGCTCCCGTTCTCCGACGAGGAGGTCAGGCCGCCCGCCAAGGTGTCGCCGCGCTCGCGGCCGATTCCGGATCCGTTCCCGTGGGGCACCGACCAGCCGGTGCGCGAAGACCTCGAGGCGACCCGCCTGGTGGCCGATCCCGCGGCCGGAGCCCGCTACATCCTCCAGTTCAGCACGGGCGAGAGCGTGACGGTCGCCGGTTCCGGCCTGGTCGGGCGCAACCCGTCGATGCAGCCCGGGGAGTACGTCGATCAGCTGGTGCCGATCTTCGACGCCGGCAAGTCGGTCTCGAAGACGCACCTGGAGTTCGGCCAGGAGGCCGGCCGCTTCTGGGTCAGCGACCGCTATTCGACGAACGGCTCGGTCATCCGCCAGCCGGATGCCGAACCGCGCCGCTGCGATGCGGGCAGGCGGTACTTCGTCGCGCGCGGCACCCGAGTGGATATCGGCGAGCAATTCTTCGTGGTCAGCTGAGCCGAGCCGATCGTCCTCCCGCGGAGCTGTGAGCCGGGCTTCTCCACCTGAACGCGGACCGGTCGCCGCACCGCGCCGGACGGCGGACAGCATGAGCAGGTGATCCCGGATGCCGCTCCCGAGCGTCTCACGCTGCCTGCGCTCGCCCCGCCGCCGCCCCGACCGCCCTTCCCGTTCGTCGCCACCGCCGCGCCGGTGCTGGTCTCCATCGGGATCTGGGCGGTGACCGGGTCGGTCTATTCGCTGCTGTTCGCCGCTCTCGGCCCCGTGGTCGCGGTCGGCAGCCTGCTGGATGGGCGCAGGCAACGCCGGCGCACCGCGGCCCGCGACGCCGATCGAGCCGTCGGGGCGCTGAGCAAGACGCGGGACCGCGTGCTCGACCTGCATGAGCGCGAGCGAGGCCGGCTCGAGCGCACGGCGCCGTCGCTGCCCGAGCTGTGCCTGCCGGGGGCGGCGGCCGCGAGGTGGGCGCACGCGGGCTCCGACGTCGCGGCGGGGGACGCCGCGCCGATCGCCGTGCGCCTCGGTCGCGCCCGACGGCCGTCGATGGTGATCCTTGACCGTGGCGCGACCGCTCTGGAGCCCGACGAGGAGCTCCCCGCCGCCGTGCGGGCGGCGCTCGACGAGCTGCGTAGCGCCGCATCCGAGGTCGACGACTCCCCGTGGCTCGTCGACGCGCGCGACGGCATCGGGATCGTGGGAGCGCTGCCCGCCGCCCGAGCGCTCGCCAGATCGGTCGCGCTTCAGGTCGCGGCGAACTGCTCCCCGGCGACGGCACGGATCTCCGCTGCGCTCGATCCGGACTGCGATGAGCGCTGGCTCTCCGACCTTCCCCACGCGGTCAGCGTCACGTCGGCCGAGGCGGAGCGGGGCACCTACCGGTTCCGCATCGAGGGAGCCGACCCGGTCGTCGCGTTCGCCACTCATCGGTCGCTGCTGCCATCCGGTCTGGGATCGGTGGTCGAGCTGGCACCGCACGGCGCCGAAGAGGCCCGAGCGCACGCCGCGCGGTTCGACCTGGTCGGCTCGGCGCGGGCGCGGGATGCGGCGAGCGCGCTGGCCGTGGTCGCAGCCGAGCACGGGCTGCTGGCATCGCATCGCGCGTTACCGCACGCGGTCACCCTGTCGGAGGTGCTGAACGCGGCACCCGGCGCCGATCGGGAGACGGCGCGCATCGGTCTGCGCGCGCCGGTCGGACTCGACGCGAGCGGGGTCGCCGAACTCGACCTCGTCAGCGACGGTCCGCACGCGGTCGTCGCGGGCACCACCGGAGCGGGCAAGAGCGAGTTGCTGGTGAGCTGGGTGCTGGCGATGGCGGCGCGGCATCCGCCCCGTGCAGTGACCTTCCTGCTCGTCGACTTCAAGGGCGGCGCCGCCTTCGCACCGCTGGCCGGGCTCCCGCACGTGATCGGCACGGTGAGCGATCTGGACGCGCGTCGGAGTGCCCGGGCGATCGAGAGCCTCCGCGCGGAATTGCTGCGGCGCGAGCGGGCGCTGTTCGAGGCGGGTGCGCGCTCGATCGACGATCTGGAGTTGCGTGCGGGCGCCGAGTCCGTGCCACTGGCCCGGCTCGTGATCGTCGTGGACGAGTTCGCCGCGATGGTCTCTGGGCAGCCGGAGCTGCATGAGTTGTTCGCCGACATCTCGGCGCGCGGGCGATCGTTGGGCCTGCATCTGATCCTGTGCACCCAGCGCCCGTCGGGCGTGGTGCGCGACGCCGTGCTCGCGAACGTCACGCTCCGCATCTCGCTGCGGGTCACCGATCGGGGCGACAGCACCGCGATGCTGGGCACGGATGCGGCGACCCGGCTCTCCCCGACGGCTCGCGGCCGCGCCCTGATCGCCGACGGTTCGGGGCAGCTCCGCGAGGTCCAGCTGGCGCTGGCCGAGCCCGGCGACGCGAGCCGGGTGCGCGCCGCCGAGCGGGCGCCGAGCGCGGCCATGTGGTGCGACCCCCTGCCCGACCGCCTGCCACTCGGGCCCCTTCTACGGGAGGCCGCGACGGAGGCCGCAGGGGCGGCAGCGACGCATGAAGTGGCGCAGGGAGCGGGCGAGTCCGGCGCAGGTGTCCCGTTCGGGCGCGTCGATCTTCCTGCCGAGCAGTGCCAGCCGATCGCCCGGCTCGACCCGCGCGCTGACGGTCATCTGCTCGTTTTGGGTGCGGCGCGCTCGGGACGCACGACGGTGCTGCGCACCATCGCGGCGGCCGCGGCCGAGGCCGGCGTCGGCTGCGTGGTGGTGCCCGACGACCCGGCCGAGGCGTCGTCCCTGCTCGTCGAGCTCCTGGATCACCCCGACGACCGGATCGGCTTCGTGCTGCTCGACGACCTCGACCTGCTGCTCGCGCGCACGGATCCCGATCCGCGGCACGAGCTGACCGAGTTGCTCACTCGCTTCGTGCGCGGCGCGCGGCGCGTGAGCCTGGTGATCACGGCGCAGCGCCTGACCGGGGGCCTGCACGGGCTCGCCGGGCTGTTCGATGCCCGGGTGCTGCTGAGGCAGTCGAGCCGGGACGAGCATGTACTGGGCGGGGGCGATGGCGCGGCCTTCGACCCGTCCCTGCCGCCGGGGGCCGGACGCTGGACGGGCCGCCGCGGCGGGGGCGCCGTCATCCAAGTGGCGATCGGACCCGACCCGCTGCCGGCAGCCCGGTTGGTCGAGTTGCCGGGCTTGCGTCCCGGCCCCGACCGGCCGCTCGCGATCGTCTGCCCCCGCCCTGTTCACCTCGCGACGCGGCTGTCGGGCACCGGCGCACGGGTGGTGGTCCTGGGCGATGCTCCCGCGCCCGACGAGGGCGAGCTTCGCGTCTCGCGTGGGCAGCCGGCGACCGTGCTGATCGGTGATCCCGACGCCTGGCAGGCCGAATGGGCGCTGCTGGGTTTCGCGCGCCGCGAGCTGCCGATCGTGGTCATCGGATGCAGCCCGTCCGAATTACGCGCCATCGCACGCGTCCGCGACGCACCACCCCCACTCGGCGCGCGTCCTGGCGAATGCTGGTGGGTCGAGGGGGGAGCGGCCCGCAGAGCCGTGCTCGACCTGACCCGGCGGGGCGACTAGGCCAGCGCCGCCGCCACGGTACCCGATTCGAGTCCCTGTGCCGCGGCGACAGCCTCGTTCACGACCCGACCGCCATGCACGTTGAGACCGAGGGCCAGCGCCGGGTCGGCGCGCAGCGCCTCGGTCCAGCCCAGGTTGGCGATCGAGCGCACGTAGGGCAGAGTCGCGTTGGTCAGCGCGTACGTCGAGGTGTGCGCGACCGCGCCCGGCATGTTCGCCACGCAGTAGAACAGCGATTCATGCACGGTGTACGTCGGGTCGGCGTGCGTGGTCGGGTGGCTGTCCTCGAAGCAGCCGCCCTGGTCGATCGCGATGTCGACCAGCACGCTGCCCGGCTTCATCCTGGCCACCAGGGCGTTCGTGACGAGCTTGGGAGCCTTGGCGCCGGGAACGAGCACCGATCCGATGACCAGGTCGGCGTCGAGCACCGCCTTCTCGATCTCGAAGCTGTTCGACGCGATCGTCTGGATGCGGCCCGCGTAATCGGCATCCAGTTCGCGCAGCCGCTGGATGTTGGTGTCCAGGACGGTGACCCGCGCGCCGAGTCCGACGCTCACACTGATGGCGTTGGTGCCCGCGACACCGCCGCCGAGCACGACCACGTGAGCCGGATGGGTGCCGGGAACGCCCGGCACGAGCAGGCCGGGGCCGCCGTTCGGGCGCAGCATCGCGTTCGCGCCGACGATCGGCGCCAGTCGTCCGGCGACCTCGCTCATCGGCGCCAGCAAGGGGAGCGCTCGCGTCGGCAGCTGCACGGTCTCGTAGGCGATGGCCGTGATCCCGCTGGAGACCAGGTGCGCGGTGAGCTCGGCTTCGGCTGCCAGATGCAGATAGGTGAACAGCACCAGGTCGTCGCGGAAATAGCCGTACTCGCTCGCGATCGGCTCCTTGACCTTGAGCAGCAGTTCGGCGCCGTCCCAGACCTCCGCGGCGGTTGCCGCGATCGTGGCACCAGCGGCGCGGTAGTCGTCATCGCTGATCGACGAACCGAGCCCCGCCCCACTCTGCACGGTCACCGAATGGCCGTGCGCCGAGAGGTCGTGCACGCCCGCCGGCGTGATCGCCACGCGGAACTCGTTGTTCTTGATCTCGCTCGGAACGCCGACTTTCATGCCGCCAGCGTAGCCGCGCTGCACCATGGATTCCGCAGCGAAAATCCGCTAATTCATGCTGATTTCGTGAAATCTATGTTTCAAGATGGTCCCTTTGCGCCTTGCGGCGTTCCGTCCCGCCCTGCGATATGTCAGGATCGAGCCACGGCGCCGGTCCCAGCTCCGGCCTCGACTGCGTACGCGCGAGAAGGAGTTTTCGATGGTCCGGTCCCTGCCAGAAGATCCGCTGATCCGCTCGCTCGTTCTCACTGCGCGACAGGCTCAGCTCACCCGCCGCGGCGTGCTCGCCGGTGCGACAGCCGGAGCAGCTGCTCTCGCCCTCGCGGCCTGCGCCCCGGTCGGCGGCAACAAGCCGAAGCCCGCGAGCGACATCTCGTCGGCCGACAAGTCCCTGATCTGGGCGAACTGGCCGCTGTACCTCGACACCGACGACCAATCGGGAGACCACCCGACCTTGCAGGCCTTCACCAAGAAGACCGGCATCAAGGTCGACTACCGCGAAGACATCGACGACAACAACACCTACTACGCCAAGGTCAAAGACCAGTTGGCGCTCGGCAAAGACATCGGGGCCGACATCGCCGTGCTGACCGACTGGATGGTGAGCCGCTGGATCCGGCTCGGATACACCCAGCAGCTCGACCACTCGAAGATCCCGAACATCAAGAATCTCAACCCGGCCCTGCTGAACATCGACTACGACAAGGGACGCAACAATTCGCTGCCCTGGCAGGGCGGCTTCGCCGGAATCTGCTGGAACAAGGACGAGTTCCCCAAGGGCTTCCGCAGCGTCGGCGAACTCTTCGCCGAGCCCAAGCTGAAGGGCCGCATCGAGGTGCTGAGCGAGATGCGCGACACGGTCGGACTGATCATGCTCGAGCAGGGCGTCGAGATCTCGAAGCCGATCGAGAACTTCCAGTTCCAGAACGCCCTCGACGTGCTCCAGAAGCACATCAAGGATGGCGTCATCCGCAGCGTGAAGGGCAACTCGTACACCGAGGACCTGGTCAGCGGTGACGCGCTGGCCGCCATCTGCTGGTCGGGCGACATCACCGCCACCAACGCGACCAACGGAGACCACTGGGAGTTCGCCCTTCCGGATGCCGGAGGCACCATCTGGAACGACAACATGCTGATCCCGATCGGCGCCCGCCACAAAGCAAATGCCGAAGCGGTCATGAACTGGTACTACGACCCCGACATCGCCGCCGAGGTGGCCGCCTACGTGAACTACATCACGCCGGTGGAGGGGGCAAAGGAGGCCGCGATCAAGATCGACCCCGCCCTGGCGGACAACACCCTGATCTTCCCGGATGCCGAGACCCTTCGGAAGGCGCACATCTTCACCACGCTGACGCCGGCCCAGGAGCAGACCTTCACCGCAGGCTTCCAGAAAGTCCTCCTGGGCGCTTGATGGCGGGCGCGCTCGACGACTCCGGCGCCGATCTCGAACTGGTCGGCATCACCAAGCGCTTCCCCGGCTTCACGGCCATCGAGAACCTCAACCTGACCATCCCGGCCGGCTCGTTCTTCGCCCTGCTCGGGCCGTCCGGATGCGGCAAGACCACCACGCTGCGCCTGGTGGCCGGACTCGAGACCCCGACCGCCGGCCGGATCCTGATCGGCGGCAAGGACGTCACGGACAGCAAGCCGCACCAGCGCCCGGTCAACACGGTGTTCCAGAGTTATGCCCTGTTCCCACACATGACCGTGCTGCGCAACGTGGCCTTCGGCCTGTATCGGCGAGGCGTCTCGAATCCCCTGAGCCTGGCGCACGAGGCGCTTCGGCTGGTCGAACTCGATCACCTGGCCGGACGGCGTCCCGCTCAGTTGTCGGGCGGGCAGCAGCAGCGGGTCGCCCTGGCGCGCGCCATCGTCAACAAGCCGGCCCTGCTGCTGCTCGACGAGCCGCTCGGCGCGCTCGACCTCAAGCTGCGCCGTCAGATGCAGCTCGAGCTCAAATCGATCCAGGATGACGTAGGCCTCACCTTCCTGCACGTCACCCACGACCAGGAGGAGGCCATGACCATGGCCGACACGGTCGCGGTCATGAACCGGGGCGAGATCGAGCAGATGGGCGCCCCCGAGGAGCTCTACGAGCTGCCGAAGACCGCGTTCGTCGCGAACTTCCTCGGCCAGTCCAACCTCTTCACCGGAAACGTGGTCTCGTCGACCGACAGCTCGATCGTCGTCGACATCGCGGGCACGAAGCTCGAGGTTCCGCGCGACCGAGCGCAGCGGCATTCCGGGGTCGTCACGATCGGGGTCCGACCCGAGAAGCTGACCCTGCTGACCCAGAAGCCGGCCTCGGCATCCGGTGTCAACGTGCTCGGGCCGGGCACGGTCACCGACGTCTCGTTCAGCGGCGTGAGCACCCAGTACCTGGTCGAGGTGCCGGGGGTGGGCACCATCACGGTGTTCGCACAGAACATGGTCTTCGGTCCGGTCGTCAACCGCGGGTCCGAGGTGTGGGTGAGCTGGACCGTCGATCACGGATTCGGTCTGGCCGATGAGCAGGGCGGCGTCAGCCCGCGCTTCGATCCCGACGACGGTCCCGGTGAGTCCTGATGGCCTTCGGCGCATTCTCGAACGTCGACGCGCCGGTCGTCGATGCGCCACGGCGGCGCAGCCGGGCCGCCCTGTGGCTCTTGCTCCCGGGGGTCGTCTACCTGGGCGCGACCTACCTGGCTCCGTTGGTCTCGCTCATCGTCACCAGCCTCAAGGCGCCCGATCTGGTGAACTACGACATCGGCCGCTACCTCTACGCCTTCGACATCGGCAATTACGCGACCGTGCTCGGCGAGTACTGGCCGATCATCCTGCGCTCCTTCGAGTACGCCGCGATCGCCACGGTGGCGGCCCTTTTGATCAGCTACCCGCTGGCGTATTTCATCGGGGTGGTGCTGCGCAGGTACCCGCTCTGGCAGGCGCTCGCGCTGATCCTGGTGATCGCACCGTTCTTCATGAGCTTCCTGCTGCGCACCCTGGCCTGGAAGGCGATCTTCGCCGATGAGGGACCGGTGGTCGGCTTCCTGCAGCACCTCAACATCCTGGGCGCGAATGCGCACCTGAACGGCACTCCGTTCATGGTGATCTTCGGACTGACCTACAACTTCATCCCGTTCATGGCGCTGCCGATCTACACCTCGCTCGAGCGGCTGGATCTGCGCCTCCTCGAGGCCGGCGCCGATCTGTACGCGAACCCGGCATCCACCTTCTTCCGGGTCACCCTGCCGCTCTCGTTGCCGGGCGTGGTGTCGGGGACTCTCCTCACCTTCATCCCGGCGACCGGCGACTACGTGAACGCGAGCCCGCAGTTCCTGGGAAGCACGCAGACCACGATGATCGGCAACGTGATCTCGGACACCTACTTCAACCTGTCGGATTACCCCTCGTCGGCCGCGCTCTCGATCGTCTTGATGGTCCTGATCCTCATTCCGGTCGGCATCTACCTGTCGCTGACCAAGACCGAGGACCTGCTGTGAGCGGGCTCGCCGAGGGCGCCGTGCTCGGTCGGCTCGAGGAGGCTCCGCGTCCGCTGAAACGCCCGAGGGCACGCCGGGGCAACTGGGGCGTCGCGTTCTACTCGATCGTCATCCTCCTTCTGCTGTTGATCCCGATCGGCTACACGATCGTGTTCTCGTTCAACATCCCGGCGCGCACCAACGTCAGCTGGCGCGGGTTCTCGCTCGACAACTGGTCGACCCTGCTGTCCGACCCGCGCGTCGTCGCGGCGTTCGGCAGCAGCATCCTGGTGGGCGTCGTCGCGACCCTGGTCGCGGCAGCGCTGGGCACGGCGATCGCGATCGCGCTGGTCCGGTTCCGGTTCCGGTTCCGCACCGGGCTCACCCTGCTGCTGTTCCTCCCGATGGCCACGCCCGAGGTGGTGCTCGGCTCCGGCCTCGGATCGCAATTCCTCAACATCGGGGTCGACAAGGGCATCGCGACCACGATCATCGCCCACATCATGTTCTGCATCAGTTTCGTGGTGATCACGGTGCGGGCCCGGGTGGCCAGCCTCGACCCGGCGATCGAAGAGGCGGGCCGCGATCTCTACGCCACACCGGGCCAGGTCTGGTGGCGGATCACCTTCCCGCTTCTGCTGCCCGGAATCGTGGCCGCCGCGCTGCTGTCGTTCGCGCTCAGCTTCGACGACTTCATCATCACCGCGTTCGTCTCCGGCAACTTCGAGACCTTCCCGAAGTACATCTACACCGCGGCCGTTCGAGCCATCCCGGCTCAGGCGAACGTCTTCGCGTCGATCATCTTCCTGCTCGCCATCGTGGTGGTGCTGGCCAGCCAGTTCAGCGCGGCTGCGCGGCGGCGCAAGCTGGCGCGCGAGGGTTGAGGGCACCGTGTACGAGGATCGGGCCCGCCTCGCGTCGCTCTGGAGCGACGAGGTCGCCCGGTATCGCGCCGCACGGCCCGAGTCGGAACGCGCCTGGCGCGAGGCGAGCGAGCACATGCCGGGCGGCGTCCCCATGCTCTGGATGGAGAAGTGGCCAGGACCGTGGCCGGTGTTCGTCGAGAGCGCGGCGGGAGCCCACTTCCGCTGCGTCGACGGCATCGACCACGTCGACCTGTGTCTGGGCGACACCGGGGCCATGGTGGGACACGCGCCCGCGGCATCCGTCGCCGCGATCAGCGCCCAGCTCGCCCGGGGAGCGACCCACATGCTGCCGACCCGTGATGCGGCGGTCGCCTCTGCGCTGCTCGCCGATCGCTTCGGACTGCCCAGCTGGCAGTTCACGCTCTCGGCCACCGACGCCAACCGGCACGTGCTGCGCTATGCGCGGCAGGCGACCGGCCGCCCCAAGGTCCTGGTGATCGACCACTGCTATCACGGCACGGTCGACGAGGCGTACGCCGAACTGGATCCCGAGGGTCGGGTGGTCCCACGGCGCGGCAACATCGGTGCTCCGGTCCCGCTCGACCAGACCACGGTCGTCGTGCCGTTCAACGACGTTGCGGCGATGGATGCGGCGCTCGCAGCCGGCGACGTCGCCGCGGTCCTGATCGAACCGGCCCTCACCAACATCGGCATCGTGCTGCCGGATCCGGGGTGGCACGCCGCCGTGCGCGCCGCGTGCGACCGCACCGGCACCCTGCTCGTGATCGACGAGACGCATACCCTCTGCGCCGGCCCTGGCGGCATGACCGCGCGTGATGGGCTCGAGCCCGACGTGGTGGTGGTCGGCAAGACGATCGGCGGCGGCATCCCGGCGGCCGCCTGGGGGATGAAGCTCGACCTCACTGCCCGCGTGCGCGACAGCCTGAACTGGGACGGCGAGGGCCGCGAAGACATCGACGTCGGGGGAGTGGGCGGCACCCTGGCCGGCAAC
>Ga0068853_100003975_pt1 | contig 11360 bp, 10 predicted proteins | sample KBSCornC32_FD_65655 | JGI IMG/M metagenome (GOLD analysis project Ga0068853, IMG submission 65655) | Corn rhizosphere microbial communities from Kellogg Biological Station, Michigan, USA - KBS Corn C3-2 | ecosystem: Host-associated > Plants > Roots > Rhizosphere > Soil ... | reverse complement strand
GTGGCATAGCCCACCGCCATCTCGGACTTATTGCCGGTGGTCAGCAGCATCGCCCCGGTCTTGTTCGAGATCGCCATCAGGATCGTGCCGCGCATGCGCGACTGGATGTTCTCCTCGGTCAGATCTTCGGGCGCATTGCCGAACACCGGCTGCAGTTCGTGCAACGCCTCATCCACCGGCTTGCCGATCGCGACCACGTCATAGCGAATGCCGAGCCGCTCGGCACAGAGCTTCGCGTCACGCAGGCTCTCCTCGCTGGTGTAGCGATAGGGGAGCATTACCGCATGCACGTTCTCAGGCCCCAGCGCATCGGCCGCGATCGTCGCGACCAGCGCGCTGTCGATGCCGCCCGACAGACCCAGCACGATCTTGCTGAAGCCGTTCTTCCGCACATAGTCGCGCAGTCCGCGTAGCATCGCCTGCCACGGCGCCTCCTGCACCGAGACCAGCGGTGTCACAGCCTCCTTCGTGCAGCGCCAGCCGTCCTTGGTGCGCGCCCAGTCGGTCACGACGAAGTCGCTCTCGAAGCTCTTGGCCTGGAATACCAGTTTACCGCCGGGCTCGATCCCAAAGCTCGCGCCGTCGAACACCAGCTCGTCCTGCCCGCCGACCTGGTTGAGATAGAGCATCGGTACATCGTCCTCGGCGACCCGCGCCCGCACCAGCTCGAAGCGCGTGTGCTGCTTGTTCTTCCAATAGGGCGAGCCGTTGGGGCAGAGCATCAACTCCGCACCCGCTTTCGCCAGATGCTCGCATACCGGCGTGTGCCACACGTCCTCGCAGATCGGCACGCCGATCGAGACGCCCTTGATCATCACAGGCTTTGGTAACGGCCCCGCGCGGAAATAGCGCTTCTCATAGAACACGTCGTCATTGGGCAGCTCGCGCTTGTAGCGCTTGGCCACGACGCGCCCGTCCTCGGCAAGCAACACCGCGTTATAGAGGCTCGCGCCCTGCTTCCACACCGTGGGCAGCAGCACGCTGACCTTGCTGCCCTTGGTCGCGCGTACGAGCTTTTTCGCCGTCGCCATCGCGTCTTCGACAAAGTGCGGCTTGAAGAGCAGGTCCTCCGGGAAGTATCCCGTCAGGAACAGCTCGGTGAGCATAAGGATATCCGCACCCGCCGCCTCCGCATCGCGCAGCGCGCTGCGGGCGAGCTCGAGATTAGCCTCGAGCGCCCCTACCTTCGGATTGAGCTGGGCGAGCGCAATGCGCAGCTGGTCGGTCAAATCGGATATCCCACGGCAGAAACCGCGGCAGACTTAGAGCATTTCGCACCAAAGTGCGAAGCGGTTTTCCATGCCGCCGGCGTGCAGAAAAAAGCCGCCCACCGGTGAGGGTGAGCGGCCGCGGGCCTCAGGAAGAACTGGGCGAATTAGAAGGCGTAACTGAGCTCGGCGGTGATGCCGTACCGCATCATGGAGAACGGATCACCGTGCTGGACCCAGCGCGTCCTGGTTACGTCTGGCGCCGTGTCGAAATTCGGCGGGTTTGTCAGGGGATCACTGTCCGTCGGATCGCCGATATGGACTGTATCGAAACTCGCATCGGCCGAGCCCTGAAGATACCAAACGCGGCCGCCAAGGCCGATTGTCATATTCTTGACCGGGTGCACGCGAAGCATGACATCGGCAGCCGCGCCATACCCCCAGCCGTCGATCGCCGTGGCCGAGGCTTTGGCCACATCAATGTTGTTGCCGGCGCCCGTGGCCGTGTAAGTCGGTGCCAACTCATCGTCGCCAACGACACCCTTGACCATCGCGTACGGAACCGCTGCGAGAGTCCCCGTAACATCGAAGAAGCCGAGATCGGCTTTTGCGGATGCACCGAGGCGGAGCATGTTCACGTCGATGTTGTTCGGCGCGCTGTCGAACTTATAGCCCCCGGTGATGTCTCCGGTCGCCTGGTCGAAGCTGAAACTGTCTCCAGGCTGATTGGCAACGAACGTCGCCTGCCGCGTGAGCAACTGATCGTTGTAGTACTGATAGCCCACGATCGGGCCGATGCCCGAGCCCTTGCCGTCGGCCCAGGTATTCCAGCCGAGATCGGCGCCGATATATCCGATATGTCCGGACGATATCGAGCCACTATGGAACGGATCGTCGTAACTGCCAGAGCTCGTCATCGAATACCCTGCAATCGCAGTCGCGAAGGTATTGGTAGAATGGTCCTCGATCCGCAGATGGCCTTCGAGAATGTGGCTGGTATCCGATGCACCAAAGCTGCCGCCTACACCCGGCCAGCTCGAGGCGCCCTGCGAGTACCAATACCGCAGGCCGAATTCGAAATTCATGGTGTCGTCTTTGTCGCCGAGGCCCGTCCAGTCGCTCGGGTCCATCGCATATCCTGAGCGCAGCTGGTCGCCATTGTCGCCCTGGTCATAGACCACGTTGTAGTCGGCGGCGGCGGCCGGAGCCGTGGCGATCAGCGCGGCGCAAAGCGCCACAACACTGGTGGTAATACGGACCATCTGACCCTCGGCACAAACGAAACGCGACGCTTCGTTTATGCCCCGTTAGGGTTAATGCTCCGCTAATCGGCGCGCACGGCGGTTGCAGACTGCGAAACTCGCGACCTGAGGCTGCGCGCCGTAAGCTCACCGAAACTCAATGCCAGCACGGCCCAGAGCAGGATCTGGATGGCCAGCGCATTCAGTCGGAATGACCACAACAGGCTCGCCGGGAACGCTGACGGAACTTCGTCGATCGCCGGCATCACCCAATACGCTAGCAGCACCAGCAGCAGATAGATCGTCGCTCCGGTGATGCTCGCGTACCAAACACCCCAGCGCTGCAGGAGCGCGCGCCCCAAATTCACCGCTGCGATCATCGCCGCGATCGAAATCACGATCATGCCGAAATAGAGCGCGGTTCTGATCTGAATGGTATCATGGTTTCCGACCGACGGTGGGTTCGCCGGATATTTGAGGAACGGCACAAGGTAAACCGCCACGAAGCAAGCCACAGCCAGCATCGCTGCGCTACCCCTTGCCCCAACCCTGCCCAACCGGCCCCACGCAAATGCATAGAGCAGCGAGAACAAGCCGCCGATCGCAATGGAATAGGCCATGACTCCGGTGAAGAGCCCAAGACCCGACTGGACGTCCCGGCTCACGAGCTCGGGCATTTCCATCTCGCCCGCCGCCTTGGCGATCGCCTCTTCGACGCCGATGGCGCCATCGACATTGGGTTCACCGAGAAAGTGCGCGTAGAGAAATACGAGCACGCCCGCGATGACGCCGCAGATCATCCCACGGATCAGAAAACGTCTCGCCATGTCAGCCGCCTCAGTGGCAGGGAAAGCCGAGCATGTGCCGGCCGTCATGGGTAAATTCGTGGATCCACGTGCCGGAAAAGAGGGATGTGGCACCCTGCTCTGCGCCGACGAAATAGATCGCGATCGCCGCGATCAACACCCCGAACACGAGCCAGGGCAACAGCTCACGAACTGGGATTGGGGTCGGCAGCGCCTCGGGCGCCAGGGCAATATCAGACATCTGTGCTCCTTGGGATTTCGCGTCCCGTTAGCGTTCGTGCTGAACCGTGGCCGGGTCTGACTTCCAACGCGCCTTGCGAGCGCTCATCGGTTACAGTGGCGCGACCGTACGGGATTTCCACCCGCTTCCGAGTCCACGACAGCGTCTTCACTATGCGCCGGCTGGCACGAGGGTCAAGCTAGATCACGTTGACGGCGGCCTGCCGCGCCGGCCTTTGCACGCGGATTTCCTCGGCGACCAGGAACGCCAGCTCCAGCGACTGGCTCGCATTGAGCCGCGGGTCGCAATAGGTGTGGTAGCGGTCCTTAAGGCTGCCCTCGCTCACCGCCGCAATGCCCCCGCCCGTGCATTCGGTCACGTCGTCGCCGGTCATCTCGATATGGATGCCGCCGGCGTAAGTTCCCATCTGGCGGTGGATCTGGAAGAACGAGTGCACCTCGCTCAGGACCTTGTCGAACGGCCGCGTCTTGTAGCCGTTGGCTGCCTTCACCGTGTTACCGTGCATCGGGTCCGAGCACCAGACCACCGTGCGCCCGGCCCGTTTCACCGTCTCGATGAGGCGCGGCAAATGCTCCTTCACCTTGTCCGAACCGAAGCGGCAGATCAGGGTGATGCGCCCCGCTTCGTCCTTGGGATTGAGCCGGTCGAGCAGCTTCAGCAGGTCTTCTCCCGACAGCGATGGACCGCATTTGATGCCGATCGGGTTGCGGATGCCGGCGAAATATTCGACATGCGCCGCCTCGGGCTGGCGTGTCCGGTCGCCGATCCACAGCATATGACCGGACGTCGCGTACCAGTCGCCGGTGATCGAGTCCCGGCGGGTCAGCGCTTCCTCATAGCCCAGCAGCAGCGCCTCGTGGCTCGTATAGAACCGCGTTTCCCTCAGCTGCTGGGTGTTGTGCTCCGTGAGCCCCAGCGCGCGCATGAAATCAATGGCGTCGTCGATCTTCTTGGCAATTTCCTCGAAGCGCGGGAAGGCCGCCGAATCCTTCATGAAGCCCATCGTCCACTCGTGGACGCGGGCCAGGCTCGCATAGCCGCCGGTGGCGAAGGCGCGGAGCAGATTCAGCGTCGCCGCCGACTGCCGGTAGGCGAGTAGCAGCCGCTCCGGATCAGGCGTCCGCGCTTCGGGGGTGAAGGCGATGTCGTTGATGATGTCGCCGCGATAAGAGGGCAGCGTCACTCCATCGATCGTCTCGGTATCCGACGAACGCGGCTTGGCAAATTGCCCGGCGATACGGCCGACCTTCAGCACCGGCTTACCCGCGCCGTGCGTCAGGATCACCGCCATCTGGAGGAACACGCGGAAGAAGTCGCGGATGTGGTCGGCACCATGCTCGGCAAAGCTTTCGGCACAATCCCCGCCCTGCAGCATGAACGCGTCACCGCGCGCCACCTCGGCCAGCTGCGCCTTGAGCTCGCGCGCCTCGCCGGCAAACACCAGCGGCGGGAAGCTCGCGAGCTGCGTCTCGGCGGCATTGAGTTTCGAGATGTCCGGATAGGCCGGTACCTGCGAGATCGGCTTTTGCCGCCAGCTCTGCGGGGTCCAGTTTTGCGTGGTCATGGCTCGGCTTCCGGTTGGAAGCGCGGTGTATCAAGCGGGGCTGGTGCCGGTCAAACCTTCACTCCGCCGCGGTACCGGTAGCTTGGGCTCTTGAACGTCACGAGCTCTTCGCCGGCAGTCGGATGCATCGCCATCGCCCGGTCGAAATCGGCCTTGCGCGCGCCCATGCCCATCGGGATCGCGGCGATCTGGACCAGCTCCGCAGCGCCGGGCCCGAGAATGTGCAGCCCGAGCACCCGCCCGTCATTCGCCTCCGTAATGAGCTTCATCAGCATCCGCTCGGGCACCGGCGACAGCGTGTTCAGCATCGGCCGGAAGCGAGCCACATAGACGTCGATATCGCCGTGCGTTGCGGCATCGGCCTCCGACAGCCCGATGGTGGCCACCTCCGGCTCGGCAAAGACCGCAGTTCCAACGAGCGACAGGTCCACACTCATCGGGTTGTTGTTGAACAGCGTCTCGGCGACATACCAGCCCTCGCGGACGGCAAGCGGCGTCAGCTGCAGGCGGCCCGTTACATCGCCGACTGCGTAAATCGACGGCACATTGGTCCGCGAATAGTTGTCGACCGGGACGGAGCCGTCGGGATTGAGCGCAACGCCCGCCGCCTCGAGTCCCAGCCCACCGGTATTAGCCCGCCGGCCCGTCGCGAACATCACCGCACCGAACGGCGCATCCACTCCATCGGAGAAATGCGCCACGATATCGTCGCCGCTCTTTTCGAGCTTACGGATGGTCGTCTCGTAGATGCGGCGCACACCGCGCGCCTCGAGCCCCGCGTCGAAGCCGGCCCGCAGATCCTCGTCGAACCCTCGCAGCATCCCCCGCCCGCGATAGACCACAGTTGTGTGGACACCCAATCCGGCAAAGATCGTCGCAAACTCCGCCGCCACATAGCCGCCGCCATCGATCAGGATGGAGTGCGGCAGTTGCTTGAGGTGGAACGCTTCGTTCGAGGTGATGCCGAGTTCGCACCCCGGGAGGCTCGGCACGTACGGGTGGCCACCAGTGGCGATCAACAGATATCTGCCGGTGATCTCCCGACCTGCCTTCTGCAGCCGGACGCTGTTAGGCCCCGTAACGATCGCGCGGTCGCGGATGATGGTGCCGCCGGGCTTTTCCACCGCCGCTTCATAGGCCGCCTCGAGCCGCGCGATCTCCTTGTCTTTGTTCGCCACCAGCGTGGGCCAGTCGAACTGCGCATCGACCGTCCAGCCATAGCTGCCCGCGATCTCGAAAATCTCCGAAAAGCGCGCTGCATAAACGAAGAGCTTCTTGGGGATGCAGCCGCGGATGACGCAAGTGCCGCCGACACGGTCGGCTTCAATCACCGCGACCTTGGCACCATAGGTTGCAGCCATGCGGGCCGCACGCACGCCGCCCGAGCCCCCGCCCACGACAATCAGGTCGAAATCCATCTTGCCAGCCGGTTACGCAAAAAAAGGGCCCCGCACAAGGCGAGGCCCGGGTCACTTCCATGTGGCGGCGGTTACTTCGTCAGGCCCTCGGCCTTGAGCTCGGCCTTCACTTTGCTCACGAATTCGGTGCCCAGATTGTAGGTGTAGAGCTGGAGGATCTTCTGGACCGAGCCATTGATCTCGGCGGCGCTGCCGGCGAGCTTCTGGCCGGCCGGCGAAGAATAGAAGTCTACGATCTGCTGCATTTCCTGCGGCGTGAAACTCACGGCGTAGACGCGAGCGATCTGGTTGAAAAGGTCGTCGTGCTTGCCCTTGTAGGTCTCGAGAATCTTGCCGATCGCGGCGTCGATTTCCTTGGCCTTGGTCGGGTTCTGAGGGACGAAGAGATTGCTGGTCTTTTGCGCGGTCTGGACGAGGATCACCTCGTAGAGCTGCCCCTTATTGGTCAGGTCGACATATTTGCGCGCCAGCGCGAGCTGCGCGGGATCGATCTCCTGCGCCTGCACCGGAGCGGCGGCGATCGCCATGCCCAGCAGCACCAGCATCAGCGCCAGCAATTTGCCCAGGCGCGACAGCAAAGACATGTTCATGACGGTCTTACCCCCTTGGGTGATCGGTTCGATCACGCATCGATTGTTCTGATGCCGTCCGGGCCGGCGACATAGGCCCGGCGGCATAGGTTGAGAAACAGCCCGTGTTCCACCACGCCGGGCACCTCGCAAAGCGCGGCGGACAGGGCTTCTGGCTGCGAAATGCGGCCAAAAAAAGCATCGAGGATCAGGTGGCCGCCGTCGGTTACGAAGGCTTCTCCGGCCGGCGTCGTACGTTGGACCAGCCCGCCCGAGGCGCCAAAGCGCGCGAGCACGGCTTCGAGCTCCTGCCGGGTCGCCCCCAGGCCGAAGCGGTTGACCTCGATGGGGAGCGGAAACCGGCCCAGTTCCGGTACGAGCTTTGAGGCGTCGGCAATCACCACCATGCGCTTTGAGGCCGCTGCGACGATCTTTTCGCGCAAGAGCGCTCCACCGCCGCCCTTGATGAGACTCAGGCGCGGGCCGATCTCGTCGGCTCCGTCGACGGTGAGATCGAGTTCGGGCGTCTCGTCGAGGGTTGTCAGCGCAATACCGAGTGCCGCCGCCTGAGCGGCTGTGACTTCCGACGTGGGCACGGCGGTAACCTTGAGCCCCGACCGCACCCTCTCGCCGAGCAGGTCGACGAACTCACGCGCCGTCGAGCCCGTGCCGAGCCCGAGCCGCATGCCGTCCGTCACTTCCGTGAGAGCCGCTTCAGCCGCGGCCCGCTTCAGATTTTCGCCCACGCTCAGTCCCCGCGCGCCGCCGCGTCGGTAGGAGTCCACCCCGTCGCTGTCAACACCAGCTTTCACAGTCTGGTGAAGGCCGATTGTCGCTTTGCCGCAACACACGCCTCATAGGGCACGGCTTTGCCACGGAATCAGCTGGCCGCCCACTTCCGGGCCAAAGGCAAGTTGGTTAAGCAAATCATTACACTTGCAGGGTGGCGCTCACCCCCGCAACGAAGAGGCACCTATGACGAGAGTTAGACTGGCGTTCGCCGTTGTCTTTGCGGTGATCCTGAGCCTGGGGATTGCCGCCCCGACTTTTGCGGCCCGCTATTTCAATCCTGATACCAACCAGTGGGAAGATCGTCCCACCGCTTCACCGCGCCACTACAAGGCGATCCCACGCACGGTCGTTCCGTACGACACCAAGTTCAAGCCCGGCACCATCGTCATCGAGACATCGGAGCGCTTCCTCTATTTTGTGCTGCCCGGCGGCCAGGCGATGCGCTACGGCATCGGCGTGGGTCGGCAGGGCTTCGAGTGGCAGGGCCAGCACGCCATCACCCGCAAGGCGGAGTGGCCCGGCTGGACGCCGCCGGTCGAAATGCGGCGTCGCGTACCCGATCTTCCGGCCTACATGCCCGGCGGCCCGGACAATCCGCTGGGGGCTCGCGCCCTCTACATCGGCGCCACGCTCTACCGAATCCACGGCACATCCGAACCCTGGACCATCGGACAGGCCGTGTCGTCCGGCTGCATTCGGCTGACCAACGAGGACATCATCGACCTCTACGATCGCGTGAAGGTCGGCTCGCTGGTGGTCGTTCACCAATAAGCGTCGAGGGGGCTCGGCGTTGGAAAGACCGGTCCTCGGGGGCCGGTCTTTCTGTTTTGGCCCCGGGTCGCTATCTTCTGGTCCGTGACCGTCCTCTTTTCCCAGCGCGATATCGACTCCTCCCCCGCCACCCGGCCCCTGGTCGACCGCTACGGCCGGCAGATCAGTTATCTGCGCATTTCGGTCACCGACCGCTGCGACTTCCGCTGCATCTACTGCATGTCCGAGCACATGGAGTTCCTGCCGCGTTCGGAAGTGCTGAGCTTTGAGGAAATCGACCAGATCGCTGCCGCCTTCATCGCGCGCGGCACGCGCCGGATCAGGCTCACGGGTGGCGAGCCGCTGGTCCGCCGCGACATCCTCGCGCTGGTCGAAAAGCTCGGCTCCTATCTCGGTCGCGGCCTCAATGAGCTGACCCTCACCACCAATGGCAGCCAACTCCGCCGCTACGCCTCCCGCCTCGCTGCGGCAGGTATCCGCCGCATCAACATCTCGCTCGATACGCTCGACGAGTCCCGCTTCACCGCCATCACCCGCCGCGGCCGTTTGGCCGATGTGCTCGACGGCATCGACGCGGCGGCCGAAGCGGGCCTCAAGATCAAACTCAACATGGTCGCCATGCGCGGCATCAATGACGACGAGATCGAGCCGATGATGGGGTGGGCTCACGCCCGCGGCTTCGGGCTCACGCTCATCGAGGGTATGCCGCTGGGTGATGTCGGCATCGACCGCGTCGAGTCTTATTTGCCCTTGCGCGAGCTGCGCGATCGCCTCGCCGCAAAGTACACGCTGGAGCCGACCGACCATCGGACCGGCGGGCCAGCCCGCTATGACTGGGTCAAACAAACCAATGGCTTGCTCGGCTTCATTACACCGATGAGTCACAATTTCTGCGAGAGCTGCAACCGCGTTCGCCTGACCGCGACCGGCCAGCTCTATATGTGCCTCGGCCAGGACGACATGGTCGATCTGCGCGAGCCGCTCCGGACTGAAGGGCCCGCTGCTCTCGACGCCGCCCTTGATCGTGCGATGCAGCTCAAGCCCAAGGGCCACGACTTCGTGCTCGACCGCGCGCATGCCGCGCCGGCCCTCGCGCGCCACATGAGCGTCACGGGCGGCTAGTCACGTCACCTCGAAGACATCGAGCAGCACGCGATCGCGCTCACGCCGGCCGGTCGAGACGGCAAGGATCGCGTTCAGCCGCAGCAATCCGGGCGCCGACGTGAACAGCCGTATTGCGGTCCGGAAGTAATACCGCGACGGCTCGACCTGTTCGCCCTTAGCCAGAGCCGCCAATACCTCCGGCGGGCCGTGCCGCACGCCATCGGACTGCACTTCGACGATACCGTGACCGTCGATATCGAGCGCGTAATGCGCGGAAATCTCGAGCCGCCCGTCGGGAAAGGAGGTCTGCCAGTCGCCGCCGGGTACGATCTTCCCGCTGAGCCCGCCACTCACGATCCCGCCTGTCAACGGAATCATGCGGCGACCAGCCGGTGACGCATCGACGAACACGGGCGGAGCGACATTTACCGCAAGATGCATCAGAGGAATGAGCGTCGGGCTCACGGAACTGTCGCCTCGGCCGCTTTGCGCATGCCAGTCAGAGCCCGATAGCGCGCAGCGATTCCTTCAAGCTCGCCCGGCGCAAAGACCTCGGCGATATCCTTGAAGCCATTCGGCGCCCGCTCTTCTGCAAGCTGCATGCACTGCTCCGGGCCGTTGGCGCGATTGGCGACGACAATGGCTGCCGTCGCCGGTCGGCGCGCAGTCTCGTAGTTGTCGAGTGCGGCAATGGCATCACTGTGTGCGCCGAACGCTGTCGCCAACGCTTTCGCATCGAGGATCGCCTGGCTCGCGCCGTTCGAGCCGATTGGATACATCGGGTGCGCCGCATCCCCCAGCAGCGTCGCGCGCCCGCTGCGCCAGCGTGGCAGCGGATTGCGGTCAACCAGCGGATATTCATAGACGCGCTCGGCGCCGCGGATGATCGCTGGTACGTCGAGCCAGTCGAAGCTCCAGGGCTCGAATGCAGGCAGGAAATCGGCCACGTCGCCTTCGCGGTTCCAGTCCTCGCGCCGACGCATTTCGGCGCGCGTCAGCTCGGCAACCCAGTTGATCCGCTGCAGGCCGTCGTCGCCCTCGGGCTCGATGGGATAGGCCACGAATTTCTGGTTCTGATGCCCGGCCATGATCATGGTCGCGCCGTTAAGGAATCGCCGCGCCCTTGTCGTCGCGCGCCAGAGGATGCGGCCCGAATAGATCGGCGCCCCTTCGTCCGGATACATCGCCGTGCGCGCGGCCGAATGGATACCGTCGGCGGCGACCAGCACATCGCCTGCCTCGATGTGGTCGTGCCCGCCGGCATCCCGGAACCGCGCCTCGACGCGATTGCCGATTGTCTCGAAGCTCACCAGCCGACGGTCGCGCACAATTGCCGCCGGCCCAAGCCGCGCCTCTGCGGCGCCGAGGAGCGTCGCCTGCAGAGCACCCCGGCTGGTCGAAATCTGGGGCGCGGGAAACCCGGCGAACATCCCGCGCGGCTCGGCCCAGATTCGTTGGCCATGCCGCGTGTAGTAGACGAGCTCGCGCGTCGCGATGCCCTGCGCCTGGAGCTCATCGACCAGCCCGAGCTCTCCCAGGATGATCGCCGCATGCGGCAGGAGGTTCAGCCCAACGCCCAACTGACGGATTTCGCGCACGGCCTCGCACACGATGATCTCGTGGCCGAGCGGCGCCAGCGTCAGGGC
>Ga0068853_100003969_pt1 | contig 11368 bp, 11 predicted proteins | sample KBSCornC32_FD_65655 | JGI IMG/M metagenome (GOLD analysis project Ga0068853, IMG submission 65655) | Corn rhizosphere microbial communities from Kellogg Biological Station, Michigan, USA - KBS Corn C3-2 | ecosystem: Host-associated > Plants > Roots > Rhizosphere > Soil ... | reverse complement strand
ATCGGCACGCCCAACAATGGCGGAGCGCTGATCACCGCCAGCGGGCTGGTGTTCGCCGCCGCCACTACCGACAACGTCTTCCGCGCTTTCGACATCCGGACGGGCAAGGAAGTCTGGAGCACCCAGCTTCCCGCCGGCGGCCAGGCCAACCCGATGACCTACAGCATCGACGGCAAGCAGGTCGTCGCCATCTTCGCCGGCGGCCACCACTTCATGAAGACGCCGGTCGGCGACTATCTCGAGGTCTTCGGCCTGCCGGACGACCAGAAGAGCACCGGCGAGGATGCGACGGCCGACGGGCGCACGACCAGCCAGGCTGCCCAGCAGCCAGGCTAGTCCGCGCCGGCGGCACTAGCGCGTCGCGTAGTCGCTCAGCGTGAAGCCGTACATCAGGCACAGCCAGAACAGCAGCACGAAGATGCTCATGGCCGCGAGCGGCAGCGGTTTGCGCAGATGCATGAAGACGGCGCCGATCAGCGCGGCCTTGGCGACCGCGATCGCGAGGTTGATCAGCGAATTGCCGACGCCGAGCGGAATGAAGATCGAGCCGACGGTGAGCAGCACCAGCACGATGAGCCCGATGTAGGTCAGCACGGCGGAGCGGATCGTGATCATCAGCGCACCAGATAGAGCAGCGGGAACAGGAACACCCAGATCACGTCGATGAAGTGCCAGTAGAGCGCGGCCATCTTCAGCGTGTGGGCGGGATGCACGAGGCGCTTCCAGAACACCGTGATGCCCAGCATCAGGCCGATGCCGGAGATCAGATGCAGCCCGTGCGTTCCGGTGAGCACGAGGTAGGCGTCGAAGAACTCCCGATGCTCCTGCGGGCTCGCCTTGGGGTAGCGATCGGACACGTCGCGGAACGGCAGCAGGCCCTTCTGCGCCTCGTCGAACCACTCATAGCTCTTGATGCTGAGGAACACGAGGCCGAGCGCCGCGGTGACGAGGATGGCGATGCGGGCATAGCCGTCGCGCTTGCCATCGGCCCACATGGTGGCGAGCGCCGCGGCAAGGCTGCTGGTCAGCAGCACGCAGGTGTTGAGCGTGCCGAGCAGCAGCGACAGCTCCTTGCTCGCACCGGCGAAATCGGCACCGGGCGACAGCCGCATCACGGTGTAGCCGAGGATCAGCGCACCGAACAGCAGTCCCTCGGAGACGAGGAACACGAACACGCCCAGCTCGCCGCTGGCCTTGAGGCCGGTCGGAAGCGGCTCGCCCTGGGTCTCGACGCTCATCGCTGATCCGCCGGCCGGTCGATCTCCGGCAGTTCGTATTGATAGGGCGGGCCGGTCACCACCGGCGGGGTGCGGAAATTGTCCTTGGGCGGCGGCGAGCTGGTCTGCCATTCGAGGCCGGTGGCATCCCATGGATTGTCCGGCGCCCTGGGGCCCTTGAACAGCGAATAGCCGAGATAGAACAGCGGCATGAGATAGCCGAGGGCGAGCACCACGGCGCCGGCGCTCGAGAGCACGTTCCACACCTGAAACTCGTCGGGGTAGGTGTGGTAGCGCCGCGGCATGCCGTTGAAGCCGAGGATGAACTGCGGAAAGAAGGTGAGGTTGAAGCCGAGGAAGCTCGTCACCGCGGCGATCCGCCCCCAGGTCTCCGAGTACATCCGGCCCGTCATCTTCGGCCACCAGAAATGGACGCCTGCCAGGAATGCCGTCACCATGCCGCCGACCATGATGTAGTGGAAATGCGCGATGACGAAATAAGTGTCGGTCAGGTGCACGTCTTCGGCGAGGGCGGCGAGGAAGAGGCCGGCAAGGCCGCCGAAGACGAACAGTCCGAGGAAGCCGAGCGAATAGATCATCGAGGTCTCGAACGTCACCGAGCCCTTGCGCATCGTCAGCGTCCAGTTGAACACCTTGATCGCCGACGGCACGGCGATGCAGAAGCTCAGGAACGAGAAGATGACGCCGGCATAGGTCGACTGGCCCGAGACGAACATATGGTGGCCCCAGACCATGAAGCCGAGGAGCGCGATGCCCATCGAGGAATAGGCGACGAACTTGTAGCCGAACAACGGGCGGCGCGAGAAACAGGGCAGGATCTCGCTGACCACGCCCATCCCGGGCAGGATCATGATGTAGACGGCCGGGTGCGAGTAGAACCAGAACAGGTGCTGGAACAGCAGCGGATCGCCGCCCTGCGCCGGATCGAAGATGCCGATGCCGAACACCCGGTCGGCGACGATCAGCAGCAGTGTGGCGGCAAGGACCGGCGTCGCCAGCACCATCACGAGGCTCGTGGCGTAGAGCGTCCACACGAAGATGGGCAGCCGGAACCAGGTCTGTCCCGGCGCCCGCAGCTTGTGCGTGGTGACGATGAAGTTGATGCCGGTCATGATGGTTGAAAAGCCGATGATGAACACACCGATGGCCGCGATGCTCGTATTGTCGGTGGTGAACATCGTCGAGAGCGGCGTGTAGAACGTCCATCCGGTGTCGAGGCCGCCGACCAGCATGGCCCAGAGCGTGATCAGCGCGCCGGCCATGAACACATACCAGCTCGCGAGGTTGAGGCGCGGGAAGGCGAGGTCCTTGGCGCCCAGCATCAGCGGCAGCAGGAAGTTGCCCAGCGTCGCCGGGATCGAGGGGATCAGGAAGAACCACACCATCACCACGCCGTGCAGCGTGAACATGCGGTTGTAGGTATCGTCCGTCATGAAGTCGCCGGACGGCGAAAAGAGCTCGATGCGGATCAGCGTCGCTGCGGCGCCGCCGATGAAAAAGAACGTGAGCAGCGCGCTCATGTAGAGCCAGGCGATCCGCTTGTGGTCGGTGGTCAGCAGCCAGTCCCTCAGCCGCCAGCCGGGGGCGAAATAGCTGCCGCGCTCCGGCAGGTCCGCAGCGATCGTCATGGCGTGCCTCCGCTGTTGGCAAGAGATTTGATGTAGGCAACAAGCTTGCCGAGATCGTCCTCGGTGATGAGGCCCTGGTAGCTCGGCATGATCGGATCGAAGCCGCCGACCACCTGCTTTTTCGGCTGCAGGATCGAATCGCGGATGTAGCCGTCGTCGGCGATCACGGTCTGGCTGGTGGCGAGGCCCACCGGATGGCCATAGACGCCCTCGAGCTTGGGGGCGTGCACGGTGGCGCTCGGGCCATGGCAGCCCGAGCAGCCCAGGCCGCGGAACAGCGCCTGGCCCTGCTGCACCAGCGATTCCACCGTCGGTCCGCTGGCCAGCCATTTGGCGAAGTCCTGCGGCTGCATGACGACCACGTGGCCGCGCATCTCGGAGTGCTGGGTGCCGCAATATTCGGCGCAGAACAGATCGTAGGTGCCGGCGCGCGTCGCCTGGAACCAGAGCTGCGTCTGGCGTCCGGGCACCGCATCCATTTTCATGCGGAAGGCGGGCACGAACATCGAGTGGATCACGTCCTCCGAGCTCAGGCTGACCACCACCGGCTGGCCCACCGGCACGTGCAGCTCGTCCACTTCGCGGCGGCCGTTCTGGTGCTCGAAGATCCACATCCACTGCTTGCCGATGCCGGAGATATGCAGCGAATCGGGAGGCGGGTGATCGCGCTGCAGGAAGAGCTCGGCGCCCCACAGGAATATCCCGAGCGCCATCAGCGCCGTCGCCGTGGTCCAGCTCACCTCGAGCACGGTGTTGCGCGAGCGCTCGCCGGAGCGGTCGGCCTTGCTGCCGCGGCGGTATTTGATGGCGTAGCCGAGCACGAGCACGGTCAAAAAGATGCCGAGCCCGAGCGAGAAGGCGAGCAGCGCGTAGAACAGCAGGTCGACCTGCGGCGCCAGCGTCGAGGCTTCGATCGGGTGCAGCGCTACGCTGTCCAATGCCGCCTCCTGAGCTCGAGGAATCCGATCCCGGCGAGGCCGAGGATGACCGTGGCGATGGCGGCGACGCGCAGCACGCCCATCACCGGATCGGTATAGCGGCCGGTATGCGTGTCGTAGCCGGCGCACCACAGCACGATGTGGTCGATGACGGTGCCGAGCTGGTCGTTGGAGGCTTCGACCAGTGCCAGCTTCAGATCGTGCGCAGTGAGCTCGAGCCCCGGCAGCACGTGCGAGATGCGGCCGCCCGGGGTCAGCGTATAGACCGCGACCGGGTGCACATATTGCTTGATGCTCTCGCGCTCGACCGTGCCGATGCCGAACTCTTCGCCCAGATGCACCACGTCGGGCCCACTGAGGAATCGCCACGATGCGCCGGCATCGCCGGCGGCCGCCACCAGCCGCGCCTTGGCGCCCGCTGCGTCGGACGGGCCTTCCTCCGGCGCCAGCGTGATGAACAGCGGCACGACGCTGTTCCCCAGCCCGGTGGCCTTGAGCGCGGCGGCGATCACCTGCTGCGCCACGCCGCACTGGTTGGGGCAGTCGTGATAGCCGAACAGCACCAGTGCCGGCTTGCCGCCGGTGAACTGGCCGAGCGTCTGCGTCGTCCCGGTGCTGTCGGTGAGCACCGTGCCCAAATCGATCTGGCCGCCGAGCTGCGGGTCGAACTCGGGCCGTTCGACCGCCGCCCAGGCGGCCGTCGTCCACAACGCCAGCAGCAAAGCGAGCCATGGTCTCATCGCTTGTCGCCCTTGGCGGCGAGCAGCTTCATGGCGTCGTCGATCGGCACCTTGGCGGTTTGGTGCGTCGCGTCGGTCCAGGCGAGCCGGTTGAGCTCGGCGTTCTGCGCTTGCATGTAGCTTGCGAGCTGGTCGCGCTGCTCGAGCTCGTCGCCGGGCAGCGATTGGCCCAGGGTCTGCGCCCCGGCGAAGCCGCCCTGGCGGGTGCCGAAGATGAACCACAGCACCGCCGCGCTGAGCAGCAGGAACGCCGCGAGAGCCGCGGCGAAGAGCAGCAGGCCGCGGATGCTGACGTCGCGGCGTTCGTGCGGGTTGCGGTGCTGGATCGACGTTTCAGACAAGGCCGGCCTCCGGCAGCGGACGGCGCAGGATCAGCCAGACGATCCAGCCGATCAGCATCACGGCGATGACGATCAGCGGATTGGGGGTGAAGGCAGGGGCCAGCCGCCAGATGGTTTCGAGGACGTAGCCGGCCAGGATCATCCAGGCGACGTTGCGCAATTCGCCCAGCCGCGCCCGCAGCTTTTCGCGCAGCAGCACGAAGAACGGCACGATCGCGAACAGCAGGCAGGCGATGATCAGCAGCGCCCCCCACCAGCCGTCGGTGCGCTTGAGGTAGTATTCGGCCTCGTCCGGCAGGTCGCCCATCCAGCCGATGAGCCACTGCATCGCGGCGAAATAGCTCCAGCTCAGGATGGCGGTGAGCAGCAGCTTGCCGAAATCGCCTTTGGCGTCGACCGGGACCAGCAGCGTCGTCAGCGCGAAGGCGCCGAGGATCTGGGCGCCAGCCACCTCCACCGGATAGATGGTCGAATAGTAGCTCGGGTCGAGCGCCTGGCCCCAGTCGGTCGCGAACACGGTGAGCCCCAGCATGTAGAAGATCAGGCCCCACACGGCCCAGCGGCGGGAGCGCGTGCCGACGCGCCAGGCGATGAGCCAGAGCCCCGCGATGATGATGGTGCGCACGATGATCCAGAGCGGCTGCAGATAGCCGAGCTTGGCGACGACGCGGCTCGGCAGCGTGTCGGGCGGTTGCGTCAGGAACGGCAGCAGCAGGTCGATGGCGGCGATCAGCGGCAGGCCGCAGAGCAGCATCAGCGGCAGCAGCCGGGCGATGCTGCGCAGCGCCGGCCGCGCCTCCTCGCCCCAGGTGCCGCCGGTCAGCATGTGGATCATCATGATCGCCATGGCGCCGAGCGGCAGCCCTAGCCCGATATTGACGGCCACCAGCCAGGCCTGCGCGACGGGGGTGAGCCAGCTCATTTGGCGGCCTCGAGCTTGGCGGTGAGGTCCGGCGTCAGGTCGGCGGCAGGCACCTTGTCGGCATATTGCAGCGCGCGGATGTAGCTGACGATGGCCCAGCGGTCGGCGGCGGGCACGCGCCCGCCATAGGGGAACATGATGCCGTAGCCGTTGGTGATGACGTCGAAGATCTGCCGGTCGCTGAGCGCGACGACTGCCGCCGAGTGGAGGTCGGGTGGATTGGGAAAGCCGCGCTGCACGACGCGGCCGCGGCTGTGGCCGTCATAGGCGTGGCACGGCGTGCAGAAGATGTTGAACTGCTCCTGGCCGTGCTGGAGCAGGCTCAGCGGCAATGCCGCCGGCAGGGCGTTCGGCGTCGGCGTGAGGTCGGTATCGGTCGCGACGGTCCCGGGGATCTCCGGCCGGGCCCCGGAATCGTTGGCAAAGAAGGGCGAGGGGTCGAGCGGCTTGAGCTGCGGGCTGTTGGCCATTTTCTGCTCGCAGCCGGCGAGCAGGACCAGGGCGCAGATGCCGAGGGCGGCCCAGCGGCTCATGGCGTCACGTCCTCGATGCTCTTGGCATGCAGCGACTTCAGCAGCCGCCGCGCCTTGCTGCGGTCGAACCGAGGATCGTCGGCGCCGATCAGCAGGTAGAAGGTCTCGCCGTCGGCCAGCGAGAAGCTCTGCGCGTTGAATACCGGGTGGTAGTAGGTCGGCAGCCGGTTGCCGATCCACATGCCGAAGAAGGCCGTGAGCGAGGCGCCCAGCACCGTGCACTCGAAGCCGGGCACGAGGAAGGCCGTCATCGCCGCCAGAGGCCGGCCGCCGACATTGAGCGGGTAGTTGATGGTGGTCGAATAGAGCTGCAGGCCGATGATGCCGAGGCCGCCGATCGCACCGCCGATGAAGGTCCATACCGGCATGCGGTTCTTGCGGCCGCCGAGCAGCTTGGTCAATCCCTCGACCGGGTAGGGGGTGAAGGCATCGAGCGCGACGAAGCCGTTCTGGCGCGTGCGCTCGGCCGCCTGCAGCAAATCCTCGGGCGTCTCGAAGCCGGCGAGCACACCGTAGCGTTCGGGGCCGGGCGCGCTCATGCCTTGCCCTCCTCGACCTTGTGCTCGAGCTCTTCGACCTCGAAGATGGTGATCGCCGGCAGCACGCGCAGGAACAGGAACATCAGCGCGAAGAACATGCCGAGCGAGCCCAGCAGCAGGGAATAGTCGACCCAGGTCGGCGTCACGTTGCGCCACATCGAGGGGACGAAATCGCGCGTGAGGCTCACGACCACGATGACGTAGCGCTCGATCCACATGCCGATATTGATGCCGAGCGACAGCACGAACAGCAGCCAGGGGTTGGTGCGCACGCGCTTGAACCACAGGAACTGCAGCAGCCCGACATTGCAGGCGAGCATGACCCAGAACGTCCAGCTATAGTCGCCGAACGCGCGGTTCCACATCATGTAGCGCTCGAACGGATCGCCCGAATACCACGAGAAGAAGGCCTCGCTGATGTAGCCGTAGGCGACGAAGCAGCCCGAGGCGAGCATCACCTTGGCGCCGTTGTCGAGGTGGCGGTCGGTGATGAACGCCTGAAAGCCGAAGAACTGCCGCAGCGGCACCGCGATGGTGAACACCATCGCAAAGCCCGAATAGAGCGCGCCGGCGACGAAGTAGGGCGGGAAGATCGTCGAGTGGTAGCCGGGGATCAGCGCGCTGGTGAAATCGAGCGCGATCACCGAGTGCACCGAGACCACCAGCGGCGTCGCGAGCGCCGCCACCAGCAGGTACGACGTCTCGAAGCGCGACCAGTGATAGGCCGAGCCGCGCCAGCCGAGCGAGAGCAGGCCATAGACGATCTGCTTGCCGCGGGTCTGGGCCCGGTCGCGCAGCACCGCCATGTCCGGCACGAGCCCCATGTACCAGAACATCAGCGACACCAGGATGTAGGTCGCGATGGCGAAGAAGTCCCACACCAGCGGGCTGCGCCAGTTGGGCCAGGGCATGTGCGTCACCGGCAGCGGCAGCAGCCAGTAGAAATATTGCGGCCGCCCCAGATGCAGGATCGGGAACAGACCGGCGATCCCGACTGCGAACAGCGTCATCGCCTCGGCGAAGCGGTTGATCGAGTTGCGCCAGTTCTGCCGCAACAGGACGAGGATCGCCGAGATCAGCGTGCCGGCATGGCCGATGCCGATCCACCACACCGTGTTGACGATCATGAAGCCCCAGGCGGCGGGAATCTCGAGGCCGATGGTGCCGATGCCTTCGATCAGCAGCCAGCCGATCGAGAACAGGAACAGCAGCGCGATCACGAAGAAGAGCAGGAACACCCACCAGAAATATCTCGGGATGCGGCCGCGCAGCGGCACGCTCGAAATGCGGCCGACGATCTCCCTGTCCGAAGGATGGCCCGCGATCACCCGGTCAGTCACTGCCGCCCTCCGGGTGGTTGCGCACCTTGCTGAGGTAAGTGGTGCGCGGGCGTGTGCCGAGCTCGGCGAGCATGGCGTAGTTGGTCGGCTCGGCCTTCTCGGCCACGACCTTGGCGGTCTTGTCGTTGATATTGCCGAAGGTGATGGCGCGCGTCGGGCAGGCCTGCTGGCAGGCGGTCTGGATGGTGCCGTCGGCGATCGGCTTGTCGGCGACGTCGCCGCCGATCCGCGCCTCGGCGATGCGCTGCACGCAATAGGTGCATTTTTCCATGACGCCGCGTTCACGCACCGTCACGTCCGGGTTCATCAGGAGGCTCAGGGGCGAGGTCTCGCTGATGTCCTTGTTGTAGTCGAAGAAGTTGAAGCGGCGGACCTTGTAGGGGCAGTTCTGCGAGCAGTAGCGCGTGCCGACGCAGCGGTTGTAGACCTGTGCATTGAGACCATCGTGCGTGTGCACGGTGGCGTTGACCGGGCAGACGACCTCGCAGGGCGCATCTTCGCACTGCATGCAGGGCACCGGCTGGAACGATGTTTCCGGCGCATTGACGTCGCCGGAATAATAGCGGTCGACGCGCAGCCAGTGCATGTCGTGGCCGCGATCGACCTCGTCGATGCCGACGACCGGCGAATTGTTCTCCGCCACGCAGGCACTGACACAGGCCATGCAGCCGATGCACGAGGTGAGGTCGATGCTCATGCCCCAGGCTTCGTCCGGGTTGTCCCATTGCGGCATGACCCGCGGCTGCTCTTCGGGAATGGGCGGCGGTCCCGGCCATTCGGTGAGCGCGACCTCGTGGATGAGGTCGCGGCCCTCCATCGAGTAGTCGTTCTGCACCGTCACCAGCCGCCCGCGCTGGCCGGTCTTGCCGACGATCAGCGGACCGGCTTGTCCGAGCAGCGGATAGGCGTTGGCGCCCACCGGATCGCCGTCGCCATAGGCGCGGCCCCAGCCGAGGGCGACGACGATGGTATCCTCCGGCGTGCCGGGATGGATGAAGGTGGGCAGCACCAGATGCGTGCCGCCCGCGACGAGCTCGACCTCGTCGGCGTCCTTGAGGCCGAGAGCGGCGGCGGTCTTGGGCGCCATTTCCGCCGCGTTGCCCCAGACCAGCTTGGTCAGCGGCCGCGCCAGCTCGTTGAGCGGCAGGTTCGGCGCATAGGCGCCGTCGCGAAAGTACGGGTCGGGCACGAGCTTGACCTCGATGCCGCCGCTTTGCGTCGCCGGTGCGGGCAGAGCGGGAGCCGGGGGCGCGACACGCGCTGCCGCGGTGTTCTCGATGCGGCCGGCTTTCAGCGCGGCCGTCCAGCCGGCATCGTCGAGCAACGTCCAGGTGGCGCGCACGAGGTCGTGGGCGCCGGCGGTGTAGTCGCCGCCGAGCGCCGCGACGATCTCGTGCAGCGTGTGGCTGTCGTAGAGCGGCGCGATCAGCGGCTGGATCAGGCCGGCGCTGCCGTCATAGGCGAGGCCGTCGCTCCAGGCCTCGAGATAGTGCGTCGCCGGCGCGTGCCAGTGCGCGAGCTTTGCGGTGGCGTCGAGATGCAGGCCATGGTGCAGCAGCGCCTTGAGCCGCTTCAGTGCGCTGACGACGTCGAGTCCCGCCGGCGCCGAGTGGACCGGGTCGACGCCGGAGACCAGCAGTGTCTCGATGCGGCCGGCGCCGATGTCGCCGACCAGCGCCTTCAGGTCGCCGTCACCCGCGATCTCGAGCGGCGCAATCATCCGTACCGGCGCGCCGAGCCTCTGGTTGAGCTGCGCCGCCGCGGCCTGCACATAGGGGCTCGCCTGCGGCCCGGTGACCACGATGGCGTTGCCGGCCTTGAGGTCGGCGAGAAGCGGCGCGAGATCGGGATCGCTCACGTCCGAGCCGCTCATCGCCTCGAGCAGCTTCTGCACCACGCCATCGATGGCGCTCGGCTTGAGGCGGCGTACCCAGTCGGCATTGGCGCCGGTGAGCGTCGGTACCGTCTCGATGACGTAGAGCCGGCTCATCTGCCGGCTGGCCTTGCGCACGCGGCGGCCCTCGGCGAAGGCGCGGGCATAGGCGAGCTTGCCCGGCCCTTGCCCGAGGAAATCGCCGTCGAGCGCGAGGATCGTCCGCGCCTTGCCGAGATCGTACACCGGCACCGGCGCCGCTGCCGGCGGGTTGAGCGGCGCATGGCGATACACCTTCAGGCCCGGTAGTGCGGCCTTCAGCGCCGCGAGTTGGCGCTTCAGCGTCGGCGAGGTCTCGGCGCCGATCAGAATGCCGAGGCCGCCGCCGCCCTTGGGCAGATACGCCGCGCGCACGGCCGCGAGGTTCTGCAGGAACTCGTCCCAGGTGCTGATTTCGGTGCCGCGCCGCACATTGCGCGAGCGTGCCGGATCGTACAGCGACCAGACGCTCGCCTGCATGATCGGATCGGTGCCGCCCAGCGAGCCCGGATGCAGCGGGTTGCCCTCGATCTTGGTCGGCCGGCCCTCGTGGCTCTCGGCAATCACGCCCATGGCATAGCCGTCGAGCGGCATGGCGGTCGCAAAAAAGCGCGGTCGGCCGGGGATGATGTTCTCCGGCTGGTCGACATAGGGGGCGATCCCGGCCGGCGCCTTGCAGGCCGCGACGCCCGCCATCAGCAGCGAGGCGCCCAGCAGCTTCAGCGCGGTGCGGCGGTCGGTGCCGACGGCGCGGCCGAAGCGGGCGGCGATATCGGGGAATTCACGGCCGAGCTTGACCCGGAAGGACGGTGTTCTACTGAGGTCGTCGAGGCTGCGCCAGAAGCGCGCCGGCGGCTCGTTGGCAAAGTCGTCGCGCAGGCTGCTGCTATCGGTGACAGACATAACAGTCCGTGAGGGTTTCGGGGTGGATGTGATAATGGGCGAGCAGCGCGACGCCGAGCTTGCGCGGGTCGTCCGCGGGCTGCCAGTCCATGGAGAATTCGGCCTCCGCCGGCCGCAAATTCGGCGTCGGATCGCGATGGCAGTTGAGGCACCACTGCATGGTCAGGGGCGCGGCCTGCTGCATCAACGGCATGTCGTCGACGCGGCCGTGACAGGTCACACAGCCGACGCCGTTGTTCACGTGCGCGGCGTGGTTGAAATAGACGTAGTCCGGCAGCTTGTTGACGCGCTGCCACACCACCGGCTTGCCGGTCCGGAAGCTGGCGCGGATCGG
>Ga0068853_100003964_pt1 | contig 11373 bp, 4 predicted proteins | sample KBSCornC32_FD_65655 | JGI IMG/M metagenome (GOLD analysis project Ga0068853, IMG submission 65655) | Corn rhizosphere microbial communities from Kellogg Biological Station, Michigan, USA - KBS Corn C3-2 | ecosystem: Host-associated > Plants > Roots > Rhizosphere > Soil ... | reverse complement strand
GCTCTCGACGCCTCGCTCGATTTCCTCGTCGGCCGTGGCGTGGCGCGCGGCCTCATCGCCCCCGGCCGGAACGCCGGCAACTGCGGCCTTGCGCTCTTTGCGCTCGGCAAGCATGGCGGCCGCGAGCTCAACTACTCCTCCGACATCGACATCGTCGCCTTCTTCGATGCGCAGGCCGGCGCGCTCGCCGAGCCGGCCGAAGCCACCAAGGTCTATACCGGCATCGTACGGCGGCTGGTCGCGCTGATGGAGGAACGGGGCGCCGGCGGCTACGTCTTCCGCACCGACCTGCGCCTCAGGCCCGATCCCGGCTCGACCCCCATCGCGCTCTCGGTCGATGCGGCGCTGACCTATTACGAGAGCCGTGGCCAGAACTGGGAGCGCGCCGCCTGGATCAAGGCGCGGCCCTGCGCCGGCGACAAGGCGGTGGGCGAGGCGTTTCTCAAGCAGCTCGCCCCCTATGTCTGGCGCCGGCATCTCGATTTCGCGACTATCGCCGACATCCAGGCGATGAAGCGGCAGATCAACGTCGCCAAGAGCGTCGGCGGCGCGCGCGTAGAAGGCCACAACGTCAAGCTGGGTCGCGGCGGCATCCGCGAGATCGAGTTCTTCACCCAGACCCAGCAGCTCATCGCCGGCGGCCGCGACGCGACGCTCCGCGTGCGGCCCACGCAGGAAGCGCTCAAGGCGCTCGCCGCCGCCAACTGGATCGCAGGTGAAACCGCGACCGATCTCACGGCTGCCTACTGGTTCCTGCGCGCCGTCGAAAACCGCCTGCAGATGCGGCGCGACGAGCAGACCCACATCATGCCGGAGACCGCAGACGGCGTTGCCACTGTTGCCCGCCTGATGGGCGAGGCCGACGTGGCGGTTTTCGAAGGCCGCTACCTCGCGACCCTCAACCGCGTGATGGACTACTACGCCGACCTCTTCTCCGAGGGCGAGACGCTCGGCAGCGCCGAAGGCGATCTCGTCTTCACCGGTAGCGATGACGATCCCGGCACGCTCGAGACGCTGGCCCGCATGGGCTTTGCCGAGCCGCGTAAAGTCTCGGCGACCGTGCGCAAATGGCACTATGGCGGTTACGCCGCGACGCGCGCCGCCGCCGCCCGCGCCCACCTCACCGAGCTCCTGCCGGCGCTGCTCCGCGCCGTCGCGGCTTCGGGCAGCCCCGACGAAACGCTCGCCCGCTTCGACGATTTCCTGTCGCGCCTGCCGGCCGGCATCCAGCTCTTCGCCCTGCTGCGCAGCCACGAGGCCTTGCTCTCGCTGCTGGTGACGCTGCTCGCCGCCGCACCCCGCCTCGCCGAGGCCGTGATCCACCGCGCCCACGTGATGGATGGCCTCATCGATCCCGCTTTTGCCGACGAAGTGCGCCGGCAGGAGGTGCTGGTCGCCAAGGTCGATGCGTTCTTCAACGAGGCGCGCGACTACCAGGATGTCATCGACCGGGCCCGCATCATCGGGCAGGAGCAGAAATTCCTCATCGCGACCGGCCTCATCGCCGGCTCGCTGCCCGCCGACCGCGCCGCCGAGCAGTTCACCGCGCTGGCCGAGACACTGCTCCGCCGCCTCTTCGCCGCGGTGCGGCAGGAATTCGAGAAGCGCCACGGCCGCGTGCCGGGTGCCCGTGCCGCGCTCCTCGGCTTCGGCAAGATGGCGAGCCGGGAGATGACCTTCACCTCCGACCTCGACTTCATCATGCTCTACGACGCCGCGGTCACCGATATGTCCGATGGCGAGCGCCCGCTGGCGGCGAGCCACTATTTCGCGCGCCTGACGCAGCGGCTGGTCGCGGCGCTGAGCGCGCCGACCGGGGAGGGCATGCTCTACGAGGCCGACATGCGCCTCCGTCCCTCGGGCAATGCCGGCCCGCTCGCCACCAGCCTCGCCGGTTTCGTCGACTATCACCGCTCCAACGCCTGGACCTGGGAGCATCTCTCGCTGTCGCGCGCCCGCGTCATCGCCGCCGATCCCGGCATGGCCGAAGCGGTCGACGCCGCGATCGCCGCGCAGATGCACGAGCCCCGCGATGCGGAGAAAACGATCGCCGACGTGGTCTCGATGCGTGCGCTCATGTCGCGCGAACGCAAGCCTCGCCACGCCTTCGACCTCAAGCTGACCACGGGGGGGCTGGTCGACCTCGAGTTCATCGCCCAGTCCGCCCAGCTCGTCGCCGGCGATGTGCTCGGCGTGCCGCAGGCGCCGACCGCCCGCGTGCTCGAACGGCTCGACGAAACCGGGCTGGTGCCGGGCGGCGCGCGATTAGTCGAGATCCACGGCGTCTATTCGACCGTGCTCGAGGTGATGAGCGCGGCGCTGCTCGACCCCTTCCGAGAGGAGGGCTGGACGCTGCCCTTCAAAGAGCTGCTCGCCCGCCTCACCAACTATCCGAGCTTCGAGCGGCTGGTCGATGATCTCGCGGCCATGCAGCAGGAAGTCAGCGCGGCCGCGGCGGCGTGGTACGAGCTGGCCGGCAAGGCAGCAGTGAGTGGCGAATAGCCCGCAATCGCTGCGGGCTATTCGCTATTCGCCCCCATGTTGGTTGCCGCCCCCGTCGACGCCTCCCATGAGTGTCGAGGACGAGGGCGACAGGCCATCCGCACCGGCCTTCGACAAAGCCGGCCCGGGTTCGCGATTTCGCTCCGGGCGCATCGCGCCAAACTGATCTACTGCCGCGCCGCTGTCCCCACGGACCAAGCCGCTAGGCCGCGTGCGCGATCGATTCCTGCGGCCGGTTGAGCGGCAGCGAAACCGCAACCGTCGTGCCGAGCGCCGGGCTCGAGTCGATGGCGAGCCGCCCGCCGCTGAGCTCGGCGATGGCGCGCGAGATGGCGATGCCGAGGCCGGCACCGGCGTGCTCGCGGGTGAACGCCGCGTCGCCGAAGACGAAGGGCTGCGACAGCCGCCCGAGCTGTTCTTCATTCATGCCGATGCCGGTGTCCGACACTTCGAGCACGACGCCGTCCTCGGCCGCATACGCGGCGAGGCTGATCCGTCCGCCCGATGGCGTGAAGCGGATGGCGTTCTCGACTAGGTTGCCGAGCATCCGCTCGAGGCAGAAGCGGTCGGCCATGAGGGTCGCGCCGCTCGGTCCGCCAAGCGCCAGGCTCAGGCCGGCGCGGCTCGATTGTGCGGAGAAACGGCGGCTGACGGCGACCAGCAGCTCGTCGACGCCCACCGCCGTCTCCCGTAGCGGCCGGCTGCCGCTCTCCAGCTCGGCCAGCTCCAGGATGGCGGCAAACGACGCCAGGAGCTTTTCGCCTGAGCCTTTGATCAGATCGACGTAGTTGAGATAGCGCGCATCGCCCAGCGGCCCATAGGTCTGCTGCCGCACCAACTCGGCAAAGCCGATGATGTGGTTGAGCGGCGTGCGGATGTCGTGGCTGAGATGCGCCAGGAACGAGGTCTTGGCGCGGCTTGCGGCCTCTGCCTTGAGCTTTTCCTCGTGATAGCGGCGGGCGAGCTGGCGCTGCTCCGCCTGGATCGCGGTGAGCAGCACGTCGGCGCGCTTCTGCTCGGTGATATCGGTGACGAGCGTCACGAAGCCGCCGCGCGGCAGGGGCCGCTCGTCGATGAGGAGGCACGCGCCATCCTCGCGCCGCAGCTCCATCAACCGGTGCGTGTCGCCGTCGCGCACGATCTGCACATAGCCGCTGGCCGTGAGCTGCCGGATCGCCTCGGTGTAGGAGATGCCGGGCGCCGGCGCGCCGCCTTGAATCCCGACGCGATCGCGATAATGGCTGTTGCAGGCGGTGAGCGTGCCGGCGTCCGTCCAGAGCGCCACGCCGAACGGGATCGTCGCGACGAAATCCTCGACATGGCGGTGCGTGTCATCGTCCTCGACGACGCGCCGGCGGAAGGCGAGCGTCGCGACCAGCGCCGCAAGCGCAAAGGCCACGAGACCATGCGCCCAGGCGTTACTGCCCAAAGTCGAGAGGTCGCGGTTAGGCAGCAGTTGCGCCAGGGCCTGTGCCTCTGCGGCGCTGCGTCCGAATTCGTAGAGGGTGAAGAGCGCGGCGGCGACGATCGCGGTGCCGCCGATGGCCATGCTGACCGGTGAGATCGTCGCCAGGTGCCGTATCGCGAACATGTCGAAGGGCCGTCCGACCACCTCGCTCGTTCGCTTCAGGCCGGCCTTGGGTACAAGTGTCCCCTTTGCCGTGACGCCGGATGTCTCCGCCGACCGCATCAATAAACGCCCCAATGTTCAGAATCTAAATAGCTTTTCCGACCGCACGGGCACCATGAATCGAGCCGCCCGTCACTGTCCAGAGCCATTTTGCCGCCTTGCAACGGCCATTCAAAATTCGCGAGTCGACGGAATCACTTAACGCGGAGAAAAATTCTTCCCCGCGGTAAGGATACGTTAACCGGCAAGAGTCCGTTCGAGGATATCGGTCGTATTCCGGCTGAGTCCGCCTGATTCTCGGAGCGCCTGGAGCGCGGATTCGGCCGCGCCGCGCCGCGTCGGCTCGTAGTTGCGCCACGTCCGGAACGCCGTCAGCACCCGCGCCGCGACCTGCGGGTTGCGCTTGTCGACGTCGGTCACGAACTCGGTGACGAAGCGGAAGCCTTCGCCGTCGGCACGCGAGAATTGCACCGCGTTGCCGGCCGCGAATGCACCGACCAGCGCCCGCAGGCGGTTGGGGTTGTTCTTCGGGAATGAGGGGTCGGCGAGGATCGCGCGCACGCGCTCGAGCGTCGTGTCCTGCGGCGCCGCGGCGTTGAGGCCGAGCCACTTGTCGTAGACCAGCGGGTCGGCGGTGAACCGCGAGCGAAAATCCTCGAGCATGGCGGCGCTCTCGGGCGTCCCGACGATCACCGCCGAGCTCAGCGCCGAAAAGCGATCGGTCATGTTGGTGGCTTGGGCGTACTGCCCGGCCGCGAGGGCAGGGCCGCTTGCATCGCCCCGTACCAGCAGCATCAGCGCCATGTTGCGAAGTGCCCGGCGCCCGGCCTGTGCAGCGTCCGGCGAATAGGCGCCGGCGCCAGTCCGCGCGTCGTAGACCGCTCGCAGCGGGCCGGCGATGCGCGTCGCAACCGCCTTGAGAAAATCGTCGCGCACCTGGTGGATGCGGAGCGGATCGACATCGCGGGCAATGACGCGCGCCACGTCGGGCTCGCTCGGCACGATCAGCGTGTTCGCCTTGAAGGCATCATCGAGGCTGTCGAGCTGGATCGTCTCGCCGAGGGCTGTGGCCAAGGCGTCGACCGCGCTGTCCGCCCAGGCTGTGCCACGCACGGCCGCCGTCAGCAGCGCCATCGACACTTCCTGCAGCGCCTGCCAGCGGTTGAAGGGATCGCTGTCGTGGCGGGCGAGGAAGAGCTGGTCCGCTTGCGTAAGGCCTGTCTCGAGATTGATCGGCGCCGAGAAGCCGCGGAACAGCGACGGCACCGGCTTGTTGGCGACGCCCGCGAACACGAGCTCGGCCGAATTTTCCGCCAGCACGATCATGTCGTCGCGCACGTCGCCGCCCGAAACCGCGCTCCAGCTCGCCGGCGCCCCATTGGGGCCGATCAGCCCGAATTTCACCGGGAGCACCATCGGCCGCTTTTCCGGCTGACCCGGCGTCGGCGCGATCGTCTGGCTGAGCTTGAGCCGGTAGGTCTTGCTCGCGGCGTCGTAGCTGTCCTCGGCCACGACCTTGGGCGTCCCTGCTTGCAGGTACCAGTGCTGGAAGTGCTGGAGGTCGAGCCCGTTGGCGTCCTCGAACACCTTGATGAAGGCCTCGATGGTCGTCGCCTCGCCATCATGGCGCTCGAAGTAGAGGTCCATGCCCTTGCGAAAGCCGGCCTCCCCGAGGAGCGTTGCCAGCATGCGGACGATTTCGGCGCCCTTCTCGTAGACCGTCGTCGTGTAGAAGTTGTTGATCTCTTTATAGTGGTCGGGCCGCGCCGGGTGGGCGAGGGGGCCGGCATCCTCGGGGAACTGCGCGCCGCGCAGCACCCGCACGTCCTCGATCCGCTTCACCGGGCGGCTGCGCTCGTCCATGGTGAATTCCTGGTCGCGGAAAACCGTCAGCCCTTCCTTGAGGCAGAGCTGGAACCAGTCGCGGCAAGTGATTCTGTCGCCGGTCCAGTTGTGAAAATACTCGTGCGCGATGACGCGCTCGATGTTGGCGAAATCGCCGTCCGTCGCCGTGTCGGGTTTGGCGAACACCAGCTTGTCGTTAAAAATGTTGAGGCCCTTGTTCTCCATCGCGCCGAAGTTGAAGTCGGAGACGGCGACGATGTTGAAGATGTCGAGGTCGTACTCGCGCCCGAAGCGCCGTTCGTCCCAGGCCATGGCGCGCTTGAGCGAATCCATGGCGTAGCCGCACTGGTCCTCCTTGCCGTGCTCGCAATAGATGCCGAGCGCGACCTTGCGGCCGCTCATGGTGGTGAACTCGTCGTGGATCGAGCCGAGGTCGCCCGCAACCATGGCGAAGAGGTAGCTCGGCTTGGGGAAGGGGTCGGCCCAGACGGCGTAGTGCTTGCCGCCGTCGACATCGCCGCTCTCGACGAGGTTGCCGTTGGCCAGCAGCACCGGCGCCAGCGCCTTGTCGGCGACCATCTTCACCCGGAACTTGGCGAGGTTGTCCGGCCGGTCGAGGAAATAGGTGATGCGCCGAAAACCCTCGGGCTCGCACTGCGTGCACCAGGTGCCATTCGAACGATAGAAGCCCATGAGGCGCGTGTTCTTCTCGGGCTGGACCCGCACCACCGTCTCGAGCACGAAGCGTCGGAGCGGCGGCTCGAAGACGCGCAATACCGACGGGCCGGCCTCGTAGTCGCGCACCATCAGCGGCGCTCCGTCGATTGCGACCGAATCAAGGCTCAGTTCGTCGCCGTCGAGCACGAGCGGCGTTGCCGGCGTCGTCCCGTCGCGGGGTACGATGGTCAGCCAGGCGTGCACCGTCGACACCTCGGGGACGATGTCGACCTCGATCTCGACCTGCTCCACAATGTAAGGAGACGGCTGGTAATCCTTGAGAAAAATGGTGGTCTCGGCGGACGTCGACATGAGAGCTCCGAAAATCCCCGGCTGTCAAAATAGTGTTGCCGGGCCGCAATAGACGAACAATGGCTTTGCCTATATTCTGAGCGGCTGGCAACCAGTTCAAGCCGATCTTTCCGCCAATTTGCGGCATCGGCGCGAATCACTGGCGGCCAGCGCGCACTCTGTCTACGCGGATTGTCCCGCGTCGAGAGTGCGGACCCAAACGTCATCAAGGTCTTGTCATGTTGCGCTGGTTCCAGTCCCGCATCGATCCCTATCCGTCTCTCGATCCGGTCATGCCGCCGGCGCGCTTCCTGCCGTTCATTCTCTACTATCTCAGGGGATCGAAGCGCTGGCTCAGCCTGATGACGATACTCACCGCCACGATCGCCATCAGTGAAGTGACGCTGTTCGGCTTCCTCGGCAATGTGGTGGATTGGCTCAGCAAGGCCGACCGCGCGACCTTCCTCACGACCGAGAGCACGCGGCTCTGGCTGATGGGCGGCTTCGTGCTGGTGGCGCTGCCGCTGATCATCGCGCTGCAGTCGATGATCATCAACCAGACGCTGATGCCCAACCTGCCGCAGCGCATCCGCTGGCTGATCCACCGCTACGTGCTGCGCCAGTCGATGACCTACTTCCAGGAGGAATTCGCCGGCCGCATCGCCACCAACCTGATGCAGACGGCGCTCGCCGTCCGCGACTCGGCGATGAAGGTGCTCGACGTCCTCAATTACGTCATCTTCTACTTCGCCGGGGCCGTGGTGCTCGCGGCCATGAACGACTGGCGGCTCGCCGTGCCGTTCATCGTGTGGCTCTGCTGCTACATTACGCTGCTGCGCTTCTTCGTGCCGCGGCTTGCCGAGGTGTCGTCGCGGCAGGCGGGCGCCCGCGCGCTGATGACCGGCCGCATCGTCGATGCCTACACCAACATCTCGACGGTAAAACTCTTCTCCCACTCGCAGCGCGAGGAGGGCTACGCCAAGGAGGCGATGCAGGAGTTTTTGCCGACCGTCCACCGGCAGTTCGGCCTCGCCTCGATGCTCAACATCGCCATCTACTGCCTCAACGTGGTGCTGCTCGCTTCGGTCTTCGGCATCGGCATCTGGCTCTGGCTGGGCAGCCTGATCACGCCGGGCGCCATCGCGGTGGCGGCGGCGCTGGTGCTGCGCTTCTTCGGCATGAGCCAGTGGATCATGTGGGAAGTCTCGGCGCTGTTCGAGAACGTCGGCACCGTCCGGGCCGGCCTCAATGCCTTCGCCGTGCCGCGGCTCGTCTCGGACAAGCCCGGGGCAGGGGCCCTCACGGTCTCGCGCGGCGAGGTCACTTTCGACCACGTCGGCTTCCACTACGGCAAGGCCAAGGGCATCATCGAGGACCTGTCGTTCACCCTGAAGCCGGGCGAGAAGGTCGGCCTCGTCGGCCGCTCCGGCGCCGGCAAGACGACGATCGTCAACCTGCTGCTCCGCTTCTACGACCTCGAGGCCGGCCGGATCACCATCGACGGCGCCGATATCTCGGCGGTGACGCAGGAGTCGCTGCGCGGCGCCATCGGCGTCGTCAGCCAGGATACGTCGCTGCTCCATCGCTCGGTGCGCGAGAACATCGTCTATGGCCGCCCGGACGCGACCGAGGCCGAGATGATTGAGGCCGCGAAAGAAGCGCAGGCGGACGATTTCATCGGCGGTCTCGCCGACAAGAACGGCCGCGCCGGCTACGATGCCCATGTTGGCGAGCGCGGCGTAAAGCTCTCGGGTGGGCAGCGCCAGCGCGTCGCCATCGCCCGCGTGCTGCTCAAGGACGCCCCCATCCTCGTCCTCGACGAGGCGACCTCGGCGCTCGATTCCGAAGTCGAGGCGGCGATCCAGGAGCAGCTCCACCGGCTGATGGCCGGCAAGACGGTGATCGCGATCGCCCACCGCCTTTCGACCATCGCCGCGATGGACCGCCTCATCGTCATCGACGAGGGCCGCATCATCGAGGAAGGTACCCACGCCCAGTTGCTGGCGCTCGGCGGCGAGTACGCCCGCCTCTGGGCACGCCAGTCCGGCGGCTTCATCGAAGCCGACGAAGACGCCCCGACCCCCGAAGAGCTGGCCGAAAAGGCCGAAGCAGCCAAGGAGGCGGCGGAATGAGCCCGCCTGTCCCAACCACCACGTCATTCCCGCGGAGGCGGGAATCCAGTTTTGGGTCGCCACCGTTCTCGCGGCCAAACTGGATCCCCGCCTTCGCGGGGATGACGGCGCAGCCTTAGCCCGCCACTTCAACCCGACCAACCACACAAAGGAGAGTCCGATGCGACTGATTGAGCAAACGCCCGTCTGGGGAATCCGAAACCTCGCCGCCGGGGTCGCAGCCCCGCCCCGCCCGCACCGAAGTCTCGTGAGAAAACAATGCTCAACACCCTCGTCGCTTACTTCGACTCCCGTTACGCTCCGGTAGTCCTCGCCGCCGACCGTCAGCCGCCCCAGGGCCTGAACCGGTTCATCCTTTATTTCGTGCGGCAGTTCCGCACCGCTTATTTCGTCCGCATGGCGATGGTCGCCGTGGGGTCGGTCGTCGACGCCATGCTGCCGATCTTCGTCGGCCTCATCGTCGGCTTTCTGACCACCACCCCGCCGGGCGAGATGTTCAGCCGGCACGGCAACGAGCTCGCCTGGATGGCGGCCCTCGTCCTCATCCGGCCGTTCACCTTCGTGCTCGACACGCTGGTCCGCAACCACTCGATCGTTCCCAATCTCGTCAACCTCGTGCGCTGGCAGACCCACTGGCACGTCATCCGGCAGAGCTGGACGTTCTTCCAGAACGACTTTGCCGGGCGGCTCGCCAACAAGGTGCTGCAGGCGGGCGAAGCGATCGAAACCGGCGTCAACCTCACGGTCGATGCGGTCTGGTATGCGCTGGTCTTTGTCGGCGTTGCGTTCATCGCGCTCGCCCGGCTCGACTGGACGCTGTTGGTACCGATCGTCGTCTGGTTGATCGGCTACGCTATCCTCTTCACCATCTCGATGCCGCGCATCACTAGATACTCGGAGGAACTGGCGGAGCTGCGCTCCGTGATGACCGGCCGCATCGTCGACGCCTATACCAACATCCAGACCCTCAAGACCTTCTCGACCGACCAGCACGAGGACGAGTACGTCGCCGAGTCGGTGCTCGAGCACACGGTGGGCTTCCGCAAGCTGATGCGGACGTTCACCTACATGTGGTCGACGCTGTTCGTGCTCAACGCGCTCCTCGTCGTCTCGGTCACCTGGCTGTCGCTCTGGGGCTGGAATGAGGGCACGATGACCGCGGCGGCGGTGGGGACGGCGGTGCCATTCGTGCTGCAGCTCATGGGTATGTCGGGCTGGATCCTCGAAACGGGCTCTAACATCTTCCGGCAGTTCGGCACCGTGCGCGACAGCATGGAGACCATCGCCCAGCCGCTGACCATGGTCGACGCGCCCAACGCCTCGGACCTCGTCGTGAGCCGCGGCGAGATCGCCTACGACAACGTGACGTTCAACTACTGGCGCGGCGAAAGAGGCTCGGTCCTCGAGAACTTCAACCTCAAGGTGGAGGCGGGCGAAAAGATCGGCCTTGTCGGCCGCTCGGGCTCGGGCAAGTCGACGCTCGCCAACCTGGCGCTCCGCATGTTCGACGTGCAGGGCGGCTCCATCCTGATCGACGGCCAGGACGTCCGCTCGGTCACCCAGGAAAGCCTGAGGCGAGCCATCGGGCTCGTCAGCCAGGACACCTCGCTCCTCCACCGTTCGGTGAAGGAGAACATCATCTACGGCCGCCGCGACGCGACCGATGCGCAGATGATCGAGGCGGCCGAGCAGGCGAGGGTGCATGACGTCATCATGGGCCTCGTCGATCCCAAGGGCCGCACCGGCTACGACGCCCATGTGGGCGAGCGCGGTGTAAAGCTCTCGGGTGGCCAGCGGCAGCGCGTCGCCATCGCCCGCGTGCTGCTCAAGGATGCGCCGATCCTCATCCTCGACGAGGCGACGTCCGCCCTCGACTCCGAGGTCGAGGCGGCCATCCAGGAGCAGCTTCAGGCGCTGATGCGCAACAAGACGGTGATCGCCATCGCCCACCGCCTCTCGACCATCGCCGCGATGGACCGTCTGGTCGTCCTCGAGCAGGGCCGCATCATGGAGCAAGGCACCCACGCCGAGCTCCTCGCCGCAGGCGGCCACTACGCCCAGCTCTGGGAACGCCAGTCCGGCGGCTTCCTCGACCTGAACAAGGCCGCTGAGTGAATATGGGGCGCGGGTTAGTAGCCCGCGCCTCGCCATCTCCATCACCCGGGGGGTGCCCTGGCCTTAAGCAATGTTGCCCCAACCTCATCCTGAGGTGCGAAGGGCCGTCAGGACCGAGCCTCGAAGGACCCTCGGCGATAC
>Ga0068853_100003963_pt1 | contig 11375 bp, 14 predicted proteins | sample KBSCornC32_FD_65655 | JGI IMG/M metagenome (GOLD analysis project Ga0068853, IMG submission 65655) | Corn rhizosphere microbial communities from Kellogg Biological Station, Michigan, USA - KBS Corn C3-2 | ecosystem: Host-associated > Plants > Roots > Rhizosphere > Soil ... | reverse complement strand
GAAGTGCTCGGCTGCGCCTCACCGCTAAACGGGTGCGACAGAGTGCCTGAGCTTTACGGGCGCCTGGTCGGTTGGGCCGTAAAGGTCACACCGATCCGCGGCGTCTTCCAATCGACCGGATCGATTCCGGGGGGCGTTTCCAGCCACGGACCGTCGTTGTTGCCGAATTGCCTTCCGGCTTCGAACAACTGCCGCATCGACTTGGCATCGAACGACAGCGAATTGGAATTCGTCGTCGTCACGTCCTGCGGGATCGCCGCCAGCCGGAATTGCATGCCGTTCATCTGCGACAAGAGGTACATGCGCTGGAGATCGGTCTCCATTTGCGACTGGATCAGGCCTTTCAGCGACACGTCCGAAACGTGGAACAGCCGGCGTTCGACTGCCGCGCGATCGGGAGTCAATTTGCCGGCGACAATCACGTGCAAGATGGTGGCCTCGTGCTCCTGGGGAGAAGGTCGTTCGTCGGAGCCCGATGCTTCATGAAGTATCTGCGACGGCACAAAGAGCGATGCGGTCACGCCACCGTCGGCATGGAGCTCGGTGTAGCGCTTACCGTCAATATTGATGTTGATGGGAACGGGGGGCAGGAAACCGGGAATGGCACAAGAGGCCAGCAGCACTTCCTGAAACAACTCGAGGTTGTGCGGATCGTTGCCGGCCGCAATTGCGCCCATGTCCCACTCGACAAATTTGAGCGTATCGAGATTGGTCGTGCCGACGTACAGCCGGCGTCCTTTGCGGTGTTCGTGGGCGATTTTGGCCAGCATGTCGCTGGTGACTTCCTGTTTAATGCGGTGACGGAGCGGTTCCGAATCGGCCAGCGCATCCGACCAGGGGACAGACACGAGAAATCGCAGGCGGTAGATTTGATCGGCTTTCAACGATGTGTAGGCCCTGTCAATATCCTCGTCGTAGGCGGAGCCCAGGAAGGCAAAGGGAGCAATCAGCGCCCCCGTGCTGATTCCTGTGACGACGTCAAACTGCGGCCGCGATCCCGATTCGGTCCAGCCTTTCAGCAATCCAGCCGAAAATGCCCCGTTCATCGCGCCACTGGATAGCACCAGCACGTCCCTGGGCTTGTCGATCGCGACGCTTGCGGCAGGCAAGATGCTGCCGTCGGATTTATGCCGCGGATTTCTGTCTGTTCCGGCTTGTTCCAAACGCGCCATGGGCGGCAGATTCGGCGCCGGAAACTCGCGCATGGCAACGCAGCCGCTGAACAACATCGCCGTGAACAGCATCATCGTGCGGCCACATTGCCGCCATGAGAGGCGGACTGCCGAAGGATCGTGCAGAGTTCTTGAGAGAAGCCGCGTCACGGAACCGAATCTCCTCAGGCCCTTGGGGGCGGGAGAATAGGCTGTTTCGGCAAGTTCGTAAAGGCGGCTTTTTGTAGGTCCCACTTGCCGAGTGGTGACCGCGTGCGCAAGTTGCCGGTTCAAGCTGGCTTAAGCCGACGTCGGCTCGTTTCATTCATCCGAAGGCTCGGCGTTTGCTTGCCTCCGCCGCCGTGACGGTCACCGCCAGGCAGGCGGGACCTACAACGCTTGACATTCCACTTTCAAGCCACAACGATCGGCACATGGATCTCAATCTTCGAAACCAGATCACCGTCGTCACCGGTGGCGCGAGTGGTATCGGGCGTGCGATCGCCGATGCGTTCGCGGCCGAAGGCGCGCCGATCGCTATCTGGGACCGCAGTGCCGTGGCAGCGCAGGCGGCCACCGAAATCGCAGCGAAATCGAATGTGAAGACTTGCGGACTGTCGATTGACGTGACGGATGAAGCCGCCGTCCGAGAAGCCGCAGTGCGAACGGCGGCGGAGCTGGGCCCCATCGAGCATCTGGCCCATGCCGCGGCGATTGGTTCCGGCAAATTCGGGTTCCCGTTCACGAACCTCGAGCCGCGTGACTGGGGCAAGACGCTGGAAGTGAACATCATGGGGATGGTGCACGTGGTCCATGCCGTCGCTCCGGCGATGATCGAGCGGAAGCGGGGGACAATGGTCTTCATCTCCTCGGTCGCCGGCCAGATCGGTTCGCAGACCGATCCTCCCTACAGCGCGGCCAAGGCAGCCAACATCAATTTCGCCCAGGTGCTGGCCAAAGACCTGGCGCCGCACACCGTGCGGGTGAACACAGTTTGCCCCGGCATGGTGCAGACGCCGCTCAATAGATCGGTCTGGCAAGCCTGGAACGACCGGCAGCCTGCCGATCGCCAGCGGACCTATGAAGAATGGGCCGGCGAAAAAGTACGCACAGTCGTGCCGCTGGGCCGCTGGCAGCAACCCAGCGACATCGCCGACATGGTCGTCTTTCTCTCGTCCGATCGATCGCAACAGGTGACCGGCCAGACAATCAACGTCGACGGCGGGTGGGTCATGCACTGGTAGCCTTAACTTTTCGCGGGAATTTCATCGGTTTTCGGTGCCGTGTTACTCGATTTGTTACTGCCCGCGAAAGCCTGCCAGATCGTGTCTGCGGTCGCTTCGGCGTCGCGCCCGACGTAGTATTCCATCGTGGTGTCGATGTTCTCGTGGCGCATCATCTGTTGCAGCACAGCGGGCATAACCCGCTGTGACCAGCGAAAGCCGAACGACCGCCGCAAGTCGTGAGCGCTGGCATACTTCACCTTGCCAGTTACCGGATGCGTCCAGACCTTCACATTCGCCTTCTGGCCCATCGCGGAAACGAGACGGCAAATACGGTCGTCCGTCAGCCGTTCGCCTTCGTGGCAACGCCGTAGTGGCTTGAACACGCGCCCGGTACGTTCGGCCTCCGGCGTCTTCATCAGGAATTCGTAGAACTCCGGCGCCATGGGGAGGATCCGGTCCTGCTTCCCCTTTTCGAGTTGTGCCGGGATTCGCAACATGGGGCGCTTCCCAGCGAGGTCGACGCAGAGCCGGTCGTCACGGTCCCAATACAGTTCGATGGACTCCGCGAGACGCAGCCCTGAGAGCCAAAGCCCCTCCAGGTAGTATTTCCACGACGGGGCGGCCGCTTTGCCGACAACCTTTTCGACGGCCTCCAGCATCCGGTCAAACTCCTCCCCGGCAATCGCCCGGCCCTTCGACTTCTGGCCGTCTGTCTTACCCGCGGTGATGAACTTCGGCACGGCTGGTATCAAGTCCATGTCGACGGCCCACTGGAGCGCCGAACGGAGATGCGCCAGGTACCCGGCAATCGTCCGTTCTGTGCGTTTCAGCTTCCGCATCTCGCCCTGGAAGTAGCTCAGGCGGGAGGTCGTCAGATCGGTTATCCGTTCTGGTGCCAGGATCTTGACCAGCATCGAACGCACGGTGACGGACTTCTTTTGCGTCTTCGGTGCCAGGCGTGAAAGATATTCGTCTTCGTACCGGTCCCAAAATTCGGTCCAGGTCAATCGGCACTTGCCGCGGTACGTCCCGGCCTGCAGCTTCTTTTCGAGCTCGCCGGCCTTGCGTTCGGCCTCCCGCTCGTTGGACGTTTCGGCAGACTTCGTTTTCTTCTTGCCGGTCATCGGGTCGCGCCACTGCAATTGCAATGATGCGCGGTCACCGAAGTTTACGACTGTGACTTTGATTTCGTTTTGTTCCATGATCTTCGTTCCCCCTGTTTGAGAAATTGAGTTACGAACCACCCCGACAAACCCCAGCGCTCCCGCAGTGGCTGTGCCGGTACCTGACTCTGGAATCGCAACCCGCGTCTAGCCGGCCGTAGCCGTCGCTCAGCAGGTGTACCCTAAATTCCATCGTGCCGTCGGTCGTGGCATCCGGGAGGGTGGGGCTTGTCGGGATGATTCGGGGATGGGTCATTTGAGTTACTTGGATTTCAGCGCCTTGGAATGCTTGCCCTCCGTCCTGACGTTTTGCAGCAGCGCCCGCGCGGCTTCTACTGCGAGTTCTCCCAGTCGGCCAGGAACGCTGGCGAAGTCCCGAAAATGCCGGATGTCGATGTCGCGCACGGTCTGCCCGTCGATGTCATCAAGCAGGCTCAACACGATACGCACAATCTTGCACGCCAGTACAGCTTCGACAGCAGGTATCGAGCCTCCCGCCTCAGCTCTTGATTCGTCAACCGCCGTCTGCATCAGTTGCGGATAGCACGACTTCATCAACTGATAGAACGCGCGCCCGGTCTGCGTATCGAAGTAATACGGTTGCGGTTTTGCAGGTCGTGCCATAGTCGTCTCCTGATTGAATTTCTCGAATCCAAAAACCAGCCGGCCGCCAATACGACGGCCGACTGGCACACGCGACACACAACGTCACTTGACCGGCCGAATAACTCTTGCGACGCGCCCATTGAGATTGTTGTAGCTCTTGCAGAACGCTTCGGCGAACCGGCGCGAGACGCCCGTATGCCGAACTTCGCCACGAACAACGACTGAGTACGCATCAGAATCGAGCTTGATGCCCAGTCGCTTTTTCGCCTGCTGGAGCGCGTCGCAACCGGGGGGCAGGAACGCCAGTTTCAATTCGCCTGCCCCGATGCCCATGATCTCGTCGACCGTGACGAGCTTCCCGAGCGCCACGACTTCGCCAGAGTCGGAAACGACGGCCACGCGAAGTTGTTTGGGTGTCGACTTCATGCTGCACCCCCTTTGACCGCGCCGGCTTTGCGCACACGGGCCGCGGCGTCCGTCAACAGCTTGGCGACGCCCTCGAGCGCCTTCGCCGCATTCTCGAATGCGTTGTGCCGACAGTCGAAGTAGACTTCATCTGGTAGACACAACCCGAAATGAGCGGTCCCGCATTCGTAGTCGGTTCGCTGCCGCAAGATGGTCTTGTGTTTGCCGTCCACGAGGGTGTCAATCTCAATTGGCAGCTCGTTAGGTTCGTGCATGTCATGCAAGATCGTCTTGCCCACGGCCTTGCTGATCGGATTCAGCACGATGTCGTAGGGGCTGTGCCTATGCAGTTCCCCGTTGATGAATTCGCAACGGTGGCCGGCCGCATTGGGATTGTTGTACCGCTCGCGTTGCTTGGGGGTTAGCTTTTCATAGTCGTCACGACTGATAGCGAGCACCTTCTGGACGGGCATTCGCTCGCGGCCGGACCTGGGGGACTTGCGAGAGGGGCGAGACTTTTTAGCCGTGGCCATTTTGCGACTTCCTTTCGCGCGCCGCACATCATGCGGGGCGCATCAAATGTAAAAACCGTGCCACCCAAACGCGCTCAGGGGGTCTGACGCCCTGGTCGCCCCGCAATCGAGGCGACACGAATGGATGACACGGTTTTCTCAGTTCGGATTAGGAATCGCATTCTTTCAGACCTTTCAGCGATGCGTGAAGTATCCAAAATCTGGACACAATCCGCAAGCGCATGATTCATATTCTGGACACATTCAAGCCAGATTTATTTTCTCTTCGGCTTCCGATACGGAGGGGGCAGAACGTGCCGATAGTCTTCCAGCCTGAAGATTGTCGCGAGCGTTTCCATTGCAAAGGGCGACGGGAATGCGTCACCGCGAGTCCAATGGCGAATTCCTTGCTTTGAAATCTTGTGGCCAGCAGCAACCATCTGCTTTTCCAGTTCCCCGACCGTTATCCCTGCCGTCTCGATCAGCCCTTGGAAGTGAAGCCCGAATCGCTCGTTCAACTTCGCCGGGTCGAGGTCTTTCCTCGTTTGTGGCGACATGCGAGCCAGTTTGATCGTGGCGGTTCTCATATTCAAGCTAGTCCCTGCCTGTTACCAATTGGTAACACGCCTCAACCGTTACCCGTGGGTAACATCCGCCCTTAACACCCGCTCCGTACCCGGCGGCATCCAGCCCGGTTCCGGGTCGACGCCTGCGCGCCGCCGATGCTCCCTTTCGTCCCACGACTGGCGGATGACAGCCGATCGCTCTTGGATCTCCTGCCAGGTCGGTCGGTCTGGCTGGTAGTTCGATGGCATCAAAAGCCCTCTGACGGGTAATGGTATTGGTCATGGTCATCGGTTTGCGTGCGTCCTGCGCAAAGCCAGGGGCCTCGTTTGGTTTCTTCGTAGTCACGTTTCGCCGGTTTCGCCTCTTTTCTGTCCGGACACACAATCCGTGATCCTGCCTGCCGTCGCCTGCGTTCCGATCTGTGTTGAGTCGCCTCCACAATCCCCAATTGGAACTTCTCATGTCCAACCGATTTACCCGAACGCTTGTTTGGCTCGCCCTGTCCGCTGCCTGCGTGGCCCTCGTGCTGTTTACGGTCCACATGACGCACCAGGCGAACCATCTCAAGTATCCCTGCCCGGCGTGTGGTGGAGAGACTTGTCACCCGTGGCCAGAGCAGCCCCACCGCGAATGTCTGAAGTGTGGATTACGCTATGATCCTGCGACGGTTCATCCTGGGACGGTGTTTGAGTCGCCTGCGAAGTCTGAGAAGTAGGCGTCCATTCGCCCCACTTGCCCATCGGGCATTTCTGCGTCGCGAGTTCCACCTTGCCCGGCCGTCCGTGTGCCTTCAACATCCGATTGACGGGACACCCGCACTTCGGATGTCGGCAGAGCATGTTAGCCACGTCGCATAGTTCACAGGCTCTACAGGTCGCTTCTCTGGCTTCTGCGATTTCCGGGGGACACAAAAGCGGCGTCCCTTGCGCCACCCCGATAGCCGCGGCCACGACGGCTTGACCGGCGTTGACGATCCGCTGCGGCAGGCTGGGAATCTTCCCGGTCTTGCGTTCGAGGTCTTCTCGCCAGCGTCGACGATACGCTTCCGATTTCTGCGGAGAGCATCGTTCTGCGGTCCCCTGACAAACACCGTGAGCGTACGCCGTCTGGTCGATCTGGAATCGCTGGCAGAATCCAGGCGTCGCGCATTCGCAGGCGGGTTCGTTCATCGCATGATCCTCAGAGAGAACGAACCAATACAACACGGTTCCGGCGTAGTCGGCATATCGTCAGTCATGGCAACGGTCATCGTGCAATCGAGAATGTCAATCGTGTTGGCGTTGACGGTTACGGTGCTGATTCCTCCAGTGTTGGTTGCCCCACAAACGAAATTGAGCGTGAATGTCATCGTTCCGTCGCCGTTGTCTGTACAGGTCAGATCGCAGGTGGTGACTGGCGCAGTGCAGCCGTCAACGTCATCTGTCGGGTTCGGATTACCGATGCCAACCCACGTCCCCGGCCCGGTACAAAAGAACCAGAAGCTTTGAGCCATGCAGCTACAGCTCGAAAGATCGGTGATTGATCCATGCAGCCCGCATTGCATCGCATCACAACCAAATGACGACGGTAGGGCATCCCAGACGCAGTTTCGTTCTCGTGCAACAATCGGCTTGCCGTCACCCGTGTAGCCGATATGGCGGGCCTCGGTCACGGTGCGGCAATTGGCCGTGCAGTAGATGTTGATGCCGGCCAATGTGTTCGTATGAGCCGTTGGGCAGTCGCAACAGTCAGGAACGTCGATGTTCCCGAAGTTTATCGTGAGCGGATCTACGCAACTGATCGACAGTGAGTTGTTTGTACCGGAATCGCAACCAGAGAATGTGAGCACGAACTTACCCGGATCGTTCCAGGCCAGCATCGGGTCGCAGGTAATCGAGAAATTGAGCGTGCCGCCTTTCATCGAAATCGAGCCGGTCCACGCGCCTGAGGAATACGTCAGCTTTTGTCGCTGCGTTGTCGCGGAGAGGCACGAATCCAGGTCGGTAATATACGCATACATTTGATCCGTAATGCCCGGCGTGAGTCCGACCAGATTCCAGCAGGATGTTTCGACGCGGCTCGCGCTGATGGCATCGCAGCACGTCCACGGATTCGCCAAGAGAGGTTTGCCAGATGATGGCGCCCAGCCGATGACACGCGCGCCCGGATGCGCGGCGTCGCCGAATCCCGTCATGGTGTTGACGCACTTGTCAAATTCGAGAACCGACACAATCGGTATTCCACCCGACGTGTAGTCTTTGTGTCTGGCAATAACGTCGGGATAGTAGCTTGCGGGGAAGAGAGGCACGGACATGATTCACCCCGTACTCACAATGCGGACTTCGCGGCCGTCAGCCCAGACTGCGTTTTCCTGATCCCAATATCTTTCGTATCCGATTTCGCCATCGGAATCTGTAGTGCCCGTGCGACGAAACAGGTCAACATGTGGCTCATCGTTGAAAACGTAGAAATCGCCGCCGTTCGGATCTTTGAACAGCCTCACGACCGACCAGCCGTCAACCGTCCCGCTGCCGGTGATCGTGCAGCCTTCCGAGACGCCCACGCCGAACAAGTGGACTTGAACCGGCAGATCGAAATTGCGAGCGTGATATGCCGGCGTCGACCCCTTGCAGCCCAGTTTTGACGTATGCGTATACGTCACGGGAGTCGATGCGCTGGCCGTCACTTCGACCCACGAATATGCGATATGCTCGCCGCCGGTGTAATCCTTGTCGACCAGCACCGCGAGAATTGAATTGGATGCAGGCTGTAGAGAGAACATCGCCAGATGCAGCGTCGTATTCGTGGGCGCACCAAGGGACAAGAACCCGCCCGAATTCTTTGTGAGCTTCCACGAGCTCGCGGCGGGGCCCCACGAGTCGCCGGCCGCCGGCGTGCCGCTGCCGTCGTCATAGAGCGCCGCGAGAACTCCCGTTCTCGTGCAAATTCCGGTGTCGCCGCTGGCCACGTCGACGGGGCCATTGATGACGCAGTTCCCGGTGTCGCCGCTTGAATCCGGCTGGTCGACTGTCACGACGACGCGGCCCGGTTCCAGCACAACGACGTCGGTAACTTGCATCACTCCATACGCCGGTACGGTCCCCGCGTTGTCATTGCGGAATTCCAGCCATTGCACGGTATCGAGGATTCCATCAGGCATGTGGCACCTGCCCCATTTCGTCGACGGCCGCGGCGAGCTCGTTCAGCGTCTTGCCCGAAAGCGCCAGCACGTTGGCAACGCGGGCCGCAAATCCTGGGTGGCTCAACAGCACTGCATCGAGCGAACCATCATGGCCTTTCGCGATCGTCAGTGCAAGGTTGTGAAATTCACGATTCGCCTGTTCGCGAAGCCGTTCGATAATCTCGTTTGTCATTGCGATGATTCCTTATTCTGTGACTGGCCGAACGGACACGGCACAATGTTTCCCGTTTTTCGGATTGATGCCTGCCTGGAACTCGACGGTTTGGCCAACGAGGTTTCCGTCGAACGGCATCGAACCGCCGAACGCACTAATGTGCGCGAACAGATCGGTCCCGTAGCCGTCCGCCGGTTTGATGAAACAAAAGCCACGATCGCTAACCGTCTTTATTTCGCCTCGTTCCCACATGATTTGCATTCCATCCGTGAGTTTGAAAAGCCCCGGTCGTGACGAACGCACGACCGGGGGGAACCGGCGCTACGCCGCGCCGGGCCATGATGCCGTCATCAGACGCGATAAACGGGGGCCTGGTTCTCGAAGCCGCCCCGTTGTGCATGAGACGTGAGCCAGTTTTCGCCCAGATTGATGAAATACGGATCGCTCTCGATTCGCCGCGAGAGCTCGACCAGTTCGGCGCTCCCCTTTTGCGACTGCAAATCGGAAATCCGCTGTTGCAGTCTGGCAATCGCCGGCTTGTGGTTTTGCATGGCCAGAGCGAACGACTCGGCGACGCCCCCATCGTGGTTCCCGCTTGCGAATTTTCGGAAGCGTTCCAGTTCGGCGTTCTCGCGCTCAATCATCTGGTGGACTTCGCGAATCGCCACGTCGATTTGCTCGTCGTGAGCATCGACGGCCGGCCGCATCAGGTGAACGGGCGACCAATCGAGACCACGACGGAATTCGTCCTCTTTGGCCTTGATCGCGGTCCGCCGCTCCCGCAACTGCTGTTGCTCGTTTCTGAGTGCAACCAGGTGGCCCCGCTCTTTCTCCAGCGCCGCCTGCAATTCGCGCGGCGTCATATCGACGTCAGCCCGCAATTGCCGTTCAACGGCCTTAACGCGGTCATGCTCCTTGAGGATTTCGGGGAAGATCTCGCGGAGTCGCTGAGAGACGTCCGGTCCTTCGCTGATGATGCCGATTGCTTCCACCCGGTATTGCACCTGCCGCAAGTGCTGGCGGAATTGCGTAACGTCGCGCGACGTGCCGAACAGCATGGCGACGGCCTGCTGCTCCGTCGTCTCGCCTTCAATGACGGCACGGATCATGGCGAGATAGCCCTCGTCGCTGCTGACGTCGTACGTTGTGGCCTGGGTGGCTTCCATTGCTGCGTTCATTGTTTCGCTCTTTCAAAATTGCGGATTGTGAAACTGTGAAAACTGAAACCGTCTATCGAATCGACTGCAAAAACCTGCGCCGCGACTCGCTGGCCTTGTCACGGGTCGATTCGCGCAAACCCTGATAACCGGCCGGCACCCGGTCCTGCGACTTCATCGCTGCGAGGGACTGCTTCGCCTGCGACTGCCGAACCCCGAAAGCCGTGTTCTCTTGGAGCACGCAGCCGCCGCGGTGACGGATCGACTCGGCCATGCCGGGGTTCTGCTGGTCGTCGGCCACTTCGTCACCGGCCGGCGGGTAATCGGCCTGGTCCGCGTCGTCGGGAGTTTCGGGCAGTGAATCCCCGCCGGTCCCCAGCGTCTCGGCTAACGTCTCGGCGGCATTCAAAATTGCTTCGATCTTCTCGAGCTTCTCGGGGGTTTCCATGCCGCTGTTGTTCAAGACTGCGTCAATCGCGTCCCGGAAGGGTGCCAGGGCTTGGGTGCCGACGGACTCGAACAGGCCCGACGTCGCCGCAGGATTTTGCACGAGGTCCACCGAACGAACCGACTGGATCGATTCAATAACCGTCTTTCCGCCGCGGTTGAAAGCCTTGCCATACGCATGATGCGACAACCCGAACCGGTTCGGATTCCTCTCCGCGGCCTCAAACACCATTTCGGCGGACGGGTTGGATTTGAGCACATGCAGGTCCGCGAACACGCCATCCGGTCGCACGTGGGCATTCTCCAGCCAGCCGATGCCGGCCTGAACCAGCGGGTTGCCGTGCAGGTCCGCACCGGCGCCGCCCTTGCCCAGATGATTCATATTCACGTTGCATTTCTGGTAGAGCCGGGCCGCGTCCTGCATGGCAGACTCGGAATACTCGCGGCCGTTGCGGGACCGTCGCCCCAGAACTTTCACGCCGTAAATGACGCCCCGGTCGCGGTCGATGCGCCGCGGATACGAAAACGTGTCCTCGATAAGCAGGATGGATTTGACTTGGGAGCGGGTGAGTGTTGCTGTTGCCATGCTTCGGTTCCTTGTTTTGGGGGTTAGGGTTTCTGTTCAGTTTTCCGCGGGTGACAAAAATGTAACGGGTGAATGGGTTAGACAAAGGCGAAATCGCAGCCGGTTTCCTCGTGCTGAATCAGCGCCCGATTCCAGGCGACTTGTGCCGCGAAGTGCAGGTACGCCACGGCGTCGCCGCGGTCGGGGCTTCTCCCGAGTTTCTCTTTCAAGGTTTCCCCGT
>Ga0068853_100003956_pt1 | contig 11385 bp, 5 predicted proteins | sample KBSCornC32_FD_65655 | JGI IMG/M metagenome (GOLD analysis project Ga0068853, IMG submission 65655) | Corn rhizosphere microbial communities from Kellogg Biological Station, Michigan, USA - KBS Corn C3-2 | ecosystem: Host-associated > Plants > Roots > Rhizosphere > Soil ... | reverse complement strand
ACGTTGATCGGGTTGACGTAGATGCCGTAGAGCGAACCGTTGCTGCTGCGCGTGATGCGCGCGAGCGCGTCGACGCAGGTCGGCGAATCGATGTCGAGGGTACCGAGGCGGCACGACGCTTCGTCGCGCAGGATCGAATCGACGCTCATGTCCTGCACCTGGTTGCGCATGTCGATGTCGAACCAGTCGAGCGAGAGGTCGACGCCGTCGAGCGGCGACCAGACGAAGCCCGCGGTCCAGGACTTGCTGGTTTCCGGATCGAGCTTGCGGTTGCCTTCGCGCGTGCGGATCAGGCCTTCGGAATACTCCTCGCAATCCTCGGCCTGGTCGCGCAGGCAGTTGTAGTAGTCGATGCCCGAGGTCTCGTCGTTGCCGACGCCGGCGTAGACGTAGTGCAGGTCGGGCGCACGGAACGCGGTGCCGTACGAGCCGCGCACGAGCAGGCTGTCGATCGGGCGCCATTCGAGGCCGGTGCTCCAGGTCGCCTTGCCGACGGAACGCCCGGAAAAGCGGTACTGGTCGTAGCGCCCCGCGACGCTGAGGTTGAGCGAATCGAGCACCGGCATGCGCAATTCGCCGGCGGTCGCCCAGCGGTTGCGGCTGCCGTGGCCGTCGGAGTCGCGCCAGCTGTAGTAGTAGTACTGGGTCGCGAGCGGATCGGGATTGAGGTCGTACGACTGCTGCCCGAGTTCGACCGTGCCGGAGAATCCGGCGTCGCCGCCGGGCAGCGCGAACAGGTCGATCGTGCTCGCCGTGAACGCAGCCGTGCTCGTTTCCGATTCCGGGTGGTAGACCGTGCGCGCGGCGATCGAATCGTATTCGGCACGCGTGAGCGGCGTGTACAGGCGCGACGGGTCGGCATCGAAGATCGGCAGGCCGTCCTCGTCCACGCCGAGCTGCTCGCCGAGGAACAGCGCATTCGCGCGCGCGGCGACGATCTGCGGCCAGCTGATCGTCGCCTCGTAGCGCGAATGGCTCAGCGACGCCTCGTAGTTCCACGATTCGCCGAACGTGCCCTTGAAGCCGGTGGTGATGCCGAACGTGCGCTGTGTCGTCTCGATCATGCCGCGGTTCAGGCCGCCCATTTCCTCGGGCGAGAACTGGCGCTGCCAGAACTCGACGCCGCCGGTCGCCTGGTTGGAGAAGTAGCCTTCCTCGTTGCCGTCGGGTGCCATGTAGCTCCACGACGTGACGTCGCGGAAGATGTCGACCGTGTGGTGCCCGGCCTGGATGTCGGCGAACCATTCGCTGCCGTTGCCGAATGCGTACGACAGCGACGCGTAGCCGTTGATGCCGCGCCGCTTGCTGAGGATCGTGCCGTAGCCGATCGCCTTGTCGCTGCCGCAGTAGTAGCCGGGGCCGTAGTCGTCGAGTTCTGGATCGTACGGCCCCCAGCCGGGGCGCGACGCGTAGTAGGTGCTGTTGTGGTTCTGGCTCGCGAGCGCGTCGCAGGCCGCGCGGCCGGGATCGAGGTAGGTGTCGGTGTCGTCGGTGCGCAGGTACGCACGGCGCGGCGCGCGTGCGCTTTCGGTCGGCGCGTCGAGCGTGGAATCCTGGATGTCGCGGTCGTACGCCCACAGCGGGTTCTGCGAGGTGAGCTCGAGGCTGTACACGCCGCTGAAGTCGCCGTGCTCGAAGCCGCTGACGATGCTGGCGTCGAACGACGAGCCGCCGCCTTCGGTGGTCGTGCCCGCGCGCACGTCGAGGATCGTGCCGTCGATGTGCTTCTTGAGGATGAAGTTGACGACGCCGGAGATCGCGTCCGAGCCGTAGATCGCCGACGCGCTGCCGGTGAGCACTTCGATGCGATCGATCATCCCGATCGGGATGCTGGAGATGTCGGTGAAGTTGCTGCGGCCCTTGAACGGCATCGGGAAGTCGGCGATGCGGCGGCCGTTGACGAGCACGAGCGTGTGGTTGGGCCCGAGTCCGCGCAGGTCGACCTGCTGCGCACCGGGCGAGAAATCGGCGCCGCTCGCCGACTGCTGGCTCTGCGTCTCGCCGCCGTTCTGCGTCATCGCGCGCAGCACGTCGGGCACGGTGGTGAAACCGTTCGCCTTGATTTCCGCGGCCGTGATCACCGTGATCGGCGCCGGCCCTTCGATCTGCGCGCGCGGGATGCGCGAGCCGGTGACCTGCAAGGTCTCGAATTTCGTCACCGGCTTGTCGTCCGGCGCCGGCGTGCTCGCGGGCGAGCTCTTCGCCGGTGCGGCCGTCGCCGGCGGGCGTTCCGTCGCGGCCTTGTCGCGCTCGATCAGCACCGCACCCGACGATGCATCGCGCGTCGCGCTGAAGCCGCTGCCGCGCAGCAGGCCGTCGAGCGCCTGCTCGGTCGACGTCGCGCCGTGCACGCCCGGCGTGTGTACGCCCTTGAGCTGGTCGGCGCGATAGACGAGCTGCGTGCCCGACTGGCGCGCGAGCGTGTTGAGCGCGGTCGCGAGGTCGCCCGCGGGCAGGTCGATCGTCGCCGGCGACGAGGACACCTGGGCCTGCGCCGCGAGCGCGGTGGAGCAGGCGAAACAGAGCAGCAGCATACGCAACGGTCGACGCATCGACGACACTCCCCAGGGTGCTCGGGACGGCACCTTCCCGATCACCGGGACGAACGAACGACCGAATCCCCCCATCACCCTGCGACGACGTCCGGGCGCTGCGCGATCAGCGCGCGTGCAGCACGATCCGGTCGGGCAGCCGCTCGGCGCGCACGGGGAACCCCATTTCGAGCAGCTTCACGAAGCTGTCGAGGTTGGCCCAGCGGAAGTTGCCGCCGACGCGCAGCTCGCCCACGCCGGCGTCGGCGAGCTCGAGCCTGCGCGTGTTGAAGCGGTTGAACTCGGCGGCGGCGCTCGCCAGCGAGGTGTCGTCGAACGTGAGGAAGCCGCTGCGCCATTCGAGGTAGCGTTCCGCTTCGGCGACCGGCAGCGAGCGCACGAGCACGCCACTGCGCCCGGCGGTCGCGACGCTGCCCGCGGGCAGCAGCGACACCGGCGTGGCGCGGCCGTCGGCGCCGGGCGGCGCGTCGAGCCGCACCTTGCCTTGGGTGACGACGACACGCACGTCCTGTGCGTCGCGGCGCACCGAGAAGCGCGTGCCGACCGCGATCGCGCGGCGGCCGTCGGCCGACACGACGAACGGCCGGCCCGCATCGTGCGCGACGTCGAAATAGGCTTCGCCCTGCAGCAGTTCGATGTCGCGCTCGCCGCGCGTCATGCGCACGTGCAGGCGGCTGTCGCTGCTGAGGACCGCGCTGCTGCCGTCGGCGAGCGTCACCGTCTGCAGTTGGCCGAGCGTGCTCGCGTAGTCCGCTTCCGAGCGGCCGCCGAGCTGCCAGCCGAGCCAGAGCGCCGCGCCGGTCGCGACGAGCGCGACTCCCGCCGCGAGCGCATGGCGCCAGCGGCGCGCGCGCATCGGCGTCGCCGTGCCTGCCGCGGCGACATCGTGCGCGTGCGTGGCGTGCGTGGCGTGCGCGACCGGGCCGAGCACCCACGCGCCGCGTGGCGGCACTTCGTCGCCGGGGAGCCCGGCGGCGAGCGCCTGCAGGCGACCCGCTTCGCGCCATGCCGCCTGCAGGCGCAGGAACTCGACGCGATGGCGCGTCGACGCGCACAGCCAGTCCTCGAGTGCGCGCGCGTCGTACGGGCTCCAGTCGCCGCGGTCGCGGCGCGCGAGCCATTCGGCCGCGGCCTGCTCAATCCGCCTGCTGTCGTGCATCGCCGTCGTCCTCGTCGGTGGCCGTCCATGCCGGGGCTTCGCCGTCGCGCGGCGGCATGCCGCCGTACAAGTGGTCGGCGATCAGGCGCATCCCCTTGGCCAGGTGTTTTTCCACGGTCTTGCCACTGATGCCCAGGCGTCGCGCGACGTCCTTTTGCGGAAGTTCCTCGACCCGCCGCAACCACACCACTTCGCGGCAGCGGTCGGGCAGGCGGTCGAGCGCTTCGGCGAGCCGCTTGAGCGCCTGGCGCGCACCCACCCAGCGCTCGGGCGACACGTCGTCGACCAGATAGACGTTCGAGGGCTCGAAATCACCCACCGGCTCGATCGACACGACGCGGCCGCGACGCGCGCGGTCGGTCATGAGGTGGCGCGCGGTCGTGAACAGGAACGCCTGCGGCGACGACGGGCGGTTGCGCGCGGCCGCCTCGTACACGCGCGCGTAGACCTCCTGGCGCAGGTCGTGCAGCTCGTCGCGATGCGGCCAGCAGCGCTGCAGGTATTGCGCGAGCGCGCGCTCGTGCACGAGGATCTCGCGGACGAACCAGTCGTCGAAGTCGGTCGGCATGCGGCCACTGTACCAAGGGACGCAGGATGTCACCTCTTCCGCTTGCGGGAGAGGTCGCGCCGCGAGGCGCGGGCGAGGGGAGCTTTGCGAAGGCCTCGCACGGCCTTCCCCCATTCCCCTCCGGCACCTTCTCCCGCAAGCTGGAGAAGGGACAGCGATGGGGGAAGCCGGCCGGCGGTTCGTCTGACACAAGGGCAGCGATTCCGCTGCGCCTCGACGAGGGAGTGGCGGCATGCGCGTGATGGCCGGACACCGATGGATCGCGGGCATGCTGCTCGCCAGCCTGTTCGCGGGAGCGGCGCACGCCGCCGCGCACCCCGATCGCTACGTGCTCGGCGACACCGCGGCGAAGACGCCCGGTCACGTGCAACCCGGCCTGCTGCTGATGGGCGGCGGCGACCGCAACTTCGACGCGTTGCGCTGGTTCATGCAGCGCGCCGGCAACGGCCACATCGTCGTGCTGCGCGCGTCGCAGGCGGGCGAGATCGGCGAGGAGTTCTACAAGGACGTCGGCGGCATTGTCTCGGTCGAGACGTTCGTGTTCAAGGATCGCGAGGCGTCGACCGATGCGGCGATGCTGCGCAGCCTCAAGCGCGCCGACGGCATCTTCATCGGCGGCGGCGACCAGTCGCGCTACGTGCGCTACTGGCGCGGCACACCGGTCGCCGCGGCGCTCGACGCGCACGTACGCGCAGGCAAGCCGCTCGGCGGCACGAGCGCGGGCCTGGCGATGCTCGGCGAATACCTCTACGGCTCGATGGACGGCGGCAGCCAGATCAGCCCGCGCGCGCTCGCCGATCCGCTCGGCGCGGAGAACACGATCGAGGCTGATTTCCTCCACCTCGAACGCCTCAAGGGTATCGTCACCGATACGCACTTCAGCGAGCGCAACCGGCTCGGACGGCTCATCGCGTTCGTCGCCAAGGCCGAATCCATGGCCGGCCATCCGCTGTTCGGCCTCGGCGTCGACGAGGACGCCGCGGTCGCGGTCGACGGCGACGGCGATGCGCGCGTGTACGCGACCGCGCCGGGTGCCGGCGCGACCGTCGTGAAGGGCGGCTTCGCCGCGCAAGCGGAAGACAAGCCGATGCAGCAGACGCGCGTCGACACGATCGGTGTCGGTACCGGCTCGCTGCTGCACCTGCCCGACGGGCGCGTCGACACGCCGATGTTCGAGCGCCACTACGCGGTGCGCGACGGCGTGCTCGTGTCGATGGGCTCGCCGCTGCTGGTCATCCACGGCGGCGCGGGTGTCGAACGCAAGGAGATGACGCCGGCCGACGAGGACGCTGCGCGCACCGCGCTCATCGCCGCGCTGCGCGCGGGTCACGCGCAGCTCGTCGCGGGCAAGCCCGCGGCCGACGCGGTCACGGCGGCGATCACCGTGCTCGAGGATGCGCCGCAGTTCAACGCGGGACGCGGCGCGGTGTTCAACCACGACGGCCGCAACGAACTCGACGCGGCGCTCATGGACGGCGCGAGCGGCAAGGCCGGTGCGGTCGCCGGCGTGCACCGCGTGAAAAATCCGATCCTGCTCGCGCGCACGGTGATGGAGAAATCGCGTCACGTGATGATGGTCGGCGACGGCGCCGAGGCGTTCGCGAAGGAGCAGGGCTTCACCCTCGTCGATCCGAAATACTTCCGCACCGAGAAGCGCTGGCAGCAGCTGCAGAAGGCGCTCAGGGACGAAGCCGCGGGCGTCGCGCTGCTCGACGTCGGCAGGAACTACTTCGGCACCGTCGGCGCGCTCGCGCTCGACGTGCAGGGCCGCCTCGCCGCGGGCACCTCGACCGGCGGCATGACGAACAAGCGCTACGGCCGCATCGGCGATTCGCCGATCATCGGCGCGGGCACGTGGGCCGACGACCGCTGCGCGGTGTCGGGCACGGGCTGGGGCGAGTTCTACATCCGGGACGCGGCCGCGCACGAGATCTGCGCGCGCGTGCGCCTGTCGGGCGAATCGATCGCGCGCGCCGCGCGTGGCGTCATCAACGGCGACATCCCGAAGGCCGGCGGCGACGGCGGCGCGATCGCGCTCGCGAGTGACGGTTCGTTCGCGCTGCCGTTCAACACCGAGGGCATGTACCGCGGCTGGATCGGCGCCGATGGCGAGCCGCACGTGGCGATCTACGCGCAGGACACCTTGCGCGGCGACGAGCACTGATCGCGCGACGACACCGCGACGCCTCGCGCCGCGATGTCGTGGGGCAAGGACGGCAAGCGCCGTCCTTGCCGTCATGGCACGCCTCAGTGGCCGCGGTCGGCGACGACGCGGCTGAACATCGGCTGCGCCGCGCCCTGGATTTCGACGCGTGCGATCGCCCAGTGGCTGAAGTGCTCGAAGTAGCCGGCGTCGATGCGTGCATGCCAGCGCAGCTGCACGACGTGGCCCGCGAGCGAAGTGCCGAAGTCGAGCATGTCGTCGTGCCAGCCCGACGACGTGCCGGCGAACGTCGCGCTGCCGGCGACGAGGTAGGCGTCCGCCTCGGTCCACTCGCTGCCGTCGACGCTGACTTCGAGCGTGCCGCTGCCGGGCCGTGCGCGGGTGTCCGCAGGCAGGCGGTCGAACGCGTAGTCGTGGCGTACGGCGACGCGCAGCGGTGTGCTCGCCGACACGGTGAACGAGCGCGTCGCGAGATGCGCGTCGATCGCCGCGTGCACGTCGCCGATCACGTAGGCGGGCCGGTTCGCGTAGGCGTCGCGATGCCAGTGCGTGCCGCAGTAGACGTAGCAGTAGTCGGGCGCGTCCGACTCGCCGAGGCCCGAGGTCCAGTCCGCCGCGAACGTCGGTGCCGCCGCGAGCGTGTCGATGCTGCGGTCGCGCACGAGGTCGTAGTTGACGCGGAACGCGGCGTCGCGATGCGCCTGCGCTTCGCCGTGGCTGCGGTCGCCGGCGTCGATCGCGAGCGGCAGCTCGACCGCACCCGCGCGGCTCTGCACGCGCACGTCGAACTCCGCCGTGTGGCGTTCGCCCGGCGCGAGCGCGATGAAGTTCTCGACCGCGCCGTGCGGGAACACGTAGTCGCCCGCGCGTGCGCGCACCTTCACGCGCACCGCGCCGAGCGGCGAGAAGCCGGTGTTCTGCAGCGTCACGCGCAGCACGCCGGTTTCGCCGCGGTCGAGCACGCCGTCGCCGTCGCCGTCCGCTTCGACGAGCTGCGCGTCGACGATGCCGAGCGCGCGCTCGGCGTCGGCGAAGCTCTCGATCGCACCGCGCAGGTCGACCGAGTAGCGGTCGGGCGCGACCGCGCCCGCGCCGAGGCCGCGCTCGGCGAAGCCGCTGCGGCAGCGGCGGTAGTCCGCTTCGCCGTCGGCGCGAATCACCGCGAGCAGCGCATTGCGCGCCTCGAGGTAGTCGGCATCGGCCGGAATGAGCTTGAGCGAGGCGACGAGGTCGGCGAGGAAGCGGTTGCGCGTCGCCTCGAACCGGGACGGCGCGGCCGCTGCGAGCATGCCGCGCGAGCATTGCCAGAGCGCCTCGGTCCAGACTTCGCCCGCGGTGTGGATCTCCGCGTTGGTGAGCGAGCGCAGCTTCCAGTCGTAGCCGTGCAGGCTGTCCGGCAGCGGGTGGTCCATGCCGATCGCGGCGAACGTGAGCGGATTGATCGCGAGGTCGGCACTGTGCGGGAAGCGACGGATGCCGTGGTAGTACGTGTCGTCGGGGTGGCCGGGCGAGCCCGCGGCGGGAAACGGGTCGCGCGGGAAGTCGTAATCGCGGTTCATGTACGCGCCGATCGCGTAGTTGCCGTAGAACGGCGGGCGATCCGGCATTGCGTCGCGGTCTTCGGCGCGCACGCTCAGCAACAGGCCGACGAAGTCGGCGATACCCTCGTTGAGCGCGCCCTGCTGGCCCGCGTACGACATGCGCGTGAGGCGGCCGAACATCGTGTGCGACCACTCGTGCGCGAGCACGCCGAAGTCGAGCGCGCTGACGTCGCGGTTGCTCCGCGAATAGACGTTCGCGCCGAGGAACAGCGCGCCGTTCGTGTTGCCGTCGTCTTCCGAGACGAGCGTGAAAGTACCCGCGTACGCAGCCGAGACCAGCAGCGGATCGCCGCCGATGCCGCCGCGGCCGTAGTTGTCGACCTGCATGTTGCCGGCCTGCTCGTCGTAGCCGAGGTCGTAGAACAGGTCGTGCAGCCAGTTGGTCGCGTAGAACGCCTGCACGATCTTCGCGTCGAGCTGCGGCGAGGTGGTCGGGATCGGCTGCGGCAGGCCGTCGCCGTCGCATTGCACGAAGTCGTTCAAGGTGTCGTTGGCGTCGTAGGCGTAGTCGAACGCGTGCGGGCCGCTCGCTGGCGCGCGGAAGTCGCCTTCCTCGGGACGGAACTGCTCGTCCGACGCGTACGTGCAGTAGCCGTCGGCGTCGACGAGGTCGGCGTTGAAGAACGCGTCGACGTTGTTGCCGGACGTCGTGGTGGCGTCGTCGGCGAGCCAGGGATCGCCGGTGCTGATGCCCGCATGGCTCGCCGTGACGACGTTCATCGGCGCGGGCACGTCGGGCAGGTAGCCGCTCGGCAGGCGCGTCGGGTACGGGTTCGTGAAGCCGTAGGGGTCGACGTACGGCACGCCGTCGGCGTTCGCGAACACGCGGTACGAGAACGGTACGAGGTCGTGCACGAGGTCGGTGCTCGACAGAATGCGGTCGTCGTCGGCGGACACGATCAGCGCGCGTGCGTCGAGACGGCCGACGCCCGGGCGGTGGCCGACGATCTCGATGCGGTACGCAGGCAGCAGTGCGTCGCGCGCCGGATACCACACGGGCTTCACGCTGGCGGCGCGGTTCGGCACGAACGTCGGCGAACGCTCGATCGCGTAGCGCGTCGCGCCCGTGCGGTCGCCGTCGAGTTCGCGCATCGGGCTCGCCGCAAGCAGGCCGTCGATCGCGCCCGCCGCGATGCGCAACGCGCGCAGCGGATCGCCGTGGAAGCCGCGCGCGTGCGCCGTGGCCGCGTGCGGGCTGCGGCTGCCGCCGATCGCCTTCGGCTCGAGCGCGCGGTCGAGCAACACCGCGACGCGCGCACCGTAGACCTCGATGCCGTCGACCGCCTGCGGGAACTGCACGACGTACGGACCGTAACGTGTCGCATGCACGCGCGCGGCGGGCGTCGGCGCGTCCGCCGCGGACGCCTTGGCGTCGCCGGCGAGCGCGCGTTGCGCGGCCGCGACGATCGCGTCGCGCGACGCGCCGCGTGGCCCGGCCGGCGTCGCCTTCGGCGCGGCCGTGTCGGCATCGGCATCGAGCCAGCCGCGCTGCGACTCGAGATGGAGCGGTTCGAACCGCGCGTTGGCGGCGTACGGTGCGGCGATGGCGCCCTGGGCGCACGCGAGCACGAGGGCGAGCGGCCAGGACCTGCGCCGGGCGAAACGGTCGGGACTTTGCATGACGGTTCCTCAGCAATCGACGGGACGGGGGAACGCGGAGCGCGGCGATCATACGACGAAGTGCGTCGTACGTATCGCGGCGTCGATGTCGCCCCCTCCGAGCCCATACGCGGAACCGCCGCGGCGCCTATCACGTGCGGCCGGGGAAAAAAATTGCCCCGCAGTGCTCCGGCGTCTCGCGACGTGCGGCTGCGGGGCAGTCGTGCGGCGGACCGGGGAACGATCGGCCGCAGGCGGGGGACGGCGCCGTGCCGATGCACGCGCCATGCGCCCGGGGGAACTGGTCAGCTCACGTCCTCCTTCCGTACCGGCCACCCCTGGAGGTCATCCCAGACTTGGTCGGATCGCGAGCTGGAGCCGGACCATAGAGCTGCGTTCCCGCACGCGCGGTGAACGCGCACGCCTCGTGGGGCATGCGCGTTCAGGCGCGGTTCGTGGTGGTCATCGCAGCGGCATCTTCCAGCGGCGACGGTGCGGACCGGTCAGTCGCCCGCGGGCTTCACGTCGACTGCTCGCGATGCATGCGCATGCACGTTGCGCCAGCGGCCGTGGTCGCGGATGTAGGTATCGGAGAACTTCACGTGGCTGTCGAACGGCTGGCCGTGGTCGACGCCCTTCTGGTGCAGGGTCGCGACGACGATCGCGGTGTCGCCGTGCACGCGCACGGCCCAGCCGCTGCTTTCGTTGACCTCCCAGCGGTTCTCGGGCGACGCGACCTCGGCGAGGATGTCCGCTTTCGTACGCTCGGCGCCGCTCGAGACGACGAGCACGTAGTCGTCGGTGAAGATCTCGCGCAACGCCTCGAGGTCGCGCTCGACGAATGCGCGCTGCATGCGCTTGTCGGTGGCGATCAGCTGGGCGATGTCGGCGGCGTCGCCGGACGGGACGGCGGCGGTGAACAGGGCGGCCGTCGCGGCCAGGGCGGGCAGGGGCATGGTGGTCGTCTCGTTCGTCGGAAGGCAGGCCGCACGGCGGCCGTTCGACGACGATGCTAGCGTCGCCGGCGCGGCCGCACTCGCCGGATCCGGCCATCAATGACCTGTGGCCGGATCCGGGCCGCGCGGCCCCGGATTCGCGTTCCCCGGCGCCTGCCGCTACGATACGAACGAGCCGGATCACCGGCTTTTTCCCTCCCGGATCGTGGATCGGATGAAAACCCTGCTCGTCACCGGCGGCGCCGGCTTCATCGGCGGCAACTTCGTGCTCGGCACGCTGGCCCAGGGCGGCTGGCGCGTCGTCAACCTCGACGCGCTCACCTACGCCGGCAATCGCGACACCTTGGCCGAGATCGAAGGGCGCGCGGACTACGTGTTCGTGCACGGCGACATCGGCGACGCCGGCATGGTCAAGCGCGTGTTCGCCGAACACGCACCCGACGCGATCGTCAATTTCGCCGCCGAATCGCACGTCGACCGCTCGATCGACGGCCCCGCCGCGTTCGTGCAGACGAACGTGGTCGGCACGCTCAACCTGCTCGAATGCGCGCTCGCCTACTGGCGCGCATTGCCGCTCGAGCGCCAGGACGGGTTCCGCTTCCTGCACGTGTCGACCGACGAGGTGTACGGCTCGCTCGGTCCGATCGGCCGCTTCACCGAGGACTCGCCGTACCAGCCGAACTCGCCGTATTCGGCGTCGAAGGCCGCGTCCGACCACCTCGTGCGCGCGTTCCACCACACGTACGGCCTGCCCGTGCTGACGACGAACTGCTCGAACAACTACGG
>Ga0068853_100003952_pt1 | contig 11388 bp, 10 predicted proteins | sample KBSCornC32_FD_65655 | JGI IMG/M metagenome (GOLD analysis project Ga0068853, IMG submission 65655) | Corn rhizosphere microbial communities from Kellogg Biological Station, Michigan, USA - KBS Corn C3-2 | ecosystem: Host-associated > Plants > Roots > Rhizosphere > Soil ... | reverse complement strand
TCCATGAGCGGGTTCGAGACGCTGGCGCAGGTTTACCGGGAAATCGCGTCGCCCAAACTGAAGAACCTCAAGATCGCCGCCAACATCGTCTGCGTATATGCGTTGATAGGCACCGGAGTCATCACGCTGTTCGCCGCCATGATTATTCCCGATGGAGAGCGGCCCAAATATTTCGCCAACCTGATCGGCGGCTTGGCGATGAATTTGAGCGGTCCATATGCCATGCGGCTGGCGTTCCACATCTTCGTGGTGTTCGTGGGCGGGCTGATTCTATCCGGCGCGATCAATACGTCCATCATCGGAGCCAACGGCGTTCTGAACCGGGTGGCCGAAGACGGCGTTCTGGTGCCTTGGTTCCGCCATCCGCAACACAAGTACGGGACCACCCACCACATCATCAACGTCATCACGATTCTCCAGCTCGCCAGCATCGTTTACAGTGGCGGCGACATGACGGTATTGGCGGAAGCTTACGCGTTCGGGGTGGTGTGGAGCTTCTTCTTTAAGGCGCTGGGGGTGACCGCGCTACGGTTCCAGCGCCATGACCAGGAGTACAAGACCCCCATCAACATCCGCATCGCGGGCCGTGAGATCCCAGTCGGTCTGATCCTCACGACCATCGTATTGGGCCTGGTGGCGGTGGGCATCCTGTTCACGAAACAAACCGCGACCAAGTACGGGGTGGCATTTACGTTATTCCTGTTCGCGACATTTACCATCTCCGAAAAAATTAATCTGCGCCGCTCCAAAGGGGAGAAGAAAGGTCTGGAGCAGTTCAACCTGGATCACCAGCAAGAGGTAACCTCCTCCCATCTAGAAGCGCGCCCCGGATGCGTACTGGTCGCCGTTCGGGATTATCGCCGGATGGAACATCTTCGCCAGGTGTTGAGCAAGACTAACTTGCGCCGGCATGACATTGTCGTATTGAGCGTTCGGACGCTTTCCACTGGCGCCGGCGAGTACGAACTCACCGAGAGCCAAATCTTCAGTGACTACGAAAAAGAACTGTTCAGCCACGTCGTGGAGTTGGCCGAGAAGGAAGGCAAGCACGTGGAGCTGCTGGTGGTTCCGGCGGTGGATCCGTTCGAGGCTCTGGTGCAAACCGCGAGCAGCCTGCAGGCGTCGCGCCTGGTGACCGGCGTCAGCGCCCGGATGAGCTCTGAAGAGCTGGCGCACAGCATGGGGCGTGCCTGGGAGAAACTTCCGCCTCCTCGTCATCCGTTTTCGCTCGAAGTGATCAGCCCGGATCGGGAGTCGGCCTTCGTCAACCTCGGCCCGCATCCGCCGCGGCTCTGGCCAGAGGACCTGGACCGGCTGCACGACCTATGGCTGGAACTGAGCGCCTCCGATCACATCGGAGCGAAGCTGCACCATCGCGACGTGATCGGGGTGGCGCTGCGCCGCCTGCAGCACGATCTGTGCGGAGAAGAACGCGCTAAGGTCCTTAAGGATCTGGAAAAAGAGCTGCGGAAAAACTGACCGAGCGTTGTACCGGATCGGGCTTACGCTTCTGCCCGCTTGCCAGGCTTCTTGACAGACTTTTTTGACCCGGCATCGCCGGCTGCTTCATCCGTAGCAGGCGGGGGCGGAACAACCCCCGACAACACGGCATTGAACAGTTCGGCCTTCTTAAGGTCCTTCTTGGAAGGCGGAGCTTGTTCGTTGCGATAATCGTGATCGCTGTAACAGGTGCGGCAGCGCACCTTGGCGGCGGCGCCGTTCAAAAGCGATACGACCGAGTGATTAGTCAGGCGCCGGCACTTGATACAAAAATCATCAATGACGTCGCCCAAGCGCGCATCCATGGTAGCTGCGACGAGTATATAACAGCCGGATAGCCCAACGCTGCTATTTGGACAGCCGTCGGCGCCACTCGAACAGCACGACACCCGCGGCCACGCTAACGTTCAGCGACGCAACCCCGCCGGAAGGACCTGCCGCCATTGGAATCGAAACCAGAGCGTCGCAATGGCGCGCCACAGTCTGGTGCAGTCCGCGCCCTTCGCTTCCCAGGACGATTGCCGTGGGCGCGTTGAATTCGATGCGATCGTAGGCTTGCTCGCCGCGCTCGTCGAGACCGTAGATCCAGTAGCCGCGCTCTTTCAGTTCTTCGAGCGCGCGACTAATGTTGGTAACGCGCACTACCGGAAGATAAGCCACAGCGCCGGCTGAGGTGCGGGCGACGGTTTCCGTCAGCCCGGCCGCTCGCCGTTCGGGGATCACCACAGCAGCGGCCCCAGCCGCGTGCGCTGTTCGCACGATCGCGCCCAGGTTGTGTGGATCTTCGACGCCGTCCAAGACGACGTGCAGCCCGCGCCCCGCTGTAGTCTGTTCGAGCGACGCATAGGCTTCCGCCGAGCGGAACGCCACCACTCCCTGATGAGCCGCGCTACCCGCCGCGCGGTCTAACTGGGTGCGTGGTTCGAAGCGCACCGGAATTCCACGCTCGCGGCACAGATCGATCAACTCCTGAAGACGCGGACTCGCCGCGCCCTTGGCCACCATGACTCGTTCAATCGAAAGTCCGGCGCGTAGTGCCTCCCGGACGGGATGGATTCCTGCCAGCGGGGACATTAGAATAAGGGTACTCTCATGAGCGAGCCCAAGATCGCGCCAATGACCATCACCCCGGAAGAGATTCCGGACAAATTGTATTTTCGAATCGGGGAGGTAGCACGCCTCGCGGCCATCAAGCCGTACGTGCTCCGTTTCTGGGAGACCGAGTTCCATGTGCTGGATCCCAAAAAGTCAGGCACCGGCCACCGCCTCTATCGCCGTAAGGACGTACAGTTGGTGTTCGAGATTAAGCAGCTGCTGTACGAAAAACGCTACACCATCGAAGGTGCGCGTAAGTTTCTGGAAGGCCGGGCCAAGAATGGTGACCCCACCACCGCACCGGCTCCAGAAGGGGGGTCGAAGCGAGCTCCCAGCAAGCAAGCCGGGCCAAGCAAGCCGGTCCAAACGGGGTTCTTCGATATTCCGTCTCCCCTGCTTGAAACCGTGCGCAAAGAATTGCTCGAAATTGCAGAGCTATTAAAATAGGGTAACCGCGCCGAATCCAGCGGTGAAATGAAACCTGCTGCCCTGTCCTGCCTGGCTCTCGACCCAAATCCGGCCGCCCATTAGCTTCACCAGGTTCGCGCAAATAGCCAGACCGAGGCCCGTGCCGCCATGACGGCGGGTGCTGGAGCCATCGGCCTGGACGAATGCCTCAAAGACGCGGGCCTGTTTCTCTGCCGGGATGCCGATTCCGGTATCGGCAACGCAAACGTTCAGCAGGACCTGTGACCCCTCTTCGAGCTCTAAACGAACGCTCACGGTCACGCCACCGTGCTCCGTGAACTTGATCGCGTTGCCGATCAGGTTGATCAGTACTTGGCTGAACGCCCGTGGGTCCCCCAACAACGCCGCGGGCACGTTCGGCTCCGCCTGACACCGCAACTCGAGCCCTTTTTGACTTGCCAAAAACGCCAGCGACCTTGCTGTCTCCTTGAGGACCTGCCGGAGATCGAACTCGATCCAGTTCAAGGTGACTTTGCGGGCATCCAGCTTGGAAAAGTCCAGCACGTCATTGATGATTTTAAGGAGCTCGTCGGCGGACCCTTTTACGATGGTGAGAAATTCGCGCTGTTCCGGACTCAACTCCGTATCCAGGACCGCCTCGGTCATGCCGAGGATGCCATTGAGCGGCGTCCGCAGCTCGTGGCTCATGTTGGCCACGAACTCGCCTTTCAGCCGGGCGACCTCTTCGGCTGCCTCCTTGGCGACACGCAATTCTTCGTTGGCTGTCTGCAATTCGGCAGTCCGCCGGGCCACCTGGGCCTCCAGCTGCGCGCGGCGACGCTCCAACTCCTGATCACGCTCCGCTAAGCGGGCGTTTTCGTCTTCGAGCAGGATCTTCCCCAGGGCGCTCGCGGTCTGTTCGCCGATGAAGGTCACGGCGGCGATCTCGTCGGCGCTGTGCTCATGCGGATCGCGATGGTGGACGTTGATGACGCCTATCGCCTTGCCCCGGGTCACGACAGGAACCGAGAGGAACGCCTGATACGTATCCTCGACCAAGCCGGCTACGGGTTTGAAGCGGGAATCCCGAGCGGCTTTGGAAGTCAGGGCAACGGGCGTTTGATGCTGAGCCACCCATCCAGTCACCCCTTCGCCTAGCTGCATCCTAAGGTTGCCCATGCGTGGATGCGGGACTTGGGAAGCACGCAATACAAAATCTCCGGTCGCCGATTCCAGGAGATATACGATGCAGGCATCGCAGGCGCACGCGTGCGCGGTCAGCATCACGATCTGACCCAGCATTTCGTCCACCGAAAGGTCGGAGTTGACGATCCGGCTTACGCGCCGGAACAGGGAGACATCGGTTTTGCCGGACGGGCCGTCCTCCGGGCGCATATTACGAGCGTAAGACCGTCGCTGCACGCGATCCAATCAATAATTTCTATCCACCCAATTGTTACGAGCCGTCCATTCGTTGCGCGTTGATTCGTGAATGAACGGCGGTCGATCGGCAATCGGTAGAATAAGTAACTTATGAACGCAAAGGTTCGCAAAGCTGTCTTCCCCGCGGCGGGTCTCGGTACGCGTTTTCTTCCAGCCACTAAGGCCCAGCCTAAGGAGATGCTTCCCCTGGTGGATAAGCCGCTAATCCAGTACGGAGTCGAGGAGGCCATACATTCCGGAGTCCAGAACATCATCATCGTCACGGGGCGCGGCAAGACCGCAATCGAAGATCACTTCGATGTCAGCTTCGAGCTGGAGCACTTGCTCGAAACCCGGGGGAAGAAGGATCTGCTGGCCACCGTGCGAGCGGTCTCGGACATGATCAACGTCTCGTATGTGCGCCAGAAGGAAGCGCTGGGGCTCGGTCATGCCGTTTTGCGGGCGCGCGAACTGGTGGGCGATGAGCCGTTCGCCGTAATCCTTTCCGACGACGTGATCGACGCCGAGGTTCCCGCCTTGAGGCAGTTACTCGATGTGTACGAGTTTTACGGTGCTCCGGTGCTCGCCCTCATGGAAGTTCCAAAGGAGAGTATTTCGGCGTATGGTGTGGTGGATGCCGAGCCGGTGAGCCACGCGGGCGGCGGCGACCGGCTATACCGGATTCGTAACCTGGTGGAAAAGCCGAAGCCTCAGGATGCTCCCTCGAATCTGGCGATCATTGGACGCTACGTGCTCACGCCGGATGTGTTCCGTTCCCTCGAGACTATCGAACCGGGCAGCGGTGGAGAACTGCAACTCACCGACGGACTGAAACACACACTTCGCAGCCGCCCCATCTACGGGTATCGTTTTGAGGGCACACGCTACGACGCCGGCGACAAGCTCGGGTTCCTGAAGGCGACAGTGGAGTTCGCCCTGAAGCGACACGACCTGGGAGACCCCTTCCGCGCATACCTGAAATCGCTGCAGCTATAGGCAGGCGTGAGTTTGAGCATTGCCGGCGAATGTGCGCGAAACGCGCAGGAGCGTGGCTTAACTGCGGCGCATCTTGGTTGAATGGCTTCCATAAAAACAAAACCGGCCCCGATTTCTCGGGGCCGATTGGTTAAAACCTAAAACTAGCTAGCAGCGTTGGCTACTTCTTTTTCTTCGGTGCAGCCTTTTTCTTCGCAGCCGCTTTCTTCTTAGTTGCGTTCTTCATCGAGTGATTCTCCCTTTACATCAGATTAAGCGCTACTCTTCCAAGAGAGCGCGGTCGTGTCCCCTTTATAAGGTGGAATCCATGGAAAGTCAAGAAAAAAATGAACCATGCGGGAGGGGTGCGGAGGGACATCGGGCACCTCTCAAGAGCGTCGAAATCAATAAAACGAGGTCTAGTAGAATTGTTTTAGTGCTTCGAAGGTGCATTTTTACTGGTCGCGCACGCATCACGCTGGGATGTCTCACATGCTCTCTCGCACTGATGCTGTTCGCGTCCGCCTGCTCACGCCGCAGCACCGCGCGGCTACCCGCCCCGTTGCCGGCGAAGATCGGGTCTACCGAAACCGGGATCGCCAGTTGGTACGGCGTGCCCTATGATGGCCGCCCGTCCGCTTCCGGTGAAATCTACGATATGGAAAAGCTGACTGCTGCGCACCGTGCGCTGCCTTTCCAGACTTGGGTTGAGATCACCAACCTCTCTAACGGGAAACAAGTGGATGTGCGGATTACCGATCGGGGCCCCTTCGTCCGTGGCCGCATCATCGACCTTTCCATGGCCGCCGCCCGCCAGATCGACATGGTTCGGACTGGGACCGCGCGAGTTCGCGTGAAAGTGATCGCAGCTCCAGCGGCCACGCCTCCAGTGAAAGCCTTAGGGACCACCTCAGCTACCCTCGGTGCGTATGCAGTTCAGGCAGGAGCATTCGCCGATCCCAAGCGCGCCCAAGCTTTTTGCGAAACCCTTTCCTATTCCGACGCGCGCGTGGTTGAGCGCCAGGGCAAGGGAGATCAGCCTCTTTGGAAAGTCTTGATCGGGCGTGCATTGACCCTTCAAGCGGCTACGGCTTTAGCTGCCGAGGTCGAGAAGGCATCCGGGGCCGCGATCGTCATTAGAGACCAGGCTGAAGAATAGGATAGGCCGTAAGCTCACTACCCCCACTGGGGGTATACCTTACCCCCCTCATACCTACCCCAATCCTCTTTATGAGGGTCTAGAGAACGTTTCAATTCGAATGTAGAGTTTAACTGTGGATCGCGCACTACATATTGAACGACCCCCGCTCACGGGTCAAAACCTGCCTGGAGCAGTATCGGGAGCGATGTCGGGAGTGGTATCTGGAGCAAAGATGCAAGCTCATTTGGACGAAACTCGCCACGTGCTGGTAGGACAGTCGCCAAGAACACGCCAGGTCCTCCGGCTGATCGACAAACTCGGCAAGTGCCGCTGGCCCGCGCTGCTTCTGGGCGAAACCGGAACGGGTAAAGAGGTTGTGGCCCGCGCCATCCATGCCATGACTGCGTCCCGGGAAGCCTTCGTGACCATCGACTGCTCCTCCATGGTCGGGCCCCTCATGGAAAGCGAACTGTTCGGGCACGTGAAGGGCGCTTTTACCGGGGCCGCCAACGCCAAGGTGGGCTTAATCGAAGCGGCTAACGGGGGTACGGCGTTTTTCGATGAAATCGGTGAGCTGCCCATGGATCTGCAGGCCAAACTGCTCAGAGTCCTGCAGGAGAAAGAATTCCGTCCAGTGGGCTCGCTGATCACCCGGCGTTCGGATTTCCGCATCATCGCCGCCACCAATCGCGATCTGGCCAAGGAAGTGGAAAAGGGCACGTTCCGCCGCGATCTGTATTTCCGGCTGAATGTTATTAACATCCGTTTGGCCCCGCTGCGAGAACGCAAAGAAGACATTCCGGCGCTGATCAATCATTTTCTGGCTCGCATCGGCGGCAACCATAACATCACGGCCGAGGCGATGGAAATCCTGCTTTCCTACGACTGGCCCGGCAACGTTCGCGAGCTCGAAAACTGTGTGCAGCACATGGCTGCCATCAATTCAGGCCCGCTGCTGCACCTGGGAGATCTGCCCTCGAACCTTCGCAACTACCTTACGGAGAAAAAGGCTCAATATCTGATGGCGGCAGCGGGAACCCAGTTCGCCGTGCCCGCTAAATCCGACGGCGCCGACGGTCCTCAAGCCGCTTCCCCGATCAATCTGCCAGCCGTCCAAAACGCGCCTGTCGTAGTGCCTCTGGTGGAGCTCGAACGCCGCGCCATTGTGAACGCGCTGGAATACACCAAGGGAGACCGGTCGGTGGCCGCCCACCTGCTTGGCATCGGCCGCACCACGCTGTACCGGAAACTGAAAGAGTACCAGCTGGAAACTTCCTGAGCCGGCAGTGAGAGGGTTGGGCTTGCCGGCCCACTATTTCTTCGCGTGACCCTCCGCGTGCTGCTGGCCGAATCCGGAACCGAAGACACGGTATTTCTGAACGAAGTCCTGACCGAACTGGACGGTGCCCGCTGCTGGAGCGACTGGGTGCACGTGAAGACCTCGCACGCAGCCACCTGGGCCGCTACGGCGGCCATCCTCGCGACTGACGCGGTGGACATCCTGCTGCTCGATCCGGATCTCCGGGACAGCCAGGGCTCGGAAACATTCCGCAGGGTCCAGGCGGCTGCTCCTCAGGTACCCGTCATCCTCTTGGTCGAACCCTCCGCAACCTCCCTGGCGGAACACATGGTGCGCGACGGCGCGCAGGATTTCCTGCTCAAGAGAGAAGTCGATTGTGAGCCTCTGGCGCGAGCTATCCGCAACGCCATGGAGCGGCATCGCCTGCTAGCGGCGGCCCGGGCGACATCCATGACGGATCAACTGACAGGCCTGCTGACACGTCCCGCATTCCTGACGCTGGCGGAACGCGATCGCCTTCTGGCTGAGCGGCTCAGCCGGAAGATGTTGGTCGTGCTGGCTGAGCAAGCCGAAGGCGCCGCAGTGGACGGCGTTCAACGTCGCGATCTGACACTGATCGGGGCGGCCGACGATCTTCGCCGCCTGGCAGGTCCAGCGGCCCTGTTGGCGCGGTTCAATCACTCGAGGTTCGGCTTGGCGCTGCTCGATACTCTGGCCGAGCCGGTCGACGAAATTCAGACGCGCTTGGGTACCGCGGCTGCTGCCGGCACGCTCGCGTTTGGAACCGCCGTATTCGACCCGCAGCAACCGATCTCGCTGGAAGCCCTGATCGAACAGGCAGCCCTCGATCTATCCAAGGGTCGGGCATGCCCGACCCCTACAACGCTGGCGTTGTAAGAGGCGCCGCACGCCTCGCTCAATGAGATCATGGCAGACAGTGCACGTCGCCCTCGACGCTACCTACAGCCTCGACCGGAATCTATCAGGCGTAGGAGTGTATTCGCGCGAAATGCTGTTTGGTCTGGCGCGCTCGCACTCGCAGGACCGATTCCAGTTCTGCTACCGGCCTCATCGCTTCCTGCGCTCTTTCCGCGACGCCTTACCGAGGAATGCCGTCCGTAAGCTCCTTCGCGGTGCGCCCCACGCCGATCTGTTTCATGCCCTGAACCAGCGTGTGGACGCGCCCGCCCGGAGGACGGTCACCACGTTTCACGATCTGTTCGTCATCACCGGTGAGTACTCGACCTCTGAATTCCGCGCGCGTTTTACCGAACAGGCCCGTCTGGCCGCGCGCCGCAGCGACCTGATCATCGCTATCTCGCACTTCACCGCCGGCCAGGTGGAGGAATTCCTGGGCGTCGAACCCTCCCGCATCCGGATCATCCCGCATGGCGTTCACGTCCCGTCTATGGAGCGCCAAAACACTTCACGGCAGAATTTAGTGCTCTTCGTGGGCGCCATCCAGCGGCGTAAGAACGTTCGAAACCTGGTGCGTGCGTTCGAAAGCATGCCCGCCTCGTGGCGGCTGGCGCTGGCCGGGGCAGCCGACGGCTTTGGAGCCGCGGAGGAGCTCCGCGCAATCGAGAGCAGCCCCCGCAAGGCCGATATCGACGTGCTGGGATACGTCACCGCGACGGAACTGGAGGCGCTGTATCGCCGGGCCCGCATCTTCGCCTTTCCCTCGCTGGACGAAGGCTTCGGGATGCCTGTTCTCGAAGCCATGGCGAATTCCGTTCCGGTGATCACTTCTCAACGTTCGGCGGTACCGGAAGTAGCCGGGGACGCAGCGCTGTTAGTAAATCCGGATCGCCCGGAAGAGATCGCCCACGCGCTGGTGCGTCTGGCCTCGGACCAAGCCCTGTGCGACGACCTCGCCCGCCGTGGACGCGATCGGGCTTTGCAGTTTTCCTGGGAGTCCGCGCTCTCTAGAACCTGGGAGGTTTATAGGGAACTCACCGGCGCGACGGTTCCGCCCGAGTGACCCTCTTCCGCAGCGCTCTTTCTCAATTCGCTAACTTTAGCACCCGTTACCGCCAGCGCGATGAAGCCTGCAACGAGCGGCATCACTTTGACCACGCCCCACAAAATCAGTGAGAAGCGGCTGGCATCCGATGGATCGACATCATACGCGTGTACCAGGAACTCCTTGGTCAAGATCTGGAAAAGACCCAGGTTGGCCGGGGCCTGCGGAACGATACTGGACAACCGCAGGATCAACATCAACGCGAAGGCTGCGCCGATTCCGAGATCAAAACCGTAAGCCTCGAACGCGGCCCAGATCGGGATCACTTGCAGCAACAGGTAAGGCACGCTTTGCAGCAGTGCAAAATACAGATAGCGCGAGTGTCCAATCAAGGCCAGATCGTCCATCAGCACGGCGAGATGGTGCCGCCAGCCCGCCCGGCGGAGTGCCGATCGCGGAGGACGCGGGCGAAACAGCGCCAGACCCAGGATTACCGCGCCCGCGAGCACGGACAATCCGAGTCCATCATTGACGTATCCCAGCTTCTTGGGTAACTCCACGTATCTTAAGGACAGCCACAAGCCCAACCACAGCCACAACCCGTCGAAAACCCGCTCGATAAGGACGCTGGCCACGGAAACGGAAAACGGCAGCTTGGTCCAGCGCGTCACCAGGAAGCAGCGGACTGCTTCACCTCCGCGAAACGGCAGAACCTCGCTGGTGAAGAGTCCTACGAAGATGGCACGAACGGCCTGCCAGAAGTTCAACGAGACGACTGGACGTAGAACCAGCCGCCAACGTACGGCTTGGGTAAGGTAAACGCCCAACTCGATCGCAACCGCCAACGCCACCCAGGCGTAGTTCAGCGTTGCCAGATCGTCTTTGAAATCGCTCAGACTAACGTCGCGAAGAGCCCAAACCAGGCATGCGAGCGACGCCAGATTGATGAGAATGAGGACGACCCATCGGGTCTTTTGAGACTGCGGCTCTCTCAAACATCCATGATACCGTGGGGGTCGTTACGTTCCCTCTAAAGTACAATAACGCCATGGCAACATCCGATCTCAACAGTCTTTTCCCAGACGTTCCGCCGGAGAATCGCCGGGATTTTCTGGTGAGGAAGCTGGCCGTCGGCTTTGCCCTCGCAGTGCGCCCCATCGGTGCGCAGACGATCACGACCGACACCAAAGGCCTCACCGCCGGCGAGGTCCAAATCCCCATGGCCGACGGGAAGATTATTCCGGCGTATCGCGCCCGACCGAATGGCAACGGGCGGTTCCCCATGGTACTCGTGGTGCAGGAGATCTTCGGAGTTCACGAGCACATCAAGGATTTGTGCCGGCGCTTAGCGAAGTCCGGCTACATGGCAGTCGCTCCGGAAATGTTCGCGCGTCAGGGCGATGTATCGAAAATAGAGAACGTCCAGGAGATCGTGAATACAGTAGTTTCCAAGGTTCCCGACACGCAGGTAATGAGCGATCTAGATTCCACAGTCGCTTGGGCCGCGAAAAATAACGGTAGCAGCGACCGCCTGGCGATCACCGGCTTTTGCTGGGGCGGCCGCATTGTGTGGCTATACGCCGC
>Ga0068853_100003951_pt1 | contig 11390 bp, 11 predicted proteins | sample KBSCornC32_FD_65655 | JGI IMG/M metagenome (GOLD analysis project Ga0068853, IMG submission 65655) | Corn rhizosphere microbial communities from Kellogg Biological Station, Michigan, USA - KBS Corn C3-2 | ecosystem: Host-associated > Plants > Roots > Rhizosphere > Soil ... | reverse complement strand
CACCGCGACCCGTTGGCATTGAGAACGGACCACCGCGAGATTGTGGGCGATCAACAGCACCGAAAGGCCCAGTTCGGCTTGGAGTTCGGTGAGTAGGTTCAGGATCGTCGCTTGCACCGACACGTCGAGCGCCGACACGGGTTCGTCGGCCACCAGCACGTCGGGCCGCACGGCCAGCGCCCTGGCGATGGCCAGCCGCTGCCGCTGGCCGCCGGAGAATTGGCCTGGGTAGGCGTCGAGTGCGTCCTCGTCGAGCCCGACCAGTCGTAGCAGCCGGATCAGTTCGCCGTCGATCTCCTGCTTCGGCACGACGTCGTGGACCCGCAGCAGTTCACCCATCGCGCGGCGCACGGTCATCCGCGGGTTGAGCGAGGAGTAGGGATCCTGGAAGACCATCTGAATGCGCCTGCGCTGCAGCTGCGTTCGGTGACCGGTCAGCTGGGAGCCGTCGTAGTCGACCGTTCCCGCGTCCGGCGCCAGCCGACCGACGAGCACGTTGGCCAACGTCGACTTGCCCGAGCCGGATTCGCCGACCAGTGCCAGCATTTCGCCGCGGCGGAGGGTCAGGTCGACACCGTCCAATGCGTGCAGCACCGGGTGGGGACGGCCGCGGGAAAGGACCCGCGCCAGCATTCCTGGCTTGTTGAACGACACTTCGACGTCGCGGGCCCGCAGCGCACCGTCGGTGGGTGTGGTGCTCATCGGTGCGCCTCGACGGGGTGCAGGCAGGCGGCCTCCCGGCCCGGCGCGATTCCGGCGAGCTCGACGCGGCCCGCACGGCAGTCGTCCTGGACGAATCCGCATCGGGGGCCGAAGGCGCAGCCCGGCGGCAGGTCCACGGGGCTGGGCGGGGTTCCCGGAATTGGCAGCAGTGGCCGTTCGGGCCGGTCGAAGTCCGGCGCTGACTCGATCAGGCCGAGAGTGTACGGATGCCGCGGTTCCGCGAAAACATCTGACACCGAACCCTTTTCGATGAGGCGGCCCGCATACATCACACCGATCCGCTGGCAGGTCTGCGCCACCACGGCGAGGTCGTGGGTGACGAACACCAGCGCGGTGCCCAGTTCGTCACACAGTTCGGAGAGCAGTTTGAGCACCTGGTCGGCGACGGTGACGTCCAGGGCGGTGGTGGGTTCGTCGCACAGCAGGATCTTCGGTGAACACGACAACGCCAGGGCGATCATGATCCGCTGCCGCATTCCGCCGGACAACTCGTGCGGGAACGCCTGGGCCCGGCGTTCCGGGTCGGGGATGCCGGTGCGGCGCATCATGTCGATCGCCAGGAGGGCGGCTTGCCTGCGGGAGAGGCCGAGGTGTTCTCGCGGCCCCTCGGCGATCTGGGCGCCGACCCGCGCGGTGGGGTTCAGCGCGGTGAGCGGTTCCTGGAAGATCATCGCGATGCCCGGCCCCATCAGGGCGCGCCGCTGGCGCGGCGGCATCGCCAGCAGATCTCCCCCGGCGTAGTCGACTTCACCCGACAGCACTTCGACCCCGGCCGGCAGCAGCCCGGCGATGGCCCGAAGGGTCATCGACTTGCCCGAGCCCGACTCCCCGACCACGCCGTACCGCTCGCCGGGCGCGACCGAGAAGGACACGTCGTCGACCAGGACGACGTCGCCGCCCCTGCGCCGGATCCCGATGCGCAGGTTGCGCACGTGGAGTGCGGGGTGGTAGTCGGTCACCGCGCCGGATCCCTTGGCGGTCATCTCATTTCCGCCGTTCGGGGGCGAGCAGATCGGCGAGCCCGTCGCCGGTCAGCGACAGAGCCAGCCCGGTGAACACGACCGCGAGGCCGGGAACCGTTGCCAGCCACCACTGCGTGGTGATGAACGGCTGGCCGTCGATGATCATGCCGCCCCAGTCGGGAGCCGGCGGCTGGATGCCAAGACCCAGATAGCCCAGGGTGACGATGGCCAGGATGTCCAACACGATGTCGGACATGGCGTAGACGACCGCCTGCGCGATCACGTTGCGGAGGATGTGCCCGCCGATGATCCGGGAGTGCGACAAACCGCCGAGTCGTGCGGCGACGACGTAGTCCTGGTTCTTGGCGACGAGCACCTCGGCCCGCACGATGCGGCAGTAGGACACCCAGCTGACGGCGGCGATGGCCAGGTAGATGGCCCGCTCGCCGGAACCGAGCACGTAGACCAGCGCGATCACCAGGACGTAGAACGGGAAGGCGAAGAAGACGTCGACGATGCGCATGATGACGGCGTCGATCACTCCGCCGAAGTAGCCGGACACGGCGCCAAGGGCAGATCCGACCACGAAGGGAATGAGCACCGCCAGGAAGCCGACGCGCAGATCTATTCGGGTGCCGTAGACCAGCCTCGAGAAGACGTCGCGGCCGACCTTGTCGGTGCCCAGCCAGTGCTGTGCGCTGGGTGGTTGCAGGATGGCGGTGAGGTTTTGTGCGATCGGATCGTGGGTCGCGATCACCGGCGCCAGCACGGCGACCAGCACCAGGAAGGCCACCAGCGTCAGCCCGATCATCAGCGTGGTGATCCGGTACCAGGGCCGCAGGGCGCGGGAGCGGTTGCGGCCCAGCCGAAATGGCCGCCGCGTCAGCTGCGGCGCCCGGACCGCGGTCTCGGTGATCAGCACTTCAGTCATGTTCGTCCTGCCCGGCTATCGGATGTTCACGCGCGGATCGAGGAGCGCATAGACGACGTCGGTGACGACGCTGATGACCACCACCATCAGGGCGATGACGAGGGTGATGCCCTGCACGGTCGGAAAGTCGCGGTTGAAGATCGCGGTGACCATGTAGTCACCGAGGCCGGGCAGCGCGAACACCTTTTCAACCACGATGGTGCCGCCGATCAGGTAGCCGACGTTGACGCCGAGGACGGTGACGGTGGGCACGGCCGCATTGCGCAGTACGTGCCTGCCGAACAGGTGCAGCGGTGGTGTGCCCTTGGAACGCGCGGTGTCGACGTAGTCCGAGTTCAGCACCGAGATCATCGCCGTGCGGAGACTGCGAATCACGATCGGCGACATGGAGATTGCGACCGTGAACGCAGGCAGGAACAGGTACCAGAGATTCTCGGCGACGTCGTCGCCGTAGCCGCCCACCGGGAAGAGGTGCAGTCTGCTGGCCAGCAGCAGAAGAAGGATGATCCCGACCCAGAATTGCGGCATCCCCAGCCCGACCATCGGCACCACCCGGACCGCGTGGTCGGGCCACCGGCCGGGACGGGATGCGGCCAGGGCCGCCAGCGGAACACTGATGATCGTCGTGAGCACGATGGCATAGAGCACGAGCTGCACCGTCGCCGGCAGGGCGACCGCGACCAGCTGCGAGACCGGCTGTTGGTAGAACAGGCTGGTGCCGAGGTTGCCGGTCACGACGTTGCGGAGGAAGTCCAGGTACTGAATCCAGATCGGACCGTCGAGCCCGTACTGATGGTTCATCGCCGCGACGGCCTCGGGGGTGGCGTGCTCGCCGAGCAGTGCCACCGCCGGGCCACCGGGCAGCAACCTCACCAGGAAGAACACCACGAGCGTCACGCCGAAGACCACCGGCACCGCTTGCGCGATCCGCAGCGGAATGAAACTGAGGCGCTGTAGCACCGAAACTCCCAACGTGTGACCGAGCGCAGCTCACTGGCTCAGCGAGACACCCTGCAGCGGGTAGTTGCCGAGCGGAGTCACCGAGAAACCGGTGACCTTCGTCGACGACGGATAGGCGTAGGGCACGTAGTACAACAACGCCAACGGCGCGTCGGCGGCGACCTGGTTCTGCAGGTCGGAGTAGATCTTCTGCCGTTGGACCGGATCGGTCTGGCGTTGCCCCTGTTGGGCCATCGCGATGACCGCGGGGTTGTCGTAGTAGGTGAACGCCGAGTGTGATCCGCCGGTCGGGTTGACCGCGAAGTTCACCCACTCGTCGGGGTCGGGGATGTCCATGGTCCAGACCGACATCGCCATCTCGTAATCGCCCTGCTGCACCTGGGCATGCTGGGTGGTGGGGTCGATCTGGGCGATGTTGACCGTGATGCCGATGTCCTTGAGTTCGCTCTGGACGATCTGCGCGTCGGTCTGCTGGGTCGAATTGCCCGACTGGATCGCCAGCGTGGTGGTGAAACCGTTGGGTTTCGACGACTGGGCCATTTCCGCCTTGGCTGCGTTCACGTCGAACTGCAGACCCTTGGTATTCGGGTCGTAGAACGGCACCCCGGGCATGAACAGTGAGTTGGCCGGGGTGCCCTGACCGAAGAGCGCCGTGCTGACCAGCGCCTTGCGGTCGATGGCCAGCGAGATGGCCCGGCGGATGTGCACGTCGCCGAACGGCTCCTTCTGTTCGTTCAGGCCGATGTAGTCGAGTTCGGTGGACGGGAAGGTCTGGGCGTTGATGGTGGGCTGCGACTTCAGCGCGTTCATCGTCGACCAGGTCGGCAGCGCGTCGATGTGGATCTGGCCGCCCTGCAACTGCAGCATCCGGGTGTTGTCGTCGGGAACGACGTTCCACCGCACCGAATTCAAGTGCGGCAGACCGGGTTCCCAGTAGTTGGGGTTCTTGACCAGCTTCAGGAAGCGGCCCTTCTGCCACTCTCCCCACATGAATGGGCCGGTGCCGACCGGGTGGGTGTAGAAGTCCGCCGCGGACTGGCCGCCGTAGTCGATCGGCACGATGCCGTTGCTGAACAACGACAGGTCGGCGATCAGCGGGGCCCACGGGTATTTCACCTTGACCACGACGGTGGTGGGATCGGGGGCGGTGACGTTGTCGATCGCGGCATTGATGTAACCCCAGCCCGATTCGCCGGTCTTGGTGTCGGCGTCGATGGAGAACTTGACGTCGGCCGAGGTCATCGGCGCACCGCTGGAGAACTTCACGTCGGGCCGTAGCTTGATGGTGTAGGTCAGGTTGTCCGGTGACAGGGTGTACCCGGTGGCCAGCAGGGGCTGAGTGCCCTTGCCGTCGGCGGTGACGGTGAACAACGGCTGCATGATCTGCTCGAAGATGAAGATCGAGTTGTTGTCGAAGGTGTTCGTCGCGTTCATCGAGACGGCGTCCTGGGCGACGCCGATCATCAGATCACCTCCGGTGGTGGGTGCTCCGCCGCCACCGGGGCTCCCCGAGCAGCCCGCGGCCACCAGTACCGTCGCGGCGGCGAGGGCAATCCAGCCCGAAGGGCGGCGGGTGTAACTGGTCATTCTCTCGACTCCTCATCGCACCTCCGGCGCCGCGCACACCATCGGTGTGCCTGCGCTTGTCGGACGGTCAGTGAAACAGGACGATATGTCGATCCTGTTACAAATCGTGCAGTTCTCATCCAATATTAAGATCTGTTACAGGTACTGGTCGTTACCGGTTACTCACCGGGGCCTCCGACCGGCGGAAAGGAGATCCAACCGCGATGAGCCGAACCACCGTGGCGGCCGCCATTCGGGACCGGATGAACGAATTCACCCCGGCCGAACGTCGCGTCGCGCGCGTACTGCTCGCCGACTATCCCGGCGCCGGCTTGTCCACGGCCGCCGAGTTGGCCGCCCGCGCCGGGACGAGCGCGCCGTCGGTGGTCCGGTTCACCACGCGCCTCGGCATGAACGGGTTCGCCGACCTCCAGGAGCAGCTCCGCCTCGAACTGGGGACGCGCGCGTCCAGTCCGGTCGACCGGGTCATCGCCGGGGAGCGACTGGGCAACGACCCCCAGCCGACGGCGACGATGGCCGCCCGGCGAGCCACCCTGATCACCGAGTCAATGGCCAAGATCCCGCGCTCGGAGATCGACGCCGCGGTCGACCTGCTGGCGACCTCACGGCTGGTCCTGCTCAGCGGCGGTTACTTCAGCCACCTCGCCGCGGAATACCTGCGCCTGCACCTGGCGCTCGCGCGCCCGAAGGTGATCTTCGCGGCCGAACCGACGCACCGCGATCTGGGACTCGTACTGGATCTCGGCCGAAACGACGTCCTGGTGCTCTTCGACTTCCGCCGCTACGAGCCGGAGGCACTGGCGACCACCTTGGAGGCAAAGCGATCGAAGGCGCGGGTGATCGTCTTCACCGACGAATGGCTCTCGCCGGCGTCGGCGCATGCCGACGTCGTGTTGCCGGTCACCGTCGACGTCGACTCCTTCGACAGCTTCGTCGCGTGCATCGCGCTCATCGAATTGCTACTGCCCCAAGTCTTCCGGGCCATCGGCGAACCCGCCTTTGCACGGCTGCGCCGATGGGAGAAGGTGGACAACCCAACCCGCCGTGGTCTTTTGGTCAATCCGGAGTCCGGGCGCGGAACTCCCAGCCCGTAGCGGATCAGACCTCGAGCGCGAGGTGTTCGGAGAAGAACGCCAGAATGCGCCGCCAGGCGTCTTCGGCCTCCGGCCGGGAGTACGCCATCCCGGCGACGTTCTCGATGAATCTCAGTGGCGCAGGGGTGGGGAACTCGTTCATGAACGAGTGGCCGACACCCGGGTACTCCTTGACGTCGTGCGGCACGCCTGCCTCGGAGAGGATCGTCTCGACCTTGGCGGCCGCGTCGGGCAGCATCCGGTCCCGCCCGCCATAGCTGGCCACCATGGGGCACGACCCCTGCAACGCCGCGTAGGCCGAGTCGTCTGGCAGCACACCGTAGTTCGGCGCAGACGCGTCGAAGACACCGCGCGGGGCGAGGAGCAGGCAAAACCCGCCACCCATGCAGAAACCCACCGACCCGACCTTGCCGGTACACCGGTCGTCCCCGGCCAGGTGCTCCCGCGCGGCGACGAGGTCGTCCACCGCATCGCCTCCGCCGCTGGACAGCGCGCGCATCGTGCTCACCACGCACTTCGGCCTGAACCCGCGCCGGAACAGGGCGGGCGCGAGCGTCAGATACCCGGCGTCCGCCAGGCGGTCGGTGATGCGTTTGACGTCGGCCGACAGACCGAAGGCGTCGTGGATGACGACGACGCCGGGCCACGGCCCGGATCCCTCCGGGACCGCGAGGTAGGCGGGCAGACGGCCCGCCGGGGCGGGATAGGTGAGGTCAGGCATCGCGCGGGGGCTCCTCGCGAACGACGGCGATCGCGAAACCGTCCCAACCCTTGGTGCCGACTGTCTGCACGGCCGCGGTGTCCAGCCGCGGGTGTTCACCCATCATGGTGAACATGTCCTTGACCCCGCGCGCCTGGAGGTCGTCGGGCGCTGGATCGAGCACGCGACCTGCCCGCGCGATGTTGTCGATCACGATCACCGCACCCGGTGTCGCAAGTTCGATCGCCCACCGCACGTACGCGACGTTGTTCTCCTTGTCGGCGTCGATGAAGAACAGGTCGAATCGGTCGCCACGGTCGGCGAGCGTCGGCAGAGTGTCCAGCGCGGCCCCGACGATGACCTCGACACGGTCGTCGAGGCCGGCCGCGGCGAGGTTGGCACGGGCCACCTCTGCGTGCTCGGGTTCGTACTCGAGGGTGACCACCCGGCCCCCGGGGCCTGCGCCGCGGGCGAGGCAGATGGTGCTGTAACCGGCGAGCGTGCCGATCTCGAGCACCCTGGTGGCGCGCGTGATGGTGGCGAGCAGCGAGAGCAGTTTGGCGTGTTGAGGGGACACCTCGATACGGGGCATGCCCGCGGCGTCGGCGGACGCCCTGGTCGCCACCAGTACCTCGTCCTCGGTGTGCAACAGCTGGTCGAGCATGGCGTCGAGCGCCTGCGGATCGGGATCGGTCACCCGTCCACGCTAACCGCTCAGCCCTACCGCACGCCCTCCCGCGCGTACACCACCCGAAGCACGTGAGCGACTTCAGGACCCATCACCGCGTCGGCCAGCTCACAGAACGCGACGACGAAGTCCGGCCCGTGCGGCGGTTCGGTCCGGTCGAGGTGATGGGCCAGCTCGTGCAGCACCACGAGCTCGCGAAGCGCCCACGTGGTGTGGCGGTCGGGGACCGCGATCGTGGCGGAGGAGCCGTCGTGCTCGTAGTGCGCGGCGGTGACGCCGCGACGGGCCCGGACCGCAACGGGTGCGACGGCCGGCCACCGCGTCCGCACGGCGGGCAGTTCGAGTACGTCGTCGACGTAGCGCTGCACCGAAGGCACCGAAGCGAACCGCGCCTCTGGCGGCAGGGTGAGCGCCGCACCGAAGAAGTCGACCGAGCGGTTTCCATGCTCGGCCACCCGATCGAAGAGGGTCCGCACGAACTGCTCGGCGGCGTATACCTTCGAGCGCTGCGTGTCGCGCGGCATCGGTCGGCTACCTGTCCAATGGCTTTCTCGCACCGGATAATTCGGTGCTCGGTCCGAGCCGGGCGCGTCGTCCCGCCCGATCCCCGGCCCGGCGAGCCGCCGACGAATAGCCGGCGGAGGCACTGGTGGCGCGCCAGGTGCCGCGCGCCTTCGACGCTTCGGCGTAGAAACTCTTGAGCTCGATGTCCTTGTTGCGCAACGCGATCGCCGTGCCGGGATGCTGATCGCGTCCCGTCGTCGCGGTCTGCCGTGCCTCGTCGCGAGCCTCGCCGAGACGTTGTCCGACGCGCGCTCCGAATGCGAGATGGAAGTTCAGCCGCGCGGTGATGGTCGGCGTCGGCCGATGTCCGCCGGTCGCAATGTAGGCGTCCGAGGCCTTCACCATCTGCACCACCAGGCTGGCGTACAGCGAATGGGTGGCGTCGATGTCCTCGGCGAACCCGTAGGCGTACACGAACGTCGAATTGGACGCGACGTCACACTTCACGTCATTGGCCATCGCGATCGCCACGAACAGCTGGACGTAGGTGCGCAGACCCTTCGAACCCGCATCGCCGATGGTGATCGTGCGCTGCACGGGCACCTGTGCCGGGCTCCGCGTCGCGGCGTGCGCCCTGGCCACGGCGAGGTCGATCGACGTCGTCGTCGCGAGCCGCTGGGCGGCCGACATGAACGCTTCGGCTTCGTGCGGGTTGTCGGTGTTCTCGGCCTGGCGCAGGAGCGCGGCGATGCGCGCCAGCATCTTGTCGTCAGACATGCGCGATCCCGCTTCGGTTCTCGCTATTCGTCATGGAAACGCACGCTAGGGGACCAGTACGACTTTCCCGCCCGCATGTCCGGTCTGCAGATAGCGGTGCGCCTCGGCCGCCGCCTCGAGCGGGAACGTCCGGTCGACGGTGACGTCCAGCTTGCCTTCCGCGGCCAGCCGGATGACGTCGCCGCGGGACCCATCACGGATCTCCTGCCCGCCGTCGGCGCTGGTCAGCACCGCGATGCCCAGTTCCGGCCCACGCGCAAAGCCGGCGATCGTCGCGATGCGCCCGCGGTCGGCGACGAGTTCGACGGAGGTGTCCAGGGCTTCGTCGGTGCCGACGAGGTCGAGCGCCGCGTCGACGGCGCCGATGGCCCGCACCCGGTCGGCCAGTCCGTCACCGTAGGCGACGGGCTCGGCGCCGTATCCGCGCAGCTGATCGTGCCGCGCCGGGCTGGCGGTGGCGATGACCTTCGCGCCCCGTGCCACCGCGAGTTGCACTGCCATCAGGCCGACACCACCGCTGGCTCCGTGGATCAACACGGTGTCACCCGTCCCCACCCGCGTGTTCGTCAACAGGTGCCATGCGGTGCCCGCCGTCAGGAGCAGTCCCGAGGCTTGCTCGAAGGTCAACGATTCTGGCTTGTGCCCCACGTCGGAGGCCTCGGCGATGACCTGGTCGGCGTATCCGCCGCTGATGTTGGTGACGATGACCTCGTCCCCGACTGTCAGCCCTCCGGTGTATCCGGTCGCCCCCGACGCGGCTTCGACGACGACGCCGGCCACCTCCATGCCCAGCGGCATGGGCAGTTTGGCCGGGTCGCGTCCCATCTCACCGCTGTAGACCTTGTAGTCGACCGGATTGGTTCCGGCCGCGCGGACGTCGACGAGCACCTGGCTCTCGCCGCGTTCTGGCAGCGCGATGTCTTGCAGGGCAACGACTTCCGGGCCACCGTAGCTTTCGGCGACAACTGTTCGCGTCATGGGTTGGAGTGTAGCCACTACTTGGTGACGAAGCTGTCCAGCGCCGTCACCAGCTGGGGGGAGAGCGGGTTCTGCTTGGCGTAGTTGCCCACGTTGTCGGTTGGGTCGTCCCGCAGTACGTGATTGACGCCCTTGAATTCGACGATGGTGAGCGCGGTGTGACCGAGCGCGTCGAAGAGCGGCTTCTCCGCCGAGCACATGGCCTGCACGTCCGAGTCCGAGCAGGTGGCAAGCACCGGCATGGCGGCGGGGAGTTTGGCGGCCAACTGGAGCGGATCGATCGCGTCGGTCTCGACGACGGCCTTGACGTTGTGCGGGTTGAGGATGGCGCCGAGGCCCTCCGGAAGCTGGGCCGGTGCGGTGCCCGTCGTGCGGGCCTCGTCGACCGCGGCGGTCCACGCCTTCAGAACGTCGTCGGCCTGTTGGCGCGTCTTGGCCCCCGCATTCACGTCGCCGTCGAGGCCGGCCCGGACGCGCCCGCTGATGATGTCCAGGTAGCGGCCGGCCAAGGGCTGAAGGAGGGCGAGCGAGTGGATCTTCGGCGCATCGGGGGCGTTGTCGTCGACGAGTGCCATCGCGTGGACACCACCTTCGCCGAGCGCATAGGCGGAGATGCGTGCCTTGTCGGTTCCCGGCTGGCTCGCGAGGTACCTGACCGCGGCCTTGGCGCCCGCCGTGTACACCGCGCTGCCGACGTCGGCGGGACGCAGCGCGTATGGGCCGAGTCCGGTCTTTCCCGTCCCGGCCTTGTCGTAGCGCAGGGTGGCAATGCCCTTGCCGGACAGATATTCCGCCAATTGCCGCATGTTGCCGACGGGCCCTGCGACCGCATTGTCGCCGTTGCGGTCGGTGTTCCCGCTCTCGGAGATCAGCAGCGCGGCCGGCCCCGGAGGTGCGCCCTTGTCGTGCCGGTAGGTGCCGAAGAGGGTCAGACCGTCCGCGGTGAAGGTGACCTCGTCATCGACCCAGCCGTTCTGCGGGGTGGGTGCCGCCTGGTGGCTGCCGCCGGAGGAGCAGCCCGCCAGTAGCAGCACTGCGCTCAGCAGCGACAGAAGCAGTCGGCCGATCGTCGTCACAGGTGAACCTCGATCCAGGAGACGACGTCGTCGAGCACCACGGCACGCTCGGGCTCGTTGAACACTTCGTGGTAGAGCTCCGGGTACACCTTGAGATTCGCGTCGGTCGCCCCGACGCACTCGAGCAGCCGACGGCTGCCGTCGACGGGAATGAGCTTGTCCTGCCCGCCGTGCACGATGAGAAGCGGAGCGGTCAGTGCGGCTGCGCGCTGCGGCATCGTCTCGCCGACCCCGATCAGCGCCTTGGCGATGCCGGCGGGCAGCTTGCCCTGGTACACCAGCGGGTCGGCCTGGTAGGCGGCGACCACCTCGGGGTCGCGCGACACCGCCTCGGCGGGAAGCTGCTCCACCGGCAGGCCGGGCAGGAGGCTGCCCAGCACCTTGGCGACCACGGTCATCACCGGTGACAC
>Ga0068853_100003948_pt1 | contig 11391 bp, 10 predicted proteins | sample KBSCornC32_FD_65655 | JGI IMG/M metagenome (GOLD analysis project Ga0068853, IMG submission 65655) | Corn rhizosphere microbial communities from Kellogg Biological Station, Michigan, USA - KBS Corn C3-2 | ecosystem: Host-associated > Plants > Roots > Rhizosphere > Soil ... | reverse complement strand
GGCGACAGCCAGTTCTATACGTGGATCTACAAGATCGCGATCAACACCGCGAAGAACTACCTCGTCTCGCAGGGCCGCCGGCCGCCGACCGACGACGTCGCGGTCGAGGACGCGGTGCTCTTCGACGGCGCGACGCGGCTTCGTGAATCGGGCACGCCCGAGCGCGAGCTTCTTCGCGAGGAAATTGAACGAACCGTGTTCGCCACGGTCGAAGCCTTGCCCGAGGAGCTTCGCACTGCCATCACGCTGCGCGAGGTCGACGGGTTGAGCTACGAGGAAATCGCCGAGGCGATGAATTGCCCCATTGGAACGGTCCGGTCGCGCATCTTCCGCGCCCGCGAAGCGATCGACGAGACGCTGAGACCGCTGCTGTCGGAACAGGAGTAGAAGGAACATGAGCCAGCCATTCGAGGAGCAGCTGTCGGCCTTCATGGACGGTGAGCTGGGGCGCGATGAAGCGCGCTTCCTGCTGCGCCGCGCCGAGGGCGACGACGCGCTGGCCGGGCGCTGGACCCGCTATCACGTCGCGCGCAACGTGCTGCGCCGCCAGCCGGTCATCGCGATCCGCGCCGATTTCTCGAGCGCGATCCTGGCCCGGCTCGATGCCGAAACCGCCGCCGATGCCGGCCGCGTGCAGTGGCTGCGCTGGGGCTCCGGCGGCGCGATCGCCGCGGCCGTCGCCGTCGCCGCACTGATGGTCACCAAGCCCGCGACGCAGCCCGAGGTCGCGACGCCGATCGCCGCGACCGCGGCGCCGCAACGCGCGACGCAGGTCGCGAGCGCGACGCCCGCGCCCGCGCAAATCGCCGCCGCAGCCGCATCGCCGGCGCTGGTGCCGAACTCGCCGATCCAGACGCAGGCCGCGAGCTTCGGTTCCGATCTTTCCGAGCCGGTCGCCTACGATCCGCGCCTGCAGTCCTACGTGATCCGCCATTACCAGGCGCTCGGCACGACCGGCCAGCCCGATTTCGTGCCGTACATGCTGCTCGCGCAACCCGCGCAGACGGCCGAGCGTCCGGCCGAGAAGCGCTGACCGCGCTTCGACTCGATCGCGTTGACTTGAGACGGATGCAAACGCCGGCCGGTGCGCGATCGATGGCGCATTCGTCGATGGCGTTCTCGTCGGTCGCGCTCGCCGCGCTCGCGCTTCTCGCGGCACCGGCGCACGCGGACGACGCGTCCGCGCAAGAGCTCCTCTCGCGCATGTCGACGTCGCTGCGCAGCGTCGATTACGAAGGCTCCTTCATCTACCAGCACGACGGCCGCACCGACGCGCTGCGCATCTTCCATTCCGGCGGCAATCCCGAGCGCGAGCGGCTGATCAGCCTCACCGGCGCGCGCGGCGAAGTCGTCCGCGACGGCACCGCGATCGTCTTCGCGCAGGCCGGCGGCGTGCCGATGCTGTTCGCCAGCCGCGCCGACCCGCAGCTCCTTCCGCTGGTGCCGAACGTGCGCGAGCTCGGCGAGCAATACGCCGTTGCGACGGCCGGCGACGATCGCGTCGCGGGCTACGACGCGCGCATCGTCGAGATATCGCCGCGTGATCCATACCGCTACGGATATCGTCTGTGGCTCCAGAAGGACAACCAGCTCCTGCTGCGGTCGGCCGTGTTCGATGCAGCGAAGCGGCCGCTCGAGCAGTTCATGTTCGTCGCGCTCGACGTCGGCACGCGTCCGAACGAAACCGATCTGGCGCCGTCGGGCGACGTCGCCGGCGCCGCCGCGCCGGCCGACGAGATGCCGCTCGCGACGCGGCCGGCGTGGGACGTCGTCAACCTGCCGCCGGGATTCCATCTCGTGCGCGCGCAGCAGGCGACCGGCGCGGTGCCGGAGTCGGAGCATCTCGTCTACAGCGACGGCCTTGCGAGCGTCTCGGTCTACATCGAGCCGCATCCGTTGTCCTCGCCGGTGGCTGTCGAGTCGGGCATGAAGCGCGGCGTGCTCAGTGTCCATACGGTCGATGCGGCCGGCGTGCGCGTCACGGCGCTCGGCGACGTGCCGCCGGCGACGGTGCAGGCGATGGCACGCGGCGTCCGCTCGGCGACCGCGCGGACTGACTGAAGGCTTAAACGAAATCGTGCGCGCGGGCCCCGCATTGGAACTTTGTGCCGGCAGACCCATCCAAGCGGCTGTCGCGGCGAGCCATCGAGCCGGACCGACCGGTGTTCGCGTCGACGACGCGCACGCACGGATCCGGGATCGATCATCGCCTGCCGTTTTCACGGACAATGCTTCCCATCGAATCAGGATTTCAGAGGTAAAAAGAACATGACCATAGCGAGAACAGGGATCACGGCCCGCTGGCTCATTGCGCTCGTGCTGCTCTGCGCAAGCGCGCTTTTGTCGAGCGCGACCGCCGCGGACCTGCCCGACTTCACGGGCCTCGTCGAGAAGTACGGCCCGGCCGTCGTCAACGTGCAGGCGACCGGCAATCCCGACGAATCCGACAACGGCGACGATCAGGACGTGCCGGAAATCTTCAAGCGCTTCTTCGGCCCGAACGCGCCGGTGCCGCGTCCGCGCGGCGGCAGCGGGCAGCGCATCTCGATGGGCTCGGGTTTCATCATCTCGGCCGACGGCTACGTGCTGACGAACAACCACGTCGTCGACGGCGCCGACAACGTCACCGTGAGCCTTTCCGATCGCCGCGTGCTCGACGCGAAAGTGGTCGGCACCGACGCGCAATACGACATCGCGCTGCTGAAAGTCACGGCGACGAATCTTCCGGTCGTCAGCCTCGGCGACTCGAAGATCGTCAAGGCCGGCCAGTGGGTGGTCGCGATCGGCTCGCCGTTCGGCTTCGATCACTCGGTCACCGCCGGCATCGTCAGCGCGGTCGGCCGCCAGTTCGGCGGCATCGACCAGCAGTACGTGCCGTTCATCCAGACCGACGTGCCGATCAACCGCGGCAACTCGGGCGGTCCGCTGTTCAACCTCAATGGCCAGGTCGTCGGCATCAACTCGCAGATCTTCTCGAACACCGGCGGCTTCATGGGCGTCTCGTTCGCGATCCCGATCGACATCGCGCTCAACGCGGTCGAGCAGATCAAGACCACCGGCCACGTCAGCCGCGGCATGATCGGCGTGCAGATCCAGAACGTCGATCGCGAGAACGCCAAGGCGCTCGGCCTCCCGCGCATCGGCGGCGCGCTCGTCAACAAGGTCACGCCGGGCTCGAGCGCCGACAAGGCCGGCGTGCAGGTCGGCGACGTGATCCTCTCGTTCGCCGGCCGCGACATCGCGACCTCGGCCGACCTGCCGCCGCTGGTCGGCTCGACGAAACCCGGGACGAAAGCCGATCTCGTCGTCTCGCGCGACGGCAAGGACGTTACATTGCCTTTGACCGTCGGCGAGCTTCCGGCGGAGAAGGCCGTGCAGGCGAGCCTCGGCAACAATCCGGACGCATCGCCCGCGAACGCGCTCGGCGTCACCGTCGACGACATCACCGCCGACCAGCGCAAGCAGATCGGCCTCGATACGCAGGAAGGCGTCGTCGTCACGAAGATCACCGGCGCCGCCGCGCGCCGCGCCGCGCTCGCGCCCGGCGACGTGATCCTGATGGTCGGCCGGAAACCGGTGAAATCGGTTGCCGAGTTCAATGCGGCCGTGAAGGGCGTCAAGCCCGGCGACTCCGTCATGCTGCTCGTGCGCCGCGAGGATGCGACGAGCTTCATCGCGGTGCCGATTCCGAAGAAGGGTTGATCGCCGCCGTAACGATCGCTCAGCGACAGCAAAGGCGCCGACTTCGAGTCGGCGCTTTTTTTTCCGACTCCCGACGATGCATGCCTTTCCCCGCCCCCGCGTGCGGGAGAGGGGAGGGTGACGGCAAGCCGGTTCGCCGTCGCGGTCTGACGCCGTTGAAACAACGCACCTGCCGTGTCGAACCCGCTTGCCCTCACCCCGGCCCTCTCCCGCTTCGCGGGAGAGGGGAACAGCGGGCAGCGCGCATTTCTGCGATAATTCCGCGCTTATGTCCGCCGCCGGCCGGGCCGGCCCAAACTCCGAATGCAGCACATCCGCAATTTCTCGATCATCGCGCACGTCGATCACGGCAAGTCCACGCTGGCCGATCGCATCATCCAGCTCTGCGGCGGCCTGACCGAGCGCGAGATGGAAGCGCAGGTGCTCGACAACAATCCGATCGAGCGCGAGCGCGGCATCACGATCAAGGCGCAGTCGGTGTCGCTGCCGTACACGGCGAAGGACGGGACGGTCTACCAGCTCAACTTCATCGACACGCCCGGCCACGTCGATTTCAGCTACGAGGTCAGCCGCTCGCTCGCGGCGTGCGAGGGCGCGCTGCTGGTCGTCGACGCGGCGCAGGGCGTCGAGGCGCAGTCGGTCGCGAACTGCTACACGGCGGTCGAGATGGGTCTCGAGGTGGTGCCGGTCCTCAACAAGATCGACCTTCCGACCGCCGACATCGAGAAGTCGAAAACGGAGATCGAGGCCGTCATCGGCATCCACGCCGACGACGCGATCGCGATCAGCGCGAAGACCGGCGAGAACGTCGCCGCGGTGCTGGAAGCGATCGTTGCGCGCATTCCGCCGCCGAAGCCGCGCGACACCGACAAGCTGCAGGCGCTCATCATCGATTCGTGGTTCGACAACTATCTCGGCGTCGTCTCGCTCGTGCGCGTGATGCAGGGCGAGATCAGGCCGCGCGACAAGCTGCTCGTGATGTCGACCGGGCGCACGCACGAAGTCGAGCAGGTCGGCGTCTTCACGCCCAAGCGCACGCAGCGCGAGAAGCTCGCCGCGGGCGAGGTTGGCTGGGTGACCGCGTCGATCAAGGACGTTCACGGCGCGCCCGTCGGCGACACGCTGACCCAGGCGAGGCATCCGGCGCCGCATCCGCTGCCCGGTTTCCAGAAGGTGCAGCCGCGCGTGTTCGCGGGCCTCTTCCCGGTGGTGGCCGATGACTACCCGGCGCTTCGCGAGGCGCTCGAAAAACTGAAGCTCAACGATGCCGCGATGCATTTCGAGCCCGAGACGTCCGAGGCGATGGGCTTCGGTTTCCGTTGCGGGTTCCTCGGCCTGCTGCACATGGACATCGTGCAGGAGCGTCTGGAGCGCGAGTACAGCCTCAACCTGATCAGCACGGCGCCGACGGTCGTCTACGAAGTGCTGCAGACGGACGGCACGATCCTGACGCTCGACAACCCGGCCAAGCTCCCGCCCGCGCAGAACGTCGAGGAAATCCGCGAGCCGATCATCGTCGCGAACATCCTGACGCCGCCCGATTACGTCGGCAACGTGATCACGCTGTGCGAGGAAAAGCGCGGCGTCCAGCGCTCGATCCACTACCTCGCCACGCAGGTGCAGATCAGCTACGAGCTGCCGCTCGCCGAGGTCGTGCTCGACTTCTTCGACAAGCTCAAATCGGTCTCGCGCGGGTACGCGTCGATGGACTACCATTTCGAGCGCTTCGACGGCGGGCCGTTCGTGCGCGTCGACGTGCTGATCAACGGCGAGAGGGTCGATGCGCTCAGCCTCATCGTGCACCGCAGCGCGGCCGACCGCCGCGGCCGCGACCTCGTCGAGAAGATGAAGGAGCTGATCCCGCGCCAGCAGTTCGACGTCGCGATCCAGGCCGCGATCGGCGCGCAGATCATCGCGCGCTCGACGGTCAAGGCGCTGCGCAAGAACGTGCTCGCCAAGTGCTACGGCGGCGACGTCTCGCGCAAGCGCAAGCTGCTCGAGAAACAGAAGGAAGGCAAGAAGCGCATGAAGCAGGTCGGGCGCGTCGAGATTCCGCAGGAGGCGTTCCTCGCCATCCTGCAGGTCGACAGCAAGTAGGCTTCGGCTCGGAACTTATAAGGAACGAACGATGGATTTCGATTTTGCCCTGCTGCTCGTCATCCTGACCGGCATCACCGGCGTGCTCTGGCTCGCCGACCGCCTTCTGCTCGCGCCGGGCAGGAAGAAGCGCGCGGCCGCGCTCGAAAACATGTCCTCGCTGCCGGTCGCCGAGCGCAGGACGCGCGCCGACGAAGCGCTGCGCGAGCCGATCGTCACCGAATACGCGCGCTCGTTCTTTCCGGTGCTGCTGCTGATCCTCGTGTTCCGCTCGTTCCTCGCCGAGCCGTTCAAGATCCCGTCGGGCTCGATGATGCCGACCCTGCTGGTCGGCGATTTCATCCTCGTCAACAAGTTCGCGTACGGCCTGCGCCTGCCGGTGCTCAACACGAAGATCCTCAGCGTCGGCGAGCCCAAGCGCGGCGACGTGTTCGTGTTCCGTTATCCCGAGAATCCGAAAGAGGACTACATCAAGCGCGTGATCGGCATCCCCGGCGACGAGATCACGTACCGGAACAAGACGCTCTTCATCAACGGCAAGGAAATCCCCGAGAGCTATCTCGGCCCGTACACGGGCCCGTCCGAGCCGACCAACCGCATGACCGGCGCGCAGGTGAAGATGGAGCAGCTCGGCGACGTCGACCACCGTATCATGGAGCTGCCGCAGCTCCAGATCGGGCACGAGGGAACCTGGAAAGTGCCGGATGGTTACTACTTCGCGATGGGCGATAATCGTGATAATAGCCTCGACAGCCGCTTCTGGGGCTTCGTGCCCGAGGCGAACCTGGTCGGCAAGGCACTCGTCATCTGGATGAACTGGGACAACGGGATCGATTTCGGCCGCGTCGGCACGGTGATCAGGTAGAAGCGCCGCGCCGCTCAATGGGGTTACGAGGGGGAACGATGAAAGCCCACCGCTATAGCCGAGGCATCACGATGCTTGGCTTCCTGATCATGCTCTGCGTCGCGGGTTTCTTCGCGTACGTGGTCATGAAGCTCGTGCCGGTCTACGTCGAGTACTTCGGCGTCGTCAAGGCGATGGAGCAGATCAAGGACGAGCCCGGCGCCGCGCAGAAATCGCTCGACCAGATCCGCCGCGACCTCAACGTGAAGTTCGACCTCCAGTACGTCGACGAGAACGACGTCCCGCCGCAGGCGATCCAGCTCAAGCGCGAGGCGACCGGACCGACGCTGCGCATCGCGTACGAGAAGCGCGTGCCCTTCATGTACAACATCGACCTCGTCGCCTCGTTCGACAAGTCGGTCAGGCTCACGAACGCCGGTGCCGACTGACGCATCCCGCGCGCTCGGACACGCATTCTCGACCCCCGCGCTGCTCGCGCAGGCGCTGACGCACCGGAGCGCGGGACAGCACAACAACGAACGGCTCGAGTTCCTCGGCGACGCGCTCGTCAACCTGATCGTCGCCGAGCTCATCTACGAGCAGCACCCGCGCGCGGACGAAGGCGAGATGACGCGCCTTCGCGCCGCGCTCGTCAACGGCACCGCGCTCGCGGCGATCGCGCGCGACGCCGAGCTCGGCGATCGTTTGCACCTCGGTCCCGGTGAGCTCAAGAGCGGCGGCTTCCGTCGCGACTCGATCCTCGCCGATGCGTTCGAGGCGGTCATCGCCGCGATCTACCTCGATGCCGGCTGGTCGTCGTGCCGCGACATCGTGCGCGGCCTTTTCGAAAGCCGTAGCGCCGCCGGCGGCACCGCCAAGGACGCGAAGACGCGCCTACAGGAAACGCTGCAGGCACGGGCGCTGCCGCTGCCGGCCTATGAGCTCGTCGCGAGCCGCGGCGACGAGCATGCCAAGACCTTCGACGTCGAGTGCTGCATCGAATCGCTCGGCATCCGCACCTCGGGCTCCGGCTCGACACGCCGCGGCGCCGAGCAGGCCGCGGCCGAGCAGGCGCTCGCCGCACTCGAAGCACTCGAGGCATGACGCGATGAGCGAATCTGCACCGATCGAATCAGCACCGGCGCATCGCTTCGGCCATATCGCGCTGATCGGCCGGCCGAATGTCGGCAAGTCGACGCTGCTCAACAACCTCGTCGGCGCCTCGCTCAGCATCGTGACGCCGAAGGCGCAGACGACGCGCCACCGCATCGCCGGCATCGTCACGCGGCCCGACGCGCAGCTCGTGTTCCTCGATACGCCCGGCCTGCACCAGGGCGACAAGCGGGCGATGAACCGGCAGCTCAATCGCGTCGCGCGCCAGGTGCCGGGCGAGGCCGATGTCATCGTGCACGTCGTCGACGGCGTGCGCTGGACCGACGAGGACGAGGACGTCTGGCGGCTGATTGCGAGAGAACCGAAGCCGCGGCTCCTCGCGATCAACAAGGTCGATCGCATCGACGACAAGACGCGCCTGCTGCCGCACGCCGCCGAGATCTCCCGCGGGCGCGAATACGCGGCCGTCCATTTCATCGTCGCGCGCCGCGGCGACGGCGTGCCGGCGCTGCTCGACGACATCGTCGCGCGCCTCCCCGCGGGCGAAGCCGCCTACGGCGAAGACGAGATGACCGATCGCAGCGAGCGCTTCCTCGCGGCGGAGTTCGTGCGCGAGCAGCTCATGCTGCGCTTCTCGGCGGAGCTGCCGTACGCGACCGCCGTCGAGATCGAGCGCTTCGAGGACGCCGGCGGCGTCGCGCGGATCGGCGCCGTGATCTGGGTCGAGCGCGAAGGCCAGAAGGCGATCGTGATCGGCACCGGCGGCACCGCGCTGAAGGCGATCGGCACCGGCGCCCGCCGCGCGATGGAAGAGATGTTCGGCCGGCGCGTGTTCCTCGAGCTCTGGGTGCGCGTCAAGGACTCGTGGAGCGACGACGAAGCGGCGTTGAGGAAGTTCGGGTATTCGGATTAAGGCGTTAGGCGTTAGGTGTTAGGAACGGCAAAGCCTTTCAGATTTCATCTCTTGCGCCTCACGCCTCACATTCCATGCGCATCGAAGACCAGCCCGCCTTCATCCTGCACGCGCGCGCGTGGCGCGAGACGTCGCTGCTGATCGAGGCGTTCACGCGCGATCACGGCCGCGTCGGCCTCGTCGCGCGCGGCGTGCGAAACGCGAAGAGCCGCTTCTCGCGCGCGAGCCTGCAGCCGCTGCAGCCGCTGCTGCTCGGCTGGAGCGCGCGCGGCGAGCTCGGCACGCTGACCGGCGCCGAGCAGACCGGATCGTCGTGGCGCCTGTCCGGCGACGCGCTCTTCGCCGGCATGTACGTCAACGAGCTGGTGCTGCGGCTGTCGAGCCGCAACGACGCGCATCCGGTCGCGTTTGCCGCGTACACCGATTGCCTCGCACGGCTCGCGGAAGACGGCGACATCGCATGGACGCTGCGCCGCTTCGAGCGCGACCTCCTCGCCGACCTCGGCTATGCGCTGATGCTGACGCAAACGGCCGACGGCGCGCCGGTCGAGCGCGAAGCGCCGTACGCGTACATCGGCGACGCGGGGCCCGTCCCGTGGCGCGAGGGCAGCGGCTTCGTCCGCATCGCGGGCTCGGCGCTGCTCGCGCTCGATCGCGACGAGCAGCCCGCGGCGAAGGACCTCGCCGACCTGCGCCGGCTGATGCGCGCGCTGATCCGCGACCTCGTCGGCGGCGAGCTGAACGCGTGGACGCTGTCCTCGCGGCCGATCGTCGACGCGATCGACCAGACGCGAAAACCCGACGCTGCGCCGGATTTCGTCTAGCCGGTCGATTTCGCGAGCTGCGCGCGCACGTCCGCGCAGGCGGCCAGGAAATCATCGATCGCCGTGCGCGGCAATCCGGCGTCGGCGTCGACCGCCGCCCGCAATGTTACGGATGCGGCCGCCAGCGCCGGTGCGCCGCAGAATCCGGCCGAAGCATCGAGGCGGTGCAACCGGTCGCGCAGCGCCGCGACGTCGCCGCGCTCGCCGAAACGCGCGATTTCCGCCGGCAGCGCATCGAGCTCCGCGATCAGCAATCCGCGCAAGGCGGCGAGGATCGACGCATCGCCGCCGGTCGCGGCGAGTGCGCGCGCATCGTCGAGCTCATGGCTGCCCGCGGCGCTGCCAGTGGCGGGCAAATGGCGCGCGAGCGCGGCCCGCAACGCGTCGACGGTCACGGGCTTCGCGATCACGTCGGCGAACCCGGCTTCGACGAGCCGCGAGCGCACGGCAGCGCCGGCCTCGGCCGTCGTCGCGAGCGCCGGCGTCCGTTGCGATGGACCCGACCCGGCGCGGATTCGCGCCAGCGCCTCGGCACCGTCGAGCCCGGGCATGCGTGCATCGAGCAGCAGCAGGTCGAACCGCGTCCGGCTCGCGCACGCGACGGTCTCGACGCCGTCGCGGGCAAGCGCCGTCGAGGCGCCGAGCTGCGCCAGCGCGTCGGCGAAGAAGCGCAGGCTCACCGGATTGTCGTCGGCGACGAGGATGTTCGGCACGGATTCGCGACCGGAGCAGGCAACGCTGGCAGAATGGCGCCCCCGCCGGGGACCGTCAATGCGCGTCGGCGACGATTCGACACGTCGTATCGTTCGTTGCGCGCCCGCTTGTCGATCATTGTGCCCATAACGCGAATACCGGATGCAAACCCAGGAAGTCGACATTACCGATCTGACGCACGACGGCCGCGGCGTCGCCCATGTCGACGGCAAGGCCGTATTCGTCGCCGGCGCACTGCCCGGCGAGCGCGCGGTCGTCCGCATCGCATCGCGCCACCGCAGCTTCGACGAGGCGCGCGTCGAGACGCTGCTGACGCGCTCGCCCGACCGCGTCGAGCCGCGCTGCCCGCATTTCGGCACCTGCGGCGGCTGCGCGCTGCAACACCTCGCGCCGGCCGCGCAGATCGCCGCGAAGCAGCGCGTGCTCGCCGAGAACTTCGAGCGCATCGGCAAGGTCGAGCCCGCGCGCTGGCTCGATCCGCTGACCGACGCCGAGTGGGGCTATCGGCGCAAGGGCCGGCTCTCGGTCAAGTGGGTCGCGAAGAAAGGCAAGGTGCTGGTCGGGTTTCGCGAGGACAATCCGCGCTTCGTCGCCGACCTTTCCGAATGCCACACGCTGCTGCCCGAAGTCGGCTTTCGCATGGCCGCGATCGGCGCGCTCGTCACGTCGCTCGAAGCGAAGCAGTCGATCGCGCAGATCGAGATCGCGGCCGGCGACGACACGGTCGCGCTCGTGTTCCGCAACCTGCAGCCGCTGTCGGAATCCGACACGGCGAACCTCGTCGCGTTCGGCCAGCAGCACGATCTTGCAATCCTGCTGCAGCCGGGCGGTCCCGACAGCGTGCGCGCGCTCTGGCCCGAGGCGGTCCGTCTCGCGTTCCGCATCGAGGATGCGAACGTCGACATCGCGTTCCGGCCGCTCGATTTCGTGCAGGTCAACGCCGGCCTCAACCGGCGCATGATCGCGCGCGCGCTGGACCTGCTCGATCCGCAGCCCGACGAGCGCGTGCTCGATCTCTTCTGCGGGCTCGGCAACTTCACGCTGCCGGTCGCGCGGCGCGCCGGCAGTGTCGTCGGCGTCGAAGGCGAGGCGAAGCTCGTCGCACGCGCCCGCGAGAACGCGACCGCAAACGGCATCGCGAACGCCGAGTTCGCGGCGGCCGATCTTTCGGTCGATCAGCGCGG
>Ga0068853_100003947_pt1 | contig 11392 bp, 8 predicted proteins | sample KBSCornC32_FD_65655 | JGI IMG/M metagenome (GOLD analysis project Ga0068853, IMG submission 65655) | Corn rhizosphere microbial communities from Kellogg Biological Station, Michigan, USA - KBS Corn C3-2 | ecosystem: Host-associated > Plants > Roots > Rhizosphere > Soil ... | reverse complement strand
TATGAACTCACGCGCGCCCTCGCCTCGAACGGCTGGGGAGCGACGCTGCTGGCGCCCGATAACTTTGAGTATCGGAACAGCTTGGCGAGCGAAGCGGGCGTCGAGTTTTCCGGTCTCGGTCTACGAACGAATGGAAGCGGACGCGGACTTGTGCGCCGTACCATCGATAATCTTCGATTCGCGTTGAATGCCTGCTGGACCCAATTGCGCAGCACACGTAAGACGCAAGTAATTCACTTTCAATTTCCGCTGCATTTGCCATTCGGGTTAGTGCCCTTTCTTCTGGCGAAGCTAGGCGGTTTGAAGATCGTCTTTACGGCCCATGATCCGGTTCCGCATAAATGGCTTTTTCGAGCGCCATGGAACCGTCTAGAGCGTTGGAGCCTGGCTTGTGCTTATAGCTTAAGTGACCGTGTAATCGTTCACAGCGCAGCCGGGTTCAACACCGTCATGAAAGAGTTCGCGATTCCGCCGAGTAAGTTAGCCGTAATAGCACACGGGCCGTTTTCCTTGCCGCTTCAGGCGGAGGAATCGCTGCCATCCGACCGGCTAAACGTGCTGCTGTTCGGAGCGTTGCGGGAAAACAAGGGTATTCACCTTGCTATTGAAGCAGTCGGAAACCTGGTGCAGCAAGGCATTCCGATTCGGCTGACCATTGCCGGGGAGACGCCTAACGGAAAAGAGGAAGCGTACTGGTCCGTCTGCGAACAGCTCCTCGCGGCATCGCCCGCCGAAATCGAGCTGAAGAAACGCTACATACAGGAGGACGAAGTGCCTGGGCTGTTGGCGCAAGCCCACTGTGTCTTGCTGCCCTATACGGCGTTTTCGTCCGATAGCGGAATCGCCGCCCTGGCATTGTCGAATGCAAAACCAATCGTTGCGAGCTCGAGCGGAGGATTAGGTGAGTTGCTCGGCGCGGCGCAATTGGGAATCAAAATCGGTGAACCGACGGTCGCAGGTATCGAGGAGGCCCTTCGCGCCGCGTGGTTGGCGGGTCCGGACGAACTCGAACGGTTGGGGCGTAATGGCGCGGATCACCTTCTCGAGAATTGCTCCTGGCGCGTGGTGGCGCAGAAGACGGGCGCCGTCTACCAGGAGCTTTCCGTGGGAGAGAATCGCGCTGCATAAAGGGGGAGAAGACTTATGAAAGTTCTGTATCTAGTAACGAAGAGCGAGCGGGGTGGCGCGCAAGTTCATGTTCTCGACTTGATTCGCACGCTGCGCGACCGCATCGAGCCGATCGTAGCCTGTGGCGATGACGGATTTCTGATCGAGGAGTGCCGCAGGTTGGGAGTGGAGACCCATTTGGTTCCCGACCTTGTCCATCCGATTCGCCCGGTGCAAGATGCCCGCGGCATTCTCGCGGTGGCGGCGCTGCTCCGTCGTTGCCGTCCCGATATCATCCATGGACATACGGGCAAGGCGGGCCTTATCGCGCGTCTTGCGGGCTGGATCACCCAAACCCCCGCTCTTTATACCGTACATTCGTGGAGCTTTGTCGGCACCAGCCGACTGACCGCCTCCGTTGCGATCTGGCTCGAACGCGCCGTGCGCTTTGCGGGTGGCACGATCATTGAAGTCTGCCATTCTAATTTCACCATGGCGCGCAGACGCAGCGTCGTCAATACCGGTAAACATCTCATGATTTGGAACGGCGTGCCCGATACCCAAGTGCGGGCACGTCCGGTGGTGGGGCGACCTATTCGAATCTTGATGGCGGCTCGATTTGTTGTCCACAAGCAGCATGCATTTCTGCTGCATGCGCTTGCTGGTATCGATCAACCATTCTGGCGCCTGACGCTCGCCGGCGACGGACCTTTAAAAGCTGAAATGGAACAGCTCAGCATTCGTCTTGGCCTTCAGGACCGAATCACCTTCACGGGTGACACGGATCAGGTTTCATCGCTGCTGGCAGATACCGACATCTTTGTTTTGTCGAGCCGTTACGAAAGTCTACCGCTAAGCATTATCGAGGCTATGCGCGCAGGTCTTCCAGTCGTCGCATCCGACGTGGGGGGTGTCCGCGAACTCGTGGCAAATGGGATTACGGGATACGTGGTTCCGCATTCCAACTCGGAAATTCTGAAGGAACGCCTGCGCGAACTCATCACCTCCGCTGGGACACGCAGGCGGATGGGACAGATGGGCCGTCTTCATTACGAGCGCCATTTCACTGCCGAGACGATGGCCGGCGCCGTCCTTTCGCTTTATCGGGATCACCGTCATGCTCCCAGCGACCAATCTCTGATGATTCTTAAACCAACAGGAGCTGCCCTATGAGTACCACCACCGTTCTTGCTGGCCAATCCGCGACACGGGCCTCGACAAAGGTCGAGATTCTGAACACCCGTCCGTCGCTGCGCGGCGTTTCTTTGCTGCTGGCCGATCTTGGCGCGTTGCTCGCCGCGGCCTTCCTCATGGCGGCAGTGCTCCCTGCTTCAGCTGCGCCTTTTCTGTCACTATCCGAGATAGCCTGTCTGACTATTCCAGTCGCCCTGTTCTGCGCGATCGGATTGTATTCGAAAAAGGCGGTGCACCCGGCGGTTGAGCTACGCAAGGTGGTTTGCGCCGTCGCACTCGCGAGTATCGTGTTGGCGTCAGTGCATCGATACTCGAGCGCCTCCGATACGCAAGCAGCCATGATCATCGGCTTCTTATCTCAGACCGCCTGTGTTATCGGCTTTCGGACCCTGCTGCGCGCAATCCTGATCCGGTTGGGACTGTGGCTCACACCGGCCGTTATCATCGGATCCGGACCGCTGGCCCAGAGTCTGATTCAAATTCTCGAGAAACACAAACACATCGGATTGAAGCCGGTGGCCATGGTTACGGCGGAAAATCCACAGAGCGGATCATTAAGCGGTCGGCTCCTGATCGAGCATCCGGCCAATGCGAGGCGTTTGCGAGACGAGTGCGGAATCTCACACGCCATCATCGCCGAGGAGGATCTGCCGGCTGGCAATCTCGAGATCATGACCGAACATTATGCGCAGTTGTTTGATCAGGTCATTCTCATGGCGAATGGCCCCACGATCGGTAGTCTTTCTGTACACGCAGTCGATGTCGGCGGATTCCTCGGTCTCGAGGTGCCAAGCACCAATCTGAACTGGACGGGAAAGATTGTAAAACGTTCGCTCGACTTATCCGTAGCCTCGCTGGCTGCCGTTTTTGCGCTGCCGATATTTGCGTTGCTCTATGTTGCGATCCGGCTCAGCTCCCCTGGTCCGGTATTTTACGGGCAGCGCCGCATCGGTCAGAATGGTCGCTACTTTACCACCTGGAAATTCCGTTCGATGGTAACCGATGCAGAAGCTGTTCTAGAACAACATCTTTCACGAGATCCGGAACTGCGTCGGGAGTGGGAACTTACACACAAACTGGCCAATGATCCGCGCGTGCTGCCGGTTGGCAAACTTCTCAGGAAGAGCAGCCTCGATGAGCTGCCGCAACTCTGGAATGTCATTCGGGGCGAAATGAGCTTGGTTGGACCACGCCCCATTGTGGACGCCGAGGTACCTCGCTATGGCGATGCCTTTGCGTATTACAAAATGGTTCGGCCCGGGGTAACAGGCATGTGGCAGATCTCCGGCCGAAGTAACACTTCGTATGCCGAACGTGTCCGCTACGACGAGTATTTCGTGAGAAATTGGTCCGTTTGGCTCGACTTGTATATTTTGTTCCGAACTGTAAAGACTGTGCTGTTGCGGGAGGGTGCCTGCTAAGGGCAGGCCCTTCCCGGACCCGCCGCTTCCAAACCGTCAGCCAAGATGCATCCACGGCTTCAGCCAGAACAGCGCCAACGCCAGTAGCGTCACCGATGCAATCAACTTAATCAGAAATCGAACACGGCGGGCGCCGCTTTCCAGTTCGGAGCGGAACGCTCTAAAGCGAGATTCCTCATCTTCCTGGTCGTCAAAGTTCGGCCGGATGCCGGTGTTCATTCTCATAAAGGAATCGTCTTCTATTATGCCATCCAAAATTGTCGTTTCGCGACAGGAAAAGCGCCTGAACCCAAGCAAATCACTGCCCGGGAGTCTAATCATCTCACTCGATTTTGAGCTGCGCTGGGGTACACGCGACCAGGATAAGCCTGCCGGTGCCCCGCGCCTGTTGAACTCGCGCGACGTGGTGTGCCGATTGCTGGACTTATTCGAAGCGTCGAAGATTTCCGCGACCTGGGCCACTGTGGGCTTGTTGTTTGCAGAGAGCAGAGAAGAAATCAGCCAATTTCTCCCCGATCTCCTTCCCGCTTACGAGCAAGCCAGGCTCAACCCGTACGCAGAGAAGGTTGGTTCCGATGAGCAAGACGATCCGCTGCACTTCGCGCCTTCTTTAATCCGGAGGATCCAGGCGTGTCCGTTGCAGGAGATTGGGACGCATACCTTCTCCCACTATTATTGTTGCGAGCCTGGGCAGACAGTCGCTCAGTTCGATGCCGATCTTGACAGTGCCTGCCGCATTGCCCGAGCGCGCGGCATTCAGGTCGCGTCGATTGTTTTTCCTCGCAATCAAGTGAATCGGGAGGTCCTTCCTGTTCTTACGAAGCACGGCATTCGAAGCTTCCGAGGAACCGCGCGGTCCTGGTTGCATGACGCATCCTCCTTCACGCGCCAGCGCCTTCTTCACAAACGCGCGCTGCGGCTGGCGGAAGCCTACTTACCAGTTGGCGGTAAGGATGTGGTGGACTGGCCCGTCGAAGCCGCCGACCATCTCTATGAACTGTATGCGAGTCGGTACTTCCGCCCGTACACCCCAAGTCTAGGGGCCCTAGCCGGAAGGGCACTACACAGAATCAAACAAGGCATGGATCTGGCCGCTCGCTCCGGCCGCGTCTACCATATCTGGTTTCATCCGGAAGACCTCGGCCAGTATCCGGACGAAAATCTCGCACTTTTCGGTCAAGTCATACAACACTACACGAAACTCCGCGAACGGTACGGAATGCGTTCACTGTCGATGACCGGGGCACTCGATGCGACGATCGGAGTCGATTGCGGCGAGGCGCCCATACCCCGCCTGGCTCTTTCGGCTTAAGGCCTTTACAGAATTTGTCATCGTCTTCATCCTTTTTCACACGATAGGAATTCATGATGTCCATTACCGAATCAGTTGCTTCCGAAGATATCGATTTTTATTCGTCCACATGCCCACGGCCCTGCCGGTCAATCCTGCTACTGATCACTACGCTGACCTTTGGAGGGGCGGAAACTCAGATGGTCCGCCTTGCCACCGAGTTAAAGTCGGCGGGTTGGGATGTCGCGGTTGCTTGCATGTTGGCACCCACCGCGTATACGAGTATTCTCGAACAGGCGCACATACCCGTGTTCTCACTCGATATGCCTCGCGGCGTGCCTGATCCTCGTGGGGTGTTACGACTTGCTCGGCTGATTCGCCGCCTGAAGCCCGATGTCCTGCACGCGCATATGGTGCATGCGAATCTGCTCGGCCGCGTCACCAGGTTGATCGCCCACGTGCCTGTAATGATTTCAACGGTTCACAATCTTCGGGAAACTTCCGAGAAAGGCGGCCCCACATGGCACAAAGAGATCCTCTATAGAATTACCGATTTTTTGGCGGATCGAACCACCATCATTGCTCAGAGTGCATTTGAGCGATATGTGCGGGTCGGCGCCGTGCCTCGCTCCAAACTCGAGATGATTCCGAACGGCGTGGATACGATCCGCTTCCAACCGTCTTCGCAGCTGCGATCGGAGAGCCGGGCGAAATTGAGCGTCGGATCAAATTTCGTTTGGGTTGCGATCGGCCGTCTGGTTGAGCAGAAGAATTATCCCAATCTGCTGCGAGCAGTTCATACCCTGTCGGCGCCAAATTGGCGGCTTCTGATCGTTGGCGATGGCCCTCTCGGCGATTCGCTCAGAAAGCTTTCCCGAGAACTAGGGCTGCAGGATAAGGTGCGGTTTATTCCTCCCAGCGAAGACGTGCTAGGTATGTATGCTGCCGCTGACGGTTTTGTCATGTCTTCTGAATTCGAAGGTATGTCTGCGGCTTTGCAGGAGGCAATCGCCATGGCTCTGCCTTGCGTAGTGACAGATGTGGGCGCAAATCGCGATCTGGTCTGTGATGCGGTGACCGGCTATGTTGTTCCCCCCACCGATTCCAACAGTCTGGGGGAAGCGATGGAACGTCTCATGACTGCGCCGTTTGCGAGCCGCGAGCAGTTTGGTGAATCCGCCCGGCGTTTCGCCGTGACGAATTACGAATTCAAAGTCGTTGCACGGAAATGGTTTGACCTGTACGAGCAATGCCTGGAGCGGAAGGCTATGCGGCGTCGCCCTTCCTCGCGCTAGCCGTGAAAAGAGTCGCTACCGAGAAGACAAGGAATGAAACATCAAGCTGCCGATTCAAAACGCATCGAGGGCGATTCAGCTAATGCAATCCCTTTCGGAAAAAGACTGACGAGCCTGGATGGCTTAAGGGGAATCGCCATTCTGGCGGTAATTGCAGAGCATACTCTTCGGCTGTTCCACCCGACCTCGGCACTTAGTAGACTCTGGGCTGCGTTTCAAGAGTCTAGCTGGGCAGGCGTAGACCTTTTCTTTGTCCTATCCGGCTTCCTAATCACAGGAATTCTCCTGGACTCCCGGCATGACAAGCGGTACTTCCTGAACTTTTATGCGCGGCGAACGCTGCGTATTTTCCCCCTCTACTACGCGGTGCTGGTCATTGCTATTCTCGTTGTCCCGGCTGTGATGGGATTTTCCAAACTGCCCGAATTGTACTCTCGCCTGGTTGCTAACCAGCTCTGGCTCTGGACGTACTTACAGAACTTCGCGCAAGCCAGCGGTCCTCATGCGCTCCCCGGGTTTGGACATTTTTGGTCGCTTGCTGTGGAAGAACAGTTTTATTGGGTCTGGCCACTGGCGGTCTTCCTATTGCCAAGGCGCCACCTGTTTCGCCTCTGCATTACGCTCTGTGCATTCTTGCCGGTATTGCGCCTCGTCATGATCCTGGCCGGAGAACGAAATTGGGCGATCCGGCAATATACCTTCACTCGAGTAGACAGCCTAATCTGGGGCGCGATAGCGGCGCTGCTTATCAGAGACCTTCACCTGGCCGCAAGTTGCCGGCGCTGGGCCAAAGTGCTGGTCGGACTTGCGACCTTTGCGCTTGGAGCAATTCTGCTACGTGACGGGTTCATTCCGTACGAGGGGAGTGAAACCCTGGTAGTCGGTTACTCCGCTTTCGGAGTATTGTTCTCGGCACTGATTTATCGCAGCGTTACCACCCCTGGATCGGTCTCTGCCTTCTTGTCAGGGAACCTGTTTCGCTGGTTTGGGAAATATAGTTACGCCATCTATATGTTCCATTGGCCAATCACTCAGGCTTACACAGCCATCGTGGCAAAACGGATACCGATCGAGTCGCCGTATCTTTCCGCTCTTGGTTGTTTTGCCTTTGTGACGCTAGTCAGTAGCGGAATCGCGTATCTAAGCTGGCATCTTTTTGAGAAGCGCGTCCTCGCCCTCAAACGCTTTTTCGAGTACGAACGGCCCGGACTTTCAACGAAACAAAGGACCGCCGCAATCAACAAAGAAGAACCAGTGATGGCCGTTTTATAGCAGCGCCGCCGGGGGCCCGCTTTCTTACGAAACAGAACAAAAATGGACCGGAAAGGAAAGGTAAAAAGGTATTCAGTTGCCCGAGGCCTTCCCTCGCCCGCCTGTGGGCGCAGCCTGTTTACGCAGCCATGAAGATGCCGAGTTTATCGGCTGTCCGAGCAATGAGGTTCCAGGTAGCAGCAGGAATCGGGATTCCCTCCGCCGAGCGCTGCCGTTCGGTGCGCCATTGAGGATCACCTGCGACTAATACTTCGTCGAAGCCTTCCGCAACGGGGGCCGACTTCATCATGGTGACGAAGTGCTGCACTCTCTGCCTGAAATCCTCCACCGGGAGAAATCGTTTGATATCGATGGCAAGGAAGGTCTGACTGACATTCATGCGTCCGCCGTTGCGCATCGACCCTACTTCGCGACCGATGGGACCACCGCTCAGGACGCTACATAAAATTTCAACTGCCGCCGCTAGTCCCGATCCTTTAAAGCCGGCGACCAGACCACCAAGCGGCATCACCGATCCTTTGAGTGCTTCCGATGGTTTCGAGGCCGAGGCGCCCGCAGCATTGAGGGCCCAACCTTCAGGAATGCTCGGGACATTTCTCATCGCGGCATCGTAGATCTTGTTATAAGCGACCGCACTTGTGGCCATGTCCAAAAGCCAAGGACCAGGAACTGCCACGCAGATCGGATTTGTACCCATGACAGGTTGTTTCCCTTGCCAAGGCGCCACCAGCGGAGACGCGTTGCAGAACACAATTCCGATCTTGCCGGAAGATTCTATGCGGCTGCCCCAGTAAGCGGCCGCGCCGAAATGGTTGGAATCTCGGACGGTGACAAAACCGATCGCGAATTCGTCCGCCAGTCGTACCGCATGATCGCAGGCTTGCGCCGCCGCGACTTGCCCAAAGGCGCATTCGGCGTCGAATAGGAGGCAAGCTCCTTCAGAAGTCACAACATGTCCGTTCGCCAGCGGATTGAGGTTACCGTTCTCAATCTGCTGAACATAGAAGGGAAGAAGCTGAACGCCGTGCGAATCAACGCCACGCAGGTTAGCGCTCACCAACGAGTGGCTGACTAAACTCGCGGCGGGTTCCGGTGTGCCCGCAGCAATCAGAATCTGTCTTGCGTAAAATTCTAGAGAATTCGCGCTTATGAGCGGCATATGGAGGAAAATCCTGCGCAAAAAATGAGGTCAAATAAGTTTTCAGCTACGACGGTAGGGCTCTGAGTGTTTGCTTGGACACTTTCCCGGCGCTGTTCTTAGGTAGGCTTTCGAGTACTACAATCTCTCGCGGCACGAACTGTGGCACCATGTGTTTCTTGCAGAAGACCTGCAGACGTTTTTCCAGGCCGGGAACAGGAGATTGCGAAACCACAAACGCCTTGACTGCCTCGCCCAGCACATTATCCGGGATTCCGATAACGGCAGCCTCAACCAATCCCTCAAATTGCAGGATCTGCTGTTCGAGCTGACGGCAACTGACGCGCTTGCCGCCGCACTTCAGGAATTCTTTGATGCGGTCGACGAGATAGATAAAACCCTCGGCGTCGACTTTGGCTAGATCTCCAGTGTGCAGCCTGCCGTCCCGAAAGTACTTGTCCGTTTCTTCCTGGTCGCGCCAGTATCCGAGCGTCACGTTGCCCCCTTCGGCAACCACTTCGCCTATTTCCCCCAGTGCCACTTCCTGACCGGACTCACTCAGAACCCGCAGCTTTACGCCGGGAATTCCTTTGCCGATCGAGCCCACTTTTTCATCGAGCCGCTCGGGGGGAACACACGACAGGCGCGCGGTCGCTTCCGTCTGACCATACATGATGAAGACCGTGACGTTCGGTACGGCAGCTCGCAATTCCTGAATGAAATGGGAAGGCAGATGACCGCCCGCCTGTTGAAAATAACGAAGACGGGGAAACTTTCGGCGCCGAATGCTAGTCGAGTTTAGCAGGATCTGGTAATGACTGGGAACACCCGCAAACCCTGTGCATTCGGTTTCGATCATCCGATCCAGAATCTTTTCCGGATACATGAACCGCCCATCGATCACCACTGTTCCACCGACTTTCAAGTGAGTGTGGAGCAGGGAAGTACCAAAGCAATAATGAAACGGTAAAACGTCCATAATCCGATCGCTCCTGGAAAGACCCAGGCATTCGATAATGGATTCGGTATTGGCCATGATGTTGTCGTGGCTGACCATAACCGCTCGGGGCACGCCGGTTGACCCGGACGTAAACATCAAGGCCGCGAGGTCTGAACCCTCGATCAAAGCAGGCTCGAACTCATGGTCTACTGGAATGGACAGAAGTGCGGGTAAATCCGTCATAGTTCTACCGCAACGCAGTCCCGCCGCTTGCTTTTCGACTACTACCGAAAGCTCGGATAGTAGCCCCGCGTGTTGTTGGCCAACAGATTCCTGAAGGAATGCAAACCGAGCCTCCGTTATCTGAAGGGCGTAACCAAGTTCTAGGCCAGAGGTCGTAACGGGCAGAGGAACGCAGACCAATCCAGAACGGAGTATGCCGAGGTAAGCGGAAACCCAGAAAAAAGAATTGTCGGCTACGAGAAGCACCCGCTCACCCTTCCTGACGCCAGCTAGGTGAAAGTAGTTGGCCAACCGCACGACCGCTTTCTGCAGTTCGCAGTACGTGTGTTGACCGGCAAGGGTGAGCAGGGCTACGTCGCTTGGGTTCTTGCTTCGCAGTAAATATTCGGCTGCACCTGCAGTTTGAGAGACAACAGACATGAATTTAGGGACAGCGCTACGCGATCTTCTTTTCCGTGCCGGCAAGCTTGGCTGACACGAAATGGGTCAGGTTTGAGATCGAATCCAGATTTTCCGGACATAGTTCGTCATCGATTTCGATCGAGAACGTCTCCTGAAGAAACGACACCAATTCGAGAACTCCGATCGAGTCTATGATTCCGGCTTCCAGCAAAGAGTCGTCGTCGCCGAGTGCCCGTCCGTCGTTGGACATGTATGTCGTCACAATAAAATTGCGAATTTGTTCTTTGATGATTTCCATCGCTTCCGTGCCAGTTCTCCAAATTCAACGCAGCAGCGTGACGTTGCGTTTTACTAGACATATCGGCAACGCCACCTTAGCCTTTAGTGCTAGTGTCCAACTCAGAATGCTTTTCTGCGATCTTGTTGACGGGTTTTTCAGGCAAATGAAAGTTTGAGATTTTCAGCAGGCGGAGGCGACTGTTCCTATTGAAAAAACCGCGTACCTGATTCGATGAGGATTAAGGCCATGGATACACCATCTCGCGCAAAGCAATGCGCTGAATCTTTAGGGACGCTGGCCATCGTTCCGCTGCTGATCCCTTACGCCTTTACCAATCAGCAGACGGTGATTCGGGAAGATGTCCGGCGCTGGGCACAGGAATTGCGGCGACCGGAATGCGCCTCGTTCTTCGGCATGCTGCGACTACTGGTCAGTTACCCGGAATTTCGTTCCCTGTTCTGCCACCGATTGAAATGTGGTAATCAGCCTGCATCGCTTTTAGCCATCTGTCTGCGTATGGTGTACCGCGGTCAGACGGCTTTATTCTTGAACTGTGTCGACATCGGGCCAGGGCTTTTTCTTCAGCATGCGTGGTGTACGGCGGTCGGAGCGGAGAGGATTGGACGGAACTGCTGGATTAACCAGCAAGTCGTGATCGGCCATACCAATCGGGATGGAGGCCCTGTTATTGGGGATAACGTGTTTATCCACGTGGGCGCGAAGGTCCTGGGCCCCATCCGGATTGGCAACAACGTGACAATCGGTGCGAATGCCCTCGTAATCAAGGACGTGCCGGATGACAGCGTGGT
>Ga0068853_100003946_pt1 | contig 11393 bp, 10 predicted proteins | sample KBSCornC32_FD_65655 | JGI IMG/M metagenome (GOLD analysis project Ga0068853, IMG submission 65655) | Corn rhizosphere microbial communities from Kellogg Biological Station, Michigan, USA - KBS Corn C3-2 | ecosystem: Host-associated > Plants > Roots > Rhizosphere > Soil ... | reverse complement strand
CTGATGATGAGTTCGGCCATTTCAATTTCTAATTCGGTTGGTGCACCAAACGAAGTAGAGCCTAATGCTTTTTCCTGTATGGCTTTTACAACGGGTTCGTATGCATGGCCCAAAATCATTGGTCCCCATGATGCGATGTAGTCGATGTATTTATTGCCATCGGCATCATATAAATAAGCGCCTTTTGCTTTGGTCATGAATATTGGTGTTCCACCAACACTTTTAAAAGCGCGTACAGGAGAATTCACTCCTCCGGGGATAGATTTCTTAGCTCTTTCGAAAAGTTCCTTGCTCTTATTATACATTGAGAATTATATTATGGTCATCGTTTTAATCCTTGTGCGGCATTTTTCATGCAAAGACGCAAAGCTATGAAGGTGCAAAGTTAATCTTATGTTTTACTTTTCTTCTTTTGCGTAAACATTAACCCAACAGCTTAACTGCATCTTTTGCAAAATAGGTTGCAATCAGATCCGCTCCTGCTCTTTTAAATGAAGTTAATGTTTCCAGTATCGCTTTGTCCTCATCTATCCAGCCCATTTTTGCAGCAGCTTTTATCATAGCATATTCGCCGCTGATATTGTATACACTAACGGGAACATGTACCGCATTTTTTACTTCTCTCACAATATCAAGGTAAGGCAACCCTGGTTTTACCATAACTATATCCGCGCCTTCTTCTACATCCATTAAAGCTTCTTTTACTGCTTCAATACGGTTGCTATAATCCATCTGGTAAGTTTTTTTATCACCAAAACCCGGAGCGCTATCCAGTGCATCCCGGAATGGCCCATAAAAACAGGAAGCATATTTGGCACTATAGGCCATGATGCCGGTATTGATAAAATTGTTTTCTTCCAATGCTTTTCTTATAGCGCCAATACGGCCATCCATCATATCACTGGGTGCAACAAAATCGGCACCGGCCCTTGCATGGCTTACACTCATTTGTGCCAGCACTTCTACTGTGGCATCATTTACAATTTCGCCATTCTCTACAATACCATCATGGCCATAAGAAGAAAATGGGTCGAGTGCTACATCTGTCATCACCAGCATTTCCGGCACTGCATCTTTAATTGCTTTGATACTTCGCTGCATTAACCCATTTGGATTAACGGCTTCAGTGCCTTTATTATCTTTTAATTCGTCTTTTGATTTTACGAATAATAAAACTGCTTTTATTCCCATGCTCCATAACTCTTTCACTTCTTTTACAGTATTGTCGATACTATAGCGAAAATAATTGGGCATGGAAGCAATTTCCTGTTTGATATTCTCACCTTCTGTTATAAATAGGGGAACAATAAAATCATTCGGTGTGAGCATAGTTTCTGCTACCATTGAACGTATAGCAGGCGATACCCTTAAAATTCTGTTTCTTCTTTGCAAATACATGATCTTTAAGTTTAGTGTTCTTAACTAACAACTATTTGTTCTTTTTGCCCAGGCGTTTTTTTCTTCCTCGCTAATTTCAGCAAGCCAATCTCTCGGGTGAAGACAGGCCTGTTGTAATTTATCTTCTTCTGTTCCTGGTTCGGGGTAATAATTATATTCAAATCTTACTGTTGGCGGCAGGCTCATCAGGATACTTTCTGTTCGCCCATTTGTTTTTAAACCAAATAAAGTACCACGGTCGTGCACTAAATTGAATTCAACATAACGCCCCCGTCTTATTTGCTGCCAATGTTTATTTTCTTCAGTGTAAGCCATGGCTTTTCTTTTTTCAACAATGGGAATATAAGCTTTAATAAAAGCCTGCCCGCATGTTTTAGCCAGGTTGATCCAGAATTGCACATCCTGTTCTTCCGTTGGGCGCTGGTGATCATAAAAAATACCGCCTATTCCTCTTCGCTCTTCATTGCGGTGATGATTTACAAAATAATCATCGCAGTTTTTTTTGAACTGCGGATAAAATGAAGTGTTGTATGTATCACAGGCATCCTTATACGTTTGATGAAAGTATTTGGCGTCTTCTTCAAATAAATAATAGGGTGTAAGATCGGTACCTCCGCCAAACCACCTGTCGGCCAGGTTATCATTTTCATCATACAATTCAAACATCCTGTAATTGCAGTGCACCGTAGGCACCAAGGGATTCAGGGGATGTATCACGATACTAATTCCTGCGGCAAACCATTTGCTGCTATCAATGCCTAAATGTTTGCGCATCTTATCTGTAACGTGCCCATATACCACCGATGTATTCACGCCTCCTTTTTCAAATACATTACCGTTCTGTATCACCTTAGTTAATCCACCTCCGCCTTTTCCTTCTGCTCTTTGCCATTCGTCTTCAGTAAATTTTGCTTTGCCATCCGATGTTTCCAATGCATTGCAGATATCATCCTGCAAGTGATAGATAAAATGGATCCATTGATCCCTTATTTCTTTAGTTGCTGTTTTATGTATCATCTATATATCATTGTTCGTATTGCCCATTCACCATTCACGATCCATATTCTTTTACTGCATCAACAAATGCTTTGGCATGATCTACCGGTACATTGGGTGTAATGCCGTGGCCTAAATTAGCGATATAATTTTGTATACCAAATGCATCGATCATTTCCTTTACGGCTTTTTTAATTTCCGGTATGGGCGCTAATAGTTTAGCAGGATCAAAATTCCCCTGTATGGTGATCTTGTTTTGTGTTAATTCCCTTGCGGTTTGAGGCGATACGCACCAATCAATCCCAACACCGGATGCGCTGCTTTCACTAATATCTTTCAAAGCATACCAACTGCCTTTTGGAAATAGAATTACCGGGGCATCATCTTTTAATGCATCGGCAATTTGAAACAAATAAGGTTGTGCAAATATTTTAAAATCCGAAGGGCTTAATGCACCTGCCCAGCTATCAAAAACCTGCACCGTATCGGCACCTGCTTTTACCTGTGCCTTTAAATAAGCGATCGTGATGGTAGTGATCTTCTGTAATAATTCATGAGCGAGGGCGCTTTCTGTATAAGCAAACTGTTTTGCTTTATCCCAGGTTTTACTTCCTTTTCCTTCTATCATGTAACATAAGATCGTCCAGGGTGCACCGGCAAAGCCGATCAATGGCACACGGCCATTCAATTCTTTTTTAGTTAAACTTAATGCATTCAGTACATAGCTTAAACTTTCTTCAGCGCCAGTAATGATCAATGCATCAATGTCTGCTTTTGTTTTAATTGTTTTGGGCAGGGAAGGACCTTTCCCTTCTTCCATTAATACTTCAAGCCCCATTGCCTGTGGGATTACTAAAATATCTGAAAAGATGATTGCGGCATCAACACCTACCTGGTCAACAGGCTGCAATGTTATAGCTGTGGCCAGTTCGGGTGTTTGTACACGTGTAAAGAAATCATATTTATCCCTTAATTTAATATAGTCGGGTAAATACCTTCCTGCCTGCCGCATCATCCATACAGGAGGACGTTCAACAGTTTCCTTTCTTAAGGCTCTTAATAGTAAATCGTTTTTTAATTGTGTCATGATTATCAATGGTGAATGGTGAATGGTCAATAGTGAATGGTGAATAACTCAGCAGGTAGTAACTTTATTCACTATTGATCATTCACCATTCACGTAAAATAGTTGATCATCTTCTGCACCAGATTTTCTTTCCCGGGGAAATCGCTTGTAATGATCTTATTGTTAGAAAATTGTTTTATTGTTGCTGCTGTTGTATTGCCAATGGCGAACAAAATTGTTTGTGATGGCAGTTGATTGATGCTGAAAAAACTTGTTACTGCACTGGGGCTGAAAAAAAGTATACCATGATAAGATTTATCAACGGGGTGAGATACAGCTGTAGTTTGATATACCACTATCTCATTAACGCCAATATTATTTTGTTCCAGTATTGCCGGTAATTCATCCCTTCGCTGATCGCCGCAAAAGAAGATCACATTATCAATAAAACGGTCAGCTGCGATCAACTCCGCCAGTTCTGTTGCTGAGTTAGCTGTTCCCGCAATATGTTTTTCACCAAAATATTTTTCTACCAGTTTATTGGTAGTAGTACCAATGCAATAGGTATTCCAGTTGGGTTGTTGGCCACGGTGCCATGCTGCTACTGCTTCAACTGCATTCATGCTGGTAAAAACAACAGTGGCAGATAATAATAATGCCTGTTCGATCTCCTGTTGTACCGATTTAGTTTGTACTGGTGAAGTTTCAATAAAAGAAAGTATATCTATAGCAATGCCTGCAGCTTTCGCTTCCTTAACCAATTCGTCGTTCAATGGCCTTGTACATAATATGCTGATATCATTTTGCATTACGAATGCCTGCTGCAATTTTTTCTCCTCCATTCGCCAATAGGTATTCTGCTGCAGTTTTGCCTAACCCTGCTGCTTCACTTAAGGGAATGATCTTTTCGATTTCTACTTTTTCTTTTCCATCAACAGACAAAATATTTCCGTTAAAAATAATGTTGCCGTCTTTGACCTGCGCCAATGCACTTATCGGTGTAGAGCAACCGCCGAGTAATGTTCTTAAAAAATCCCTTTCAATTTTTGTGCAAATCGCGGTATCGTTGTGGTTGAAATGATTGCAGGCTTCTATAGCAAACTCATCGTTTTCCCTGCACACCACCATTATAGCACCCTGTGCAGGAGCAGGCAACATCCATTCTAATTCAATACTATTTTCCGGCCTCAAGTTTATTCTTTCTAATCCTGCTGCGGCAAATATAGCCCCATGCCAGGCATTGTCTTCCAGTTTTTTTAAACGGGTATTAACATTGCCCCGTAAATTTTCTATAGTATGATCGGGGAAACGATGAAGCCATTGTGCTTTTCGTCTAATGCTGCTCGTGGCTACGGTAAATGGTGCCCTTCGGTTTTGCTCAGGATCGTGAATGGTGAATAGACTATTAAATTCATGAGGGTCTTCATTGACCATTGACCATTGACCATTCAACAAAACATTCTCTTTAAATACCAGTAAGTCTTTGAAAGATGCTCTTTCCAAAACAGCAGCCTGGGCAATGCCTTTTGGCAACTGTGTAGGTACATCCTTCATTGAATGTACGGCAATATCGATGGTATTATTTAAAAGGGCGATGTCGAGGCTTTTGGTAAATATACCCTGAACACCCATTTCATATAAAGGAGTTTTCAGATCGATATCACCTTCGCTTTTTATGTAGACCAATTCAGATTGTAGATGATGTGCCGACAATAATTGTTGTACCCGCGTTGCCTGCCATACGGCCAGCTGGCTCTCTCTTGTCCCTATTCGAATGATGTTGGCCATAGCTTAGTTTGTGCCTGTGGCAATAAATTCATTAATGGCATTAATAAAACTACAACCATGCTGTTGCTGGGTTTTCATTTTTACCGCAGTGCCACTGATCACTTTTTGAATTCTTTGATCGGTATTGGCCGGAGCAAAAACAATATTGTTTTGCCGGCTTACATAATCCAGGAATAATTCACAGGCCTGCATGGCATGCAGCTTACACTTGATGGCTTTTAAAGCGGGAATGTTCTTTCTCATCTTATGCCATTCCAGAAATTCAAATAACAGTTCGTTGATTATTGCTTTCGCTTTTGGAACTTCTTCTTCTCTTTTATTTAAAGTAGCATCTTTTATCCTGGAAAGATCATCTACATTAACAAAATTAATATTTTCTAATTGTTGCGCCGCTATTTCCACATTGCAGGGAATAGACAGATCGATAACAATCTTATTGCCTTTATATTTTAACTGGGATTCATAGATAACCGGCGTTGCACTGTTAGTGGCTACAAGGATAATGTCTGCCCCGGCTACCAACTCTGCCAACGTTTCAAGAGGTGCATACTGTAAGCCCAGCTCGTTAGCAAGTGTGGCAGCTTTCTGATTGGTGCGGTTAATTAAAGTAATGTTTTTTGTACCCAAATAATCTACCATGTTCTTACAGGTATTGCGCCCGATCTTACCTGTGCCGATCAAAACTATCTTTTTATCTTCAATAGCTTCAACATGCTCTTTGATAAACTGGATAGCAGCAAACGAAACTGACACCGTGCCACCACTCAACCCTGTATTGGTCTTAATTAATTTAGAAGATTGTAAAACACCATTCACGAGCCTGTCTAAATAAACGCCAATAAAATTATGCTCCCTGGCAAATTTAACGGCCTGCTTCAACTGGCCAACGATCTCGTAGTCGCCCAATATCTGTGAATCCAGTCCAGCAGCTACATCAAACAAATGCTGGATGGCCTTTTTGCCGCTTTTTACATAAGCTATTGTTTCAAAAGTTTCAAAGTTTCCCTGTGTTTGTGTACATAATAATTGGCCTAATTGTTCAGCACTTTCTGCAAAACCATAGATCTCAGTGCGGTTACAGGTAGATATTACAAATAATTCGTTGAGATCATAACCTGGGGCAAGTTCAAGCAGGCTGGCATATGGGTGGGTATTGATAGCAAACTGGCTGCGAAGCGCAGCATCAGTTTTTTTGTAGTTGATACCCGCTACAAAAAAATTTGATATGTCCTGTTGATTTACCTGCCGTGTCATTTAATAAATAGTAATTGATTTTTACTTCACAAAAATACTTTGACGGCATCGTGTAAACTAATTTCTTTGTCATTCAATTGTCATTTTGCCTACTGATTGTAATCAGTTGCAACATTGACGACCATCATGTGTTGCAAAGTGGGTATGGATTGTATTTTTGCGATCCTGTATTTTTTATTTTATCCGTGGTTGAACTTTTATTAACCGCGTTGTTTAATTTTGATATATTTTTAATTATGGCTATTAAAAGAGGAATTATTTTAATGAACCTTGGATCGCCCGATTCAACAGCGGTAAAAGATGTACGCCGTTACCTGAATGAATTTTTAATGGACGGGAAAGTGATCGATATACCATACCTCGTGCGTTTATTATTGGTAAGAGGTATTATTGTTCCGTTCAGGGCGCCAAAATCTGCAGCGGCTTACGCTACCATCTGGACGAAAGAAGGTTCTCCCCTGGTAGTGCTTACGCAGCAGTTGCAGCAGCAGTTGCAGCAGTATGTGCAGGAACCTATTGAAATTGCCATGCGTTATGGCAATCCTGACCCTGCCACAGCATTTAATAATTTAATGCAGCGTCAACCCGGCCTGGAAGAAGTACTCGCAATTCCATTGTATCCGCATTACGCAATGGCCTCTTATGAAACGGCGGTGGATTACGCAAAGGAGATACATCAAAAAAATAAATACCCGTTTAAACTCAGTTTCATAAAACCTTTTTTTGATGAAGCGGATTATATTAACGCGATGGCAGAAAATATAAGGCCTTATTTAAAGGAGGAATACGATCACATATTATTTAGTTATCACGGCATTCCTGCAAGGCATCTTACTAAAGTTGATCCTACAACATCGCACTGCCTGAAAGTAAATGATTGTTGTAATGTGCAATCGCCCGCACACAATACCTGTTACCGCCACCAGTGTTTTGTTACAACCAAATTAGTAACTGATACCCTCGCGATCCCTAAAGAAAAATTCAGTATTTCTTTTCAATCACGGCTGGGCAAAGGTTGGCTGGAGCCTTTCACAGACGTACGGCTTGAACAAATGCCAAAAGAAGGCATAAAAAAATTATTGGTGCTTTGTCCCGCTTTTGTTAGTGATTGCCTCGAAACACTGGAAGAAATTGAAGAACGGGGTAAAGAAAGTTTCATAGAGGCAGGCGGCACTTCTTATAAAATGATACCCTGTTTAAATACACACCCGCTTTGGATAAGTACATTAAATAAATGGATCAGGGAAACAGCAGAAGGAAACCGGGAAATGATTTTGTAAAGTCAAGGTGAATGGTCAATGGTGAATGGTCAATAAGAACATTAAACTCGATTCACTATTCACCATCCTGAGCAAAGTCGAAGGGCACTATTCATCATTCACCATTCACTATTCACCACATGTCTTACACCTACGTCAAAGCATTGCATATTATTTTTATCGTTACCTGGTTTAGCGGTATGTTTTATATTGTTCGGTTATTTATTTACAATACAGAAGCTGCGGAAAAAGAAGGGATGGAAAAAGAGATCTTACAAAAACAATTTTCCATCATGATACGCCGGTTGTGGATGGGTATTACCTGGCCTTCAGCCATTCTTACTTTGATCTTTGGCGGCTGGATGGCGTCATTCTATGGCAGCATTCCGCAATGGTTGTGGGTGAAATTGGGTTTTGTGGCAGGTTTATATGTGTATCACTTTACGCTGCAAAAAATTTATGCTGATGAAATGAAAGGGATATTCCGATATACTTCCAATCAATTAAGGATATGGAATGAAGTAGCTACTATTTTTTTAATAGCTATTGTAATGATCGCAACAGTGAAAGACAGCATGAGCTGGTTATGGGGTATCACGGGGTTGATCTTATTTGTTGTGTTGCTGATGAGCGCCATTAAAATTTATAAGATCGCCAGGTCAAAAAATAAATAACATGCTTATATCGCCTTGCTGAATCTTGGTGCAACCGTTACAGCCTGGTTGCGCAACAGGTGAAGGTCAAATGCCCTGCAGATATTGCGTATGAAATGATCACCTAAAGCTGTTACAACCGCCATGTCTTCATTCCATTTTACCAATTGGTCTGCTTCCAGTTTTTCCAGTTCAGGAAAACTGTATTGCTTCAGTAAAGGCAGGTCTTCTTTTTTAAAATTTGTTTTTCCTTTGCAGCTGATATCTAAAATGTATTGTTTAAAGGCAATATCTTCTTCACTTAAAAAATAGCCACGCTTTACCGGTAATTCGTTTTTTTCAACCAATGCATAGTAATCATGCAGTGTTTTTTCGTTTTGTGCATACGCTACGCCTGCATCGCTTATGCTGGAAACACCAAGCCCTAACAATAATTTGGTGTGTTGCGTGGTATAGCCCATAAAGTTCCTGTGCAGTCTGCCTTCTGATTTGGCAATGTACAGGTCATCTGTAGCCAATGCAAAATGGTCCATGCCAATATCGTGGTAACCGTTCTCGGTCAATAATTTTTTGCCAAGCTGGTACAGTTGCATTTTAGCGCTTGTTGTGGGCAGGTCTTTTTCATCAAACAACCTTTGCCCGCGGCTAGTCCATGGCACATGCGCATAGCTATAAAATGCAATACGGTCTGGTTGCATCGCGATGGTTTGCTCAATGGTCTTTTGTAAACTTTCAGTAGTCTGTAAAGGAAGACCATAAATGAGATCGAAGTTCACCGATTTAAATCCCGCTGCTCTTGCATTATCAGTAGCACGTTGTACATTTTCTACAGGCTGAATGCGGTTGATGATGCGTTGCACTTCGGGATCATTGTCCTGCACACCATAACTCACCCGGCGAAAACCCAGGTCATGTAGTACCTGTAAATGTGCGGCAGTAGTGTTATTGGGGTGGCCTTCAAAACTAAATTCATGATCAGGTGCAATCACAGCCTCCTCAAAAATCGTATTCAGTAAACGCTTCAGGTTTTCAGGTTTAAAAAATGTTGGCGTACCGCCACCTAAATGCAATTCCCTGATTATTGGCGGTTGTTGCATCAGCCCACGATATAATGCCCATTCTTTTCCAATTGCGTGCAGGTATTGTTCTTCTACACTGTGGTTGGTTGTTATTTTTTTATTGCAGCCGCAATACGTACACAGCGATTCGCAAAAAGGGAGATGAATATATAAACTGATCCCTTCTTTACTATTGTGTTTATTAAATTGCTGTTGAAAAATATGCTGCCACTTCACTGCATCTATATCATCTTTCCAAAAAGGCACAGTAGGGTAACTGGTATACCGCGGTACAGGCACATTGTATTTGCTTAATAAAGAAGGTTCAATAGTCATGGTAGTATGTTAACGGTACAAACCTATTGTTTGGCGCAAAACAAAGGGCTGATACAAATCAGCCCTGTTATTGAATAATATCATGTCACGGTCATACCAGTTGCTTTCTTATAGCAAAGTCACCAAATCTTTCATTGCTGCGCTTTTCTTTTTTGAATGAAGAAAATAAACCATCCAGTTCGTTCAGTATTTCTGCTTCCTCTAAATTTTCTTTATATATTTTATTCAACCTTTGCCCTTCATTATCCCCACCGAGATGAAGGTTGTATTTACCCGGGGCAGTACCAATAAATCCAATTTCAGCTGCAGTGCTTCGGCCACAACCATTCGGGCAGCCCGTCATACGCAATATGATGTTTTCACCTGTCAATTCATGTTTATCCAGCAGCGGTTCTATCTTACCCAATAATTCCGGCAAATAACGCTGAGCTTCTGCTAATGCCAGCGGACAAGTAGGCAATGCCACGCAGGCAATTGCATTTTTGCGAAGCAAAGAAGCATTATTGGTATGTTCGATCAATTTAAATTCTTCCAGTAATTGGTTGATCGTTGCTTTATCTTCTTCTGCAACATCACTGATGATGATATTTTGACTGGAAGTAAATAGAAAATTACACTTGTCTGTTCTCGCGATTTCCAACAGCGCTGTTTTCATTGCCAGCTTTTCATCATCCAGCACTCTTCCGTTCTCTACAAACAAAGTATAATACCAAAGACCATTATCCGCCTTATACCATCCGTAATAATCGATACGTTTATCAAAACTGAAAGGTCGTGCTGCTTCTAATTTAAATCCCGTTCTTTTTTCTACTTCTTCTTTGTAGGCACCAACGCCTAATTTATCAACAGTGTATTTTAGTCTTGCTAATTTCCTGTCGCTGCGGTTACCAAAATCACGCTGCACCGTTACTATTTCATAAATAGTTTTTAATATTTTTTCTTCGGTATCAACAAACCCGATTACTGTTGCTAACCTTGGATAGGTTGCAGCATTACCATGTGTTGCAGATAAGCCTCCGCCGATAGCAATATTGAATCCCTGTAATTTTCCTTCTTCAATTACGGCTATCAAAGCGATATCATTAATTAAAACATCCACTTCATTGTTGGGAGGAATACCAATACCAATTTTTAGTTTTCTTGGTAAATACCTGTCCTGGTACAAAGGATCAACCTCTTCGTTCTTATCCGCTATCTTTTCTTCATCGATCCAAATTTCGTAATACGCTTTTGTCTTTGGAAAAAGCAGCCTGCTGATCTTGGCTGCATACGCAAATACTTCGCTGTGCAAAGGTGATTGCACGGGATGTGAAGCGCAGGTAACGTTGCGGTTGATATCACCACATGTAGCGATAGAATCTAAATTCGCCTGGTTGAATGCAGCGATGGTTGGTTTTATCTTCACTTAACTATACCATGCAATTGTATCGTTTGCCTTGTTGTTATTTTAATTACACCTGTTGAATTGTCATTGGCAATTTCATTTGCAGCGATCCACTTTTTTGCTGTAATAGCTCCACCAGGTAATCTTAAGCGAATCATGAAAGAATATAAACGGTCTAATTTTTTTTCTGCCCTTTCTTCT